>Ga0208901_1000559_pt1 | contig 16068 bp, 18 predicted proteins | sample AntAceMetag02UKF_FD_184764 | JGI IMG/M metagenome (GOLD analysis project Ga0208901, IMG submission 184764) | Saline lake microbial communities from Ace Lake, Antarctica - Antarctic Ace Lake Metagenome 02UKF (SPAdes) (version 2) | ecosystem: Environmental > Aquatic > Non-marine Saline and...
GTGTTATCCAATTTCTAGTTTCGAATTTCCAGTTTCAGCATCCGATTTTCAGATTCGACGTTCGATTTTCAACCAGAAAACATACCCCATTTCCGGGAAAAGTGTAAACTTATGGATGAAGGATGCCCATTTTGTTATCTTTCTTACAGACCTCAATACTTTGACAGGATCAATCCCGCTTCCATCGGGATTAACGGGATAAGAGAAAAAAATCATAACTGGCTGAAATAAAATAAATCTTGTTATAATACGTCGGAAAAAAACGCTCCAGTAGAGCAAAATTGGACGTTTATTAGTTTTTGGATGATATGAATATCAGCTACTTATGCCGCTGATAAGCCCGAACTCGGCATCGGGTTTGAGGGTTGCGATGGCTCCTTCCGGTGGACGGTATCGCTCAAATTTTCTTTGTTCACTGAAATTCATTGCGGTCTCCTTTGAAGGCGGTTTCCGGTTGAAAAAACTTGATTCCTAGTTTTTGACCGTGTTGTCTTGAACGGGCAGCGGGGAAACGACAATGGCGGCAAGAATGGTAAACAGAATGGCATTTGCGGGGATATGCAGGTTGAAGTCGGTGATGCTGTGAAACAGAATAGCCGTAATCCCGGTCATGGATCCGAGGGTTGTTGCTCGCACGAGTCGGCTCGGGTTTTTCAGCTTTTTGAAACCTTTTCGGTAAAGGGCGATGATCATCCAGATGATGACGGGGATGAGAAGGAGACCGGTTTCTGAAACAAAATGGAGGTAATCGTTATGGGCCTTGGTGAAACGAGAACTTAAACCCGGGGGTTGATACTGGGTAAAAGCGGTTTCGAAGACGCCGGGGCCGATTCCCAGCAGGGGATAATCGGATATCATTTCCATGACCCCACCCCAAACGACCACCCGGGAATAAAAGTCGGCTTTCTCCTCTTTTTCCATGGCGGTTTTCACCTGTTCTACCACCGGGGTGCTCACCAGGACGATCAGGGCCAGAAACAGGAACCCGCCAATAAGGATGATGAGCATTTTTTTTCGTACGAAATGACGACTGCTCAAGAGGGCGCCGACCATAAAGGCGAGGCCCAGAAACATACTGATCCATCCGCCCCGGGACAGGGAAAGCATCAGAGCGACCAAGAGCAACAGGGAAAAATAGCCGAGGATAAAGGCTATCAAGGGCCTGAAACCAAGCAGGAAAAGGGCAAGGACGAGAGGGATTGACATTTCGAGGTAACCGGCCAGGTGATTGCGGTTCCCGAAGGTGGAAACCAAACATCCTGGATTAGCAATATCGGGATATTCCCACCATGGGAAAGAATTGCTCCCGAAGTTCTTGAACAAACCGAAGAGGGCGAGGAAGACGGCAACCGAGATGATCACATAGATCAATTGATGGAATTGAGATCGTGTTCGCACTGTGTTGATGATCAGATAGAAGATCACCAGGTAATCTACAAGGAGAATGAAAGACCAGATGCCGGTTTGTTTATGAAGAGAGAAAATAGCTGACAGGATAGCCAGGATGATCAAAACGATGATCGGTTTGTCCAGTGGGGTCTTGATCCATTCCCATTCCCAGGCAAGGCATTTTTCCACGAGAAAGAGGGTGAGGGCGAACAGGGTGATCATTTCGATAACGGTGATGGCCCAATGCTGGACCGACCCGCGGGCGAGCGGCGTGAAAATGAGGAGAGCGAAGCGCGAAGCGCATGGCGCACAGCGATTTTGGATTTTGGATTGTCGGATAAAATCATCTTTTTAATTTCCGAGCAGGCTCCGCTTCCCTAACGCCTCTCTTAAACTTTTTCTTCCGTTTGAGCGCCTTTGAAAAGAGCCTTTGATACACTCTGTTTTCCGGTTCAAGCACTGTGGCTTTCTGTATGGCCAGTTCCATGCTATCCCAGTCATTTTCTATTTCTGCGATACGGGCGAACCAGTAATAGGCTGCGGCATCGGGTCCTTTTTGGACCCTTTCCGTCAAGATGCGCTGGGTCTGGGTGTACTGTTTCAGGTCCATGAGGGTGCGGGCCAGGAGTATTTCTGCTCCCACGGGGAGTATGAGGGATTTATCCGCCTCCCGATAGAAGCGTTCGTATTCTTCGGAATACTCCTGGTTCCTGTATAGATCGTAGAGCTGTTGCATCCCCGTTTGCTTTGACCGGCTCATGCGAAGGGAACGGAAAAAGCAGGCGCGGGCGTCGTCAAACTGCCCGTTTTTCAGATATAGACCTCCGAGATGCATGTAGTTGTTGGTGTTATTTCTAAAGGCATTGTAACGCAGTGCCTCTTTGTATTGGGCAATGGCGGTGGGCCATTGTTTGTCCCGGGCCAGCATCGATGAGAGAGCCAAGTGGGCTGCCCTGGTTGATATGTTCTCGTCTAAAGCTTCTTCGAGCCCTTCTTTGCAAGCTTCCTTGACCGGGGCGGACCAGAACGTCTCTTTCACGAGGTAGTTGTACGAAGGCGGATAAATGCGCGCCAGTTCCCGGATGGCTGAAATCAGTTCATCGCTACGCCCCTTCCGGTGAAGATAGCGGGCATAGGCGTAACGGTAAAGTATGCCGTTGGGCCGCAGGCGGATCGCTTCTTGAAAATAGGAAGCGGGGTCATAGGGAGTGTCTTTTTTTTCCGGGTGAAGATATCGATAAAGTTCCTCCAGCCGGACCTCAACCCTGGCAATCCCGTAGGCCGCATGAGCATCCAGGGGGTTAATGGCTGCGGCTTCCATGTAGGACTTTCGTGATTTCCGGGCAAGACCGGAAGCGCCTTCGGCATTCGGTTTCAGTGCCCCCAGTTCGAAATAGACCCGGCCCAGGGTCTTTTGGATCTCATGGTCGTTGGGTTGCTCATGTTCCGCCTTCTCAAGTTGGGCCAGGGCGAGACCGAAGTAACCATTCCTCAATACGTCTCTCGAACTGTGATAATGGGCCTGGCCCATGAGACGGATGGAGAGGTGGACCATGGCGAAGCCGGAGAGGAGGAGAATGAGGGCGCAGAGTGCGAAGCGGAATTGGGAATTGGGAATTGGGGATTGGGGGTTGTTGGGTGAAATCATGCAGGTTCCGGATACAGCTCCGCCCCTTGGGTTACATTATTGGGTTGAGGGTTAAAAGGTTTAGAGGTTCGTTCGATCTAAGCGCTTTCCCCGTAATACTTAGAGTAATACTTATGATAATACTTGTAGTAACCTTCCCTTTTGAGATCGACCCGGTTGAGAATGACACCGAGCAGGTTGGCCTGGGCCAGTTTGAGCTGATCAACCGCGTTTTTTACCAACTTCCGGTTCATTAATCCCGCCTTGATCACCAAGACCACCCCGTCCGTCAGGGGACTTAAAATGAGGGCGTCGCTCGCGGGCAGCATGGGCGGGGTATCGATGATCAGACGATCAAATTTATCCTTGAGATGCCCAATCAGAAAAGACATCCGGTTCGAGCCCACAACCTCCGAGGGATTGGGCACAATCCTTCCGGCGGGCAGGAGAAAGAGGTTGTCGGTGTTGGTTTTAAAAATCGCCTGATCTATTCCCTTGTGCAGGAACGGGATCTCCTCATTTCCGATGAGCGCCCGGGTGTAGACTTGATCGAAATCCACGGGATCGAAAGAAGCGTAGTCGGACTCGGTTTCCTGAAGTTCATCAAAACGGAATGTCCCGTGCTTCATTTGCAGGGCTGCGCGGAGTCCCTCTATCATGTGGATGGTAAGCGGCCCCTTTAGTTGGTCTTCCGTGAGCATCCCCATATTAATGATGATGAACCCAAGCTTCTGCCCCGTATCCTTCTGCCGCATGATGGCCTGGGTGGCCTGCTCCGTTGTAATCAGGCCGCCCTTGCCGAGAATGGCCGCCAGTTTCTTTTCATCCGGCCGGGTCAGCCAGTTGACGCCCTTTATGCCGCCTTTGGGAAACCGGATCTCCACGGCATCCTTCTCATCACCCAGATGAAGACGACCACTCTTTTTCTGGAGGGTGAGGAGCCGGATGAGGTCGCTTACCCCCAATTCACCCAGCCGTCCTTCCCCCACGCCCGTGTCGAAGAGTTCCGAGATGAGACCGGTGAGACCCAGGGACTTGTGGGAAACAGCGAGATCGCTGAGGGTGGGCTTTCTGAGGTCGGCATCCATCATGAGGACGGATTTTCCCGCTTTGGCCATGGTATAGGCCAGGTTCATGGTGATGGTGGTCTTCCCCTCCGCCTGCCCGGCGCTTGTGACGAGGATGACACGGAATTCCTTGTCAAGAAAGGAAAACTGAACATTGGTCCGCAGGGTACGGAATGCCTCCGCATACCGGGAGTTCGCAGGGTAATTCTCCAGGAACGTTTCAGCGGTGCGCCTGGCTTTGTGTTTGCGTGCTTTGGATTTTAATTTCATAGGTTATTACCGGTATTCATCCGCTGCCCTCTGTCTTCCGTCCTCTGTCCTCCGTCCTCCGTCCTCTGCCCTCCGTCTTCCGTCCTCTGCCCTCTGTCCTCTGACCTCTGTCCTACGCCCCATAAGCCGTACTCTTACCCTTGTCCACTTCCGGTACGACCGAAAGAACCGACAAATCCATATATCTTTGTACATCTTCTTCCGTGCGGAGCGACCGGTCCATGTATTCCAGGAGAAAGGTCAGTCCCACACCGGTTACGAGTCCCAATATAATACTCATAAGAAAGTTTCTCTTTTTGTTCGGTTTGATGGGCGATAGCGGCAAAAACGCCTTTTCGACAATCCGTATATTGGAGACATCGGCATCTTTCGTCACATTGGATTCTTTTATCTTTGACAGGAGTGTATCGTAGAGTTTCTGGTTGGTAGTGACATTTCTTCGAAGGATGTTGTATTTGAGTCCTTTCCGGTTGGTTGTCATCGCCTCCTGGTCGAAATCGGCGATAGATTTTTCCATGGTCCCTTCTCTCGTCAGCAGGACCTCCCGTTCAGCTTGGAGGCTTTTTATCTCTTTCCTGACCTCCTGGGTCAGTTTTTTCCTGGCCCCGTTGATCTTGGTCTTTAGTTGTATGATCTTGGGATGTTTGGATTTATAGACCTTGCCGAGGCGGGAGATCTCGACTTCCCCATCAAGGAGTTGTGTGTTGAGTGCATCGATATGGGCGTTGCTGATCAGGGATCGAATATCAAGGTAGCCCGCTCCTGAGGCGAGGGACCGCTTGAACTGCCGCAGCTTGGCCTCCAGTTCGATCCGTTTGTTGCGGGTCACAAGCAGGGAGTCGTTGAAACCGGCGATCTTCTCGGCGATGACCGCCTGTTTTCCCTCAATGGAAAACAGCTTTTCCCGCTGTTTGTAGGCCAGGAACTCCTCTTCGGAATCCTCCAGTTTTTTCTTCATTTCGTACAGTTGGTCGCTCATCCAGCTAAGGGTGTTTTTGGAAGATGTAAGCCGATTTGAAATGTTGAACTCGATGTAGGCGTTCGCCACAGAGTTGGCGGTATCCATTGCAACTGCGGGATTTTGGTCTTGTACCGATATTTTTAGTAGCCGGGTGTCCGTCACTTCACTGATAGCCGTCCTTGCCCGCAGGCCTCCAATGGCCCTGGTGAGCTCCGCATCCGGGGTAAGGGTTTGCTCTTCCTGCCCCAGGAGGACACGGATGTTTTCTCTGACCTGAGCAAGGAACTCCTTCCAGGGGTTTATCTCAACATCGCCTGTATCCTTATTCTTGTTCGTCCGATCCGGCCTAAAACGCCTGATGACCTCCTCAAGGACCTGGCGTGAGGTAATCAATGTCAAATGGGTCTTGAAGGTAAGAGATTGTGAAACATAGGTTTCAAAGTCCATGCTCTCTCCGGTAAGTGGCGATTTTCGCTCTTCCTTGTCGATAACGACCGTGGTTGTGGCCCGATAGACCGGCGTCATTCGGAAGGTAAAGTACATGGTCAAAGTAACCACGATGATCAAAGAGCTGATGATGATCCACTTGCGTTTGCTCAGAATGTAGTAATATTCAGCAAGATTAAGTGATGATTCTTCAGCAAGATCAGGTGATATGTATGATTCTTGGTTATTCATAGGGAATTAGTTGTCAGTTGTCAGTTGTCAGTTTCCGGTTCTCAACCGCAAACCGGAAACTGTTTATAGCCATGACTCGGGAACCTGGATCCGGTCACCCGGCTTCAGTTCCACGTCGGGAATCGTTCCATTCTTTACGTCATCGAGGTCGATCTCGATGATTGTTTGTTCGCCGTTTTCTTTACGTATGATCTTTGTTCGATTGGGGGCCGCAAATTTGGCAAATCCACCGGCCATGATGCAGGCATTGAGGGCTGTGAGCCCGGGCTGATAATCATATAGCCCGGGGCTCATTACTTTGCCCCCCAGATAAACCTTGGACCGGGCCAGATCAAGGCTCTTTCCGAGCGGCAGGTAAACCACATCGCCCGGGTTAAGGGAGATGTTGGTGCTCATATCACCCCGGTCGAGGAGACTTTCGAGGTCAACCTTAATGGGCTCTTTGTTGGACAAGAGTTCATTGATGGTCTTGCCGTCCACCACCTCCTCTGTAGAACCCCGCAGTATGTAGGCGATGTTGCCCCGTTCCGACGTAACTCCGCCGGCCCTGGCGATAAGTTCCATGAGGGTTGTATGGGTGGCCATCTCGTAAAGCCCCGGGCTGTTGACCGCCCCGGAAATGAAGTACTGGAGACTGTGGTATTCGCCGACCCGTATATTGACCACCGGATCTATGAAATAGTCCTTTGCCAGGGGGTTGGTAATGCGGCTTTCAAGCTGGGGGATTGTGAGTCCCGCTGCTCTTACGGGGCCCACAAAAGGCACATTGATTGTGCCCTTGGCCGATACGGTCAGATCAACCGCCTGTTGCTCTTCGCCGCCGGCGTAGATTGAAAGCCTGAGGACATCCTTCGGTCCGATGACGTAGGCCTTGCTTCGGGCCGAGCATCGGGGAGGGAGGGAAAGGGCGAAAACCTGTACCAGGATGGTGATGGCGATGAGCAGTGTATTTTTTTTGGTTGTCATTGGGTTGTCAATTACTCTTATTTAGGCTGTAAATTCAGGAGATTACCGTCATCCAACTTCTGAGATCCGCTATCCGTCTTCTGCCGTCTGTCCTCCGCCTACTTCCCTCCAACATCATATTGAAAACTAAGTTCGGCCTTGATGGTTTTATCCACGTAAGAGAGTCCGTCTTCATTCGAATCGCGTTTCTGATAACCCGGCACCAGGGAAACGGTGAACCATCGCAGGAACTTATATCCCACTTTGAGCTCCGCTCTATATGTGTCATCATCCCGACGAGACGAACTTGAGAAGTCTCTGTAGTTGAATTCATATTTGCTCTTCTGATAGTAACCCCAAAACTCGACAGGGATCCTCTCCAGGAATGTGTATCCGGCCGTAAGGGTAAACCGCTCGGCCTTGTAATATGCTTCACTCAAACCCTGGTCGCTGAAATTCTGTTTTGCTTCGATGCTCACATAGCTACTCTTTTCAGTCTCAAGCCTGGCGCTCACATTCCATGGAATGACACTGATGCTTTCCAGGGTTTCGTCGTCAAAAGACCGGTGTTGATATCCTACCGCTGCATGTAAGGACAGGATTCGGAACCGTTTGTCATACCCGATCATGACCTCATTGGACAGGTACGTGGAGGTATTTTTGCTGTAGCTTCTTTTCCATACCTGGTACTCCAGGTCCAGGGATGAGGTCTCGGAAAGGGTGTAAGCAAGATCAAAAAGGCCCCTGTTTTCTAATGAATCTTCAAAATTCGAATCGATGTAGTTGGTTACGGTGTTCCGGTAGCGCACCTCGCCGGTGAAACTGTCTGACAATTTGTAAACGGCAAAAGGCTCCACCCTGTTGATGTAATATTTGGCCCGCAGGACCGAATCGTTGAATTGGTCTGATTGTGCCTGATCGCGGGTGTAGTAAAAATCTTCTTTCAGGCCTATTTCCAGCCTTTCCTGAATCTGCGTTGAAGCGGCAAGGGTCAGTCTTTGGCCTATGTAGTTGTCATCTGAGGCCTTTCTTTCGCCCGGTGAGAGGGTATCTCTATCGCTATACACGTAGCCGTCCAGTTGGTAGATTAGATGGATCTTGCTTTTGTCGGTCTCGTACCCAAAGATAAGTCCAGGCTGAACAAGATAGCTATAAACCTCTCTTTCATTCTCTTGGGATCTCCAGAAGTTGCTATCCATCTGCCAGCTCACGTTAGCGGTCGGTTTAATCACAATTTTCCCCCCTCCGCCAAAGGACGTCTGATAAGAAACCAACGAGAAGAGCAGCGGTGCAAAGAACAAAAAAAATAGCATTTTTTTCATTATTTCATCTCTCCTTTTTCCGTTTGGACAAGTCGAGTGTAAAAAACAATAAACTTCGTGCCGGCGCGAATTGATCCGGGACGGCACGAAAGCGTGTAATTCTATGTTTGAGGGAAAAGGCCCTAAACCAATTCATTAAACTTGGCTGGCGGGTGGGAGGTCGGTGATGGGAGGTTCGACTTCCACGACCGGAGGGGGTTCCACGACGGGCGGGGTATCATCAGCCGGTTCTTCTTCATACGCTTCCACAGCGGCAGACATAGTGCCTCCTGCCGCCATGGCAGTCTCCTGGGCTGTGGTGAGTTTTTTTCTGGTGGTTGCAGCCATTGTTGCCAGGGCCTCGGCGGCTGCAACCGTTTCAGCGTCCGTGCTGGTTGCGGCGATGGTATCCGCAGCACCGATAATGATACTGAGGGCTTCTGAAACGCCCAACGAGCCGTCCAGAGCCGCCTGGGCAAGTACCGCATCACCGGTGTCCGCAGCAATCTCCGCTACCGTCGAGATAATGTCTGTGGCTTCCGAAGCCAATGCCTGGGCTTCCTGTGCCAGGGCCTGATCGCCGGTTTCAAGGGCCAGAGTTGCCTTGACGGTTGCTTCATCAGAAAGCGTTTTCGCTCTTTCAAGCTGCTGCAGGGGCGTCTCCGCCGCCGGGACCGGGGTGGTTAAAAATAACAGGGCCGCGAATATGCCCAGGGTTATTGTCACGACATACCTTTTAGCAACCGAAATACTTTTCAACATGATACCATCCTTAGGCAGACCCCATTATGAGGTCGATACATTGAGTGGTTAAACTATTGTCATTGCCCGTGTATGGTTTCAGGCAAAGAAAGCACCTTTTTTATTGCACCACGACGGCGCCACGCTCAAGTTCCATGGCGCACTTCAAACGGCGTTCTAAAACATTCATCAGTTCTTCCGGGCCCTTCCCATCGTCGGGGAAGGACGATACTGAAGAGCGTACGTCGAAACGGTCGCAGAATTCATCGCGGTAACGGTTTACCGCCTTGATCGCGTCAGTCGCGTGCGTGTCTCCCATCACCACTAGAGCAACGTTGTCGGTGAAGAATGTCGAGTCGCTCTCACGCATACCCCCCCGGAGCAGAGATGCCAATTCCGGGCCCGCTTCATTGAGACGCAGCATTACCAGGGAAAGATACCGCAGATGCCGCCGGGACTGGCTCACTTCGTAATCCAACACTAATTCCAGATCCCTCACATTGTCACACATACCAGCCTCCAACAAATAACTCCGTTAAACCATGTGGGGATCATCCTCAGACGTTCCACAGTAAAGTTACAACCGGATAATTAGGCAATAATGATGCCGGATTCCTGGGGGGTTTGCCATGGAGGGGACATGATGACATTAACCATTTGAAAGTCTTAGGGAAAAAATATTTGAGAATTTCAGAAGGGGTGCTTTTGCGTGTTTGTGTTCCCTCTGGAATGTTTCGATTTCGAAACTGTTTCCGAAAACAATTTCGAAATCGAAACATTCGTTCCGAAAGGTCACGGGCGGGATTTTGTTAAACGGTTGGTTCGATGTTCATTTTCTCACCGGGGTTTAAGGCCGTATTTTGCTATTCTGCGTATGAGAGAACTGTAGTTCATCCCGAGCTGATCCGCCGCCTTTCGTCGGTTCCATTCTGTTCTGTCCAAAGCAGCCGTAATGGCTTCGATTTCGGCTCCCTGAACGACATTCACGACCGCATTCCGGTCATGGCTGTGGATGGGGGTGACTTCAGCCGATTTGCGCAGGGAAGGCCCATCGTCGTCCACGGCAAAACGCCGGATGGCGGCCGCAAGCTCGCGAACATTACCAGGCCACTGGCGTTTGACGAGGAGGGACATATCTTCAGCCTTGATCTCAAAATTGGGGCGGTTGAATTCTTTGCCGTAGATGTGGCAAAAATGTTTGACGAGGAATGGGATATCGTCAGTTCTCCGGCGCAGAGGCGGGATGGTAATGGAATATTCGTTAAGGCGGTAGAAGAGGTCGCTCCTGAACTGTTTTTCAGCGACCAACGATTTCAGGGATGCGTTTGTGGCGGCAATGATCCGGAAATCGACTGTTATGGTCTTGGTGCTCCCGATGGGTGTGAAGCATTTATCTTCAATGGCTTGTAGGAGCTTGGCCTGCAACTTTATCGAGAGGTCACCGATCTCGTCGAGGAAAACAGTGCCGCCGGATGCGAGTTTGAATTTCCCCGGCTTTTTGCCTTCCGCCCCGGTAAATGCCCCGGGTTCGTAGCCGAAAAGCTCTGATTCAAGGAGCGCCTCGGGGATGGCCGGGCAATTGATCTTTACAAAAGTGTCCGGATTCCGGCCTGACAATTCGTGAATAAGGCGGGCTACTACACCTTTGCCCGTAACGGTCTCCCCCTGGATAAGCACCGTCAGGTTGGTAGGGGCAACCTGGGCCACAAAACGCCTGACATTTCTGATGCCGTCGCTTTTGCCCACGAAGGTGTTTGAACTCTCAAGGCCACGTTCGATCCCCCGTTTGGCGGCAACCACCTCGTCCTGGAGATGATTGCGCTCAAGTCGGAGTTGCTCCACCAGTGAACGATTTTCAACGATCAGCCTGCGACGCTCCAGGGCCCGCTCTACCATCCGCAGAATCACACGCCGATCGGCAGGTTTGGAAAGATATCCGAACACATGGTGTTCGATGGCGGCGCGGGAGGAATCGAGAGAAGGGTACCCGGTGAGAACAATCATCTCCATATCGGGGTCTATTTCTCTTATGTCCTAGCCTAATTTCTCTTCCCAATAAACCTCCGTTTTATCTTTCTTAAATTTCTCACTTATAAATCTGGGATACCGGTATAATAGACTGGGACGGGAGGAAGTAGCATGGGTCTTTTTTCATGTTTCCAGGACGGTCTGATCTTCACTTCTGGGAAGTATTTTGTGTATCAGGGTGCTTATGCCAGTGTTCCCGAACGGCCTTGTCTTTGTGACAAGTGCCAAAGTCAGTCTGGTAGCTTTCATGCACACGGGAGATATAAGCGTTGGGTGAAGACTCTGAAGAAGGTTGTATTGACCCCGGTTTGGGTATGGCGACAGAGGTGGCTGTGTCTGTGCTGCGGCCGGACTATGAGCAACGGAACGCCGGATATAGTGCCAAATATCCCTATCTGCACTCTGGTCATTTTGGCTCTTCTTTGGTCACACCTGGTAGGGGGCAAGGGTATTCATCAAAGCATCCCACAGGAGTTAGACGAGGCAGCCACACCCAGAACCCTGGCTCGTTATTTGAAACGGGCAAAAGCCGTCTGTCTGGAAACCCAACAAGCTATCCGGGAGGTGTTCATAGAAATAGAAGAGCCCAGGCCATGGGATGAGGCGTTTCACCAGGGGCTTTCACCCCCTGAAAGTCTTACCAAGAGGTATCGCGATTTTCCCAAGATCCCCATCTTTTGGCGAAGTCTCGCAATCCTGCTTATAGGCTCCAAGACCCTTTCGGCTACTCCCTCCCTCCTCATGGCCCGGGCAAGACAAAAAGCGGAACAGAGAAAAACTCGATTCCTGATCTGATTCTATCACATCTTATTGGGAGTCAAAAGGAGATTTTTGTCTCCATTTGGGTCCCATTCCTTTTTATACCTTTCCCACAAAATCTGTCATCGAAGTCCTGAAGCGACCTTGATAATCTGGATTCAAAATCAAGAAAGGAGGATTTTCAATGACAGATCATGACCCTATTACCAAAAAGGCGCTTTTGCGTTTCCAGATCATCAGCGCATATATTGCCGCCAATCCGCCTCGGGGGAAACGCCGTCAGATGCTCGAACACCTGGCTGCAAAGACCTGGTTTCTGGAATCCGGGGAAGTCATCACTGTGCAACCGGAGACCATTCGATACTGGCTCCGGATGTACCGCTTAGGTGGTTTCGATGCTCTCAAAGATAAGCCCAGAAAAGATAAAGGCGTACGGGCCATACCCAAAGAGCTGATTGAAAATGCATGCACACTGAAAATTGAAGTGCCTGAGCGTTCTATACAACGGATCATTACCATCATGGAGAACATGCAAATGGCTCCCCCGGGCCTCATGCGAAAATCCACTCTGCACAGGGCCTTGCAGGCACGGGGCCTGTCAGCCAGAAAGCTGGTCATCCCCGACAATAAGGACTTGGATCGATGGCAAGCCGACTACGCGAATGATCTCTGGCAGGCCGATATGCTCTACGGACCATGGTTGCCGGATCCACATCGAAAAGGCAAGATGCGACGTTCCTATCTCTACGCCTTTATTGATGATGCTTCCCGGTTACTCCTGTATGGCCGATTCTTCTTCAAGGGTGACCTCCCCGCCCTTGAACTGGTTTTCAGACGCTCTTTACAGCGTTACGGAAAACCAAATCGTGTCTATTACGATAACGGCATGGTCTTCAAATCCAACCACATGAAGATTGTCTGTGCCGAACTTGGCATCCATCGCCCCATCCATACAAAACCCTATCGCCCAATGGGGCACGGCAAGATAGAGGCATTCAACCGATTTTGCGTCAACCATTTTATCGCAGAGGTCAAAGCCTCAAGTATTGTCACTCTCTATCAACTCAATGAGGCATTCTTCGCCTGGATCGGTGAAGAATATAACCTTAGAAAACATACCGAGATCGGGATGACGCCCAAACAACGATGGGCAAAAGACTTGTCCGCAGGGGGAGTGGATGGCTTCTCACGCATCCAGTACATCGATGAAGAAAAACTCCGAAAAGCGTTCTTGTGGCGGGAAAAAAGAACCCCGGATAAAACCGGCGTCATTCAACTCTTTAACCAACGATACAAGGTATCTCCCGCATTGGTCAAAAAAAGGGTCGAGGTCCGATATGATCCCGAGAGACTCCAGCAAATCGAAATCTATCTCGATGGAGCCTTCAGACAGAGGGCGAAACCCCTTCAGATAGAGCCGAACCGCGCTCCGAAGGAACGACTTCCTTTGCAGCAACATCACAAGCCCGAAAAAAGAACCGATTATCTTGCATGGCTCACAAACCAACATAAGGCGAAGATGAAAATCACACCTGAAAGCAGTAAGAACTCCGGAGACAACCAAACCCTTGCAGGCTTCCTCCACATCCTTCGTGGATATATCTCAAAGGAAGTTTTCGACGAAAAAGAAGCAGTCGCATTCTTTCAAACCTTTGGCCCTTTTGATCTGGATCGGATCAAGTGCACCCTGGATGATCTCCTGGCTGTTGAACCGCCCAATTTACACATCAGCTTTTACCTCAATCATATCCAAACAAAACTCATAGGAGGAACATCATGAACCAGCAAAAACTCCATCTTAAGTCCTACTTTGGTTTCTCCAAGGTCCCCTTCACCAAGTATATGTGGGCCTCTAAAATGTTCGAGGCAAAAGCTCAGAAGGAACTTATCGATGGCTTACATTTATGGCTCGAAACACGCGGTATTGCCTTGATCTACGGACCTCCAGGCGTTGGGAAAAGCATCAGCTTAAGACGATTTAAAAATGATTTAGACGAACGCCGGTTCGACGTCTTTTATCTCTTTAACCTCCGCATTACCCCCACAGGGTTCCTCAGGAGTCTCTCTCGCATTCTCGCATTGCCTGTCCTTTATCACCAGGCTGACCTCTTTGATGCTATCAGCGCACTCCTGTCTCAATATGAAGAACGAACCGGGAAACACCCCATTATTATCTTTGATGATGGGGATGGACTCTCAGACCAACTCATCGAGTTGCTTAGATTGCTTGCCAACTTCAACATGGATTCCGAAGATAGGTTCTCTTTTATCCTATCTGGGTCTCAAAGGCTCGCTTTGCGTATCAGAGAGCCCCAAAATGAGGCACTCAAGCAGCGTATTGTTTTCTCCCATAATCTCAGGGGATTTACCATAGATGACGCCCGGCAATATATCCATTTCCATCTGAAACGTGCCGAGGGTCCCAAAGAACTCTTAGCAGATAATGCTATCCAACTGATCTTTCATCTGGCCAAAGGACTCCCAAGAGTCATTAATCAGCTGGCTCTCCAGGCCATTATCACGGCTGCCGTACAGGGATCTCACACCATAGATGAAAACTTCCTCAAACAGCATGTCCTCAATAACTCCATTTTCGACAACAAACTCGGGGACACATGATTATGAAAATATATCCCTTCCAAGACTGTTGCAAGAAAGCTGCTGTCAAGGCATACAACCAGAGAATATTTTATCTCGTAGTCTGTGATTCCTGTCAAAATTGTTTTCCCATCACTGACGAAATCGCTTTTTTCATAGACCATGCCATCGCGTACTATAAGACCAACGCTATTACCGCCACTTTTGACGTGGTCCTCTCTGATGGAAACATAATCTTTCTGTTGCCTTGGAAGAAACCCACAAAACTCCATACCCCTATAGAAATCGAAGAGATCGTTGTAATGGAACGGCTCTATCTCTACAATAGGGGGATCTCTTATGGAGCTAAAGCCATTTCCAGAATGCTGCAACAGAAGGCAATCCGACCATTACCTTCTATTACCACGATCAACCGAATCCTCTCCAGAAATCACCTGACCAATCGCCGCACTGGTTATTATCCCGAGGATTACTGTTGATGGTCATAAAAAAAATCCCCAAAATACAGCTGGCTTTTTTGAAAAGCGTACTACATTTGTCTACAACGCCCTATTAACAACAAGTTGGAGGAACACAATGGCTTCTCGATCAGGACGAGGGGGATACAGGGGAAAACCAAAACCTAAATTGCCGGAACATCTCAAACGTGTGTCCGTCAATGCTCGAATACAAAAATGGATGCTTGACCAGTTAAAAGAAAAAGGTGAGGTCGGATACATTTTGGAGGAAATACTCATCAAATCCGGCTTTCGTTATCATGAAAAATAATACTGGTCATGCCTAAGCAATCATTCGTATCCCTAATAAACCCACCCGGAGTAGCTTCACAAAGGAAAATCTCTGTCCAAAATGTAGTTCAACTTTCACTGGTAAAAATAGATCAGTTTTTGTTAGCGTCGAAGGCATAACTCAGTTTGTTCCGAGTCACCATCCGGAAAAGTGATTATGGGTAATTTTTTGTCCAAAATGTGGGAAACTACACAGCAGGGAATCCCACCCATTTTATCGGAAATCTATACTGGGATTTAACTGAGAAAATAACCTGGGGTAAGACACTCTTAAACGCTGAATCGTTTCAATGCCGCTGAGCCCCGGCATTTTCAGGTCCACAATTGCCAGAGAACAAGGTTCCGACTGGGCAATCTCCAGGGCGCCGTAACCATTATCGGCAATTCGAACTTCCAGGCCCTCGCGGGAAATGATCTCCCCAAGGGTTTTGGATACCTGTGTTTTGTCATCCACTACCAGGATTTTTTCCCGGGCCATGTTGTCATGATTTTCTATCTTTTGCATCTTCCAGGACCTCTCTTATGGTGGCAGCCAGATCTTCCAGTATAATCGGTTTAGTCAAGAAGGCTTTGATGCCGCTTTTGGCGATCTCACTGCTATTCGCCAGGGCTCTGTATCCGGAGCAGAGTATCACCGGCACATGGGGGCGGATTTCCATGGTTTTTTTTGCCAGCATCAGGCCTGTCATACCCGGCATTGTCATATCCGTTTCAACTCAGAACGTAAGCGACAACATCGAGAAAGGATTTGAAGACGAAAGAATCACGAAGGTGATAATTGTGGCAGACAAAAAAACGCTTCAGTCTGTCACCGCCGGTCGCCACAGGACCCCCCTATGGCGGTTACGAAGAGTCCCCCCTTCCTTAAGTGTTTAGAAATACCACTTATTTTTTTCTCAAATCTGCATCCACTTTT
>Ga0208901_1000561_pt1 | contig 15985 bp, 26 predicted proteins | sample AntAceMetag02UKF_FD_184764 | JGI IMG/M metagenome (GOLD analysis project Ga0208901, IMG submission 184764) | Saline lake microbial communities from Ace Lake, Antarctica - Antarctic Ace Lake Metagenome 02UKF (SPAdes) (version 2) | ecosystem: Environmental > Aquatic > Non-marine Saline and...
AAAAAAGACTCATGAAAAAAAAACAAGAAAATAAACTTGCCCGCATAAACTGATTTGGTTATACTTTCCTGAGGTTCCACAAAAAAATAGGCCCAATAAACCCCATCTTTAATAAGATTGGGTTCAATAAAAATGGTGGCTTCCATGTCTCCTCTTTTAAAAACAATCTGTCTTGTTTTGTTGGCTGTCCTTTCCGTTATTATTTTGTCCGGCGCCATGTATTTATGGACCGACACCGATGGCATCAGACACTTCAGCAACATTTCACCTCCGGAAAATGGGCAAGCAGAACAACTCTTTGAAGAAAAATTTATCCTTCCCAAGGGACATCAATTTAACATCGTCAAAATATTTGATGGTGATACCATCCAGGTAAAAGGATTTGGACTGAAATTTACCATACGCCTGGTCGGCATCGATACCCCGGAACTTGGCAAACGAGGAAAAAAAAGCCAACCATACAGCCGCCAGGCAAAACAAAAACTGACCCAGCTCATCCGAAAACGACCGATTTCTTTAAAACAATATGGTGTGGGCGGATATAACCGGGTATTGGCAGAAATTTTTGCCGGTGAAACCAATCTAAACCTTGAAATGGTCCGGTCCGGTTTGGCTGAAGTTTACCGGGGAAAGCGGCCCAAAGGATTTGATGCAGCCCCTTACTTGCAAGCAGAAAAACGGGCAAAGCAATCCCGTAAAGGAATGTGGATCCAGGGCGCTACCTATACAAGCCCCTGGCGGTGGCGGAAAAAATATCCTTGAATTTGAACCGGATATGCCCACGGCTCTGGAAATAATGGGAAGAAAAACTATTAAGGCATAATCCATGGGATTATGCCTTATTCAATGCGCCTGCGGCGCATTGAATGCCGAGTTGAGTTAAGTTTATCGCCCGCCGCAGGCGCATAGAACAACGAGTTTGAGCGGACATCCTTATCAGTCGCAGCTCAACTCGGCATTATTTTTACTGGAGGCACCATGGAAATAGAATCAGCTAAATTAATTGCAGAAGCAATAAAAAGTGGACTTCAAGATATTGCTTTTTCGGTCATGGTCATAGGGTTATTATTTTTGATCTTTAAAGACATGGGCGGTGATTGAGGAAAAATAATAAAAAGATACAACGAACAGGAAACAGCCCCGGTCGGTGATCTGGGGTATTAAGAGGGCTAAACATGGCCGAAAATATTTGTACTAACGAAAGTGGACATAAAACAACCCTTCCATATTAAGATGAAAAAGAGTTAATCTTTAAATCAAAAAGGAGTATCAATGAAAGCAATTTGCGCCAGGCAACCCTGGGCATCTATGATCATCCAAGGACATAAGGCGATCGAGAATAGGAGTCAAAAAAGAAAGTATAGAGGACCGCTTTTGATTCATGCAGGGAAGTCATGGGATCAAGAAGGGGCCGATTGGATAGTAAAGAATTTTCCTCATCTGATTGATGCGGTTCAAAATTCCGACGATCTCAGGGGCGGGGTTATCGGATCGGTAACAATGATTGATTGTGTGACCGAACATAAATCCCCATGGTTTTTCGGTCCGTATGGCTATGTATTTGCCAACCCGCAAATAATTGATTTTAAGCCATATCCAGGGAAGCTAAATTTTTTTGAAATACCGGGCTTTTAGTTTATGTCTAACTTTTGCTCCAGGGCCATTTAAATCCAGATTTTTTTTGAACGACGGGGGGAGTAAGCGCGTTTGTTTTAACATGCTTAATCCCCTCAATGGTTCTCATGGTCCCAAGCCCAAGCATGCCCATAATGATTGGATATAGCTCGGTCGCATTAATAACGGGGGGCATCTCTAATGTTTTTGGTATCCAGTCTAATACCTTTCCTACTTGCCATATCCAACCCAGCATTGGATAAAATAAAAACTTGTATCCCAACGCAAAACCACCGACCCATCCAATAAAAGGCCTCCACCCGGCTACAAAGATTGATTTATGGCTCGCCTCAACCTTATTCGTTTCCATCTGGCCGGTTCGGAGTCCGGCATCAATTTGTTTTTCCTGGATACCGAGTGCAAGCTTTTCTTCATCGGACGTAAATAGATCATCAAGAAGATTCCCACCGGCTGCAATTACACCACCAAGATCGATATCAACTAATCCAGCCATTATTTAAGCCCTCCCTGGACCCTGTTTATCCACCCACAAAGAAATTTTTGATTGCTGACAAGGCGGTCATTACCCCTTCGGCGGTCATTCATGCAGATGTCTTTATATCGAAAGATTTTCATAAGATTGAACATCAAAACAAAGATCTTTTCGTCCTTTTCGTCCTGGATCAATCCATTCAATAAAGAGAAAGATTTTTCACCAAAAACACCATCCGGAGTGGCCCCTATGATTCTTTGTGCAATTCTGACAGCCACCCTCAAGCCAGCATTGATAGAAAAAGCATATAGATGGTAGGCGACATCCTGTGCATCAATGTCGTCACCCTTAAGCCTGTCCCAAAAATTTTCTTTGTAAAAAATTCGGACCATGGATGTCAGATCAGAATCATAATCCCCAGCATCAACTTTGCCCCATCCGGGCCATTTTTGCCACCGATTTCTTGCGATTCCGGCGTATGTCATTCCGCCCCTATCACCAGGCACTTCGTGTAGGTTATATCCACCTTCAAGCATGATTACTTTATTAAAACACGGTTCAAACTCTGCCATCATGTGCCCCCTCGAATTGGTGATAATCCACTCTGTGTTGTTCGTTCTTCGACAATCGTGACGAGCCTCGATAAACTTTTATCGATTGAACGTATCGCTGCCCTCGTTTCTTCCGCTTCATGGTCGTTTCTATCCAACCGTTCTTTTATATGCTCGATATCCTTATTGAATCCCACGCTATCCTTTTTCATGGAGATGCCACAAGTTTCGCATTGTTTAATCCGATCAAGGCATAAACAGTCTTTGCAGCTATCCATATTCTTAGGCGGTGTTTTTCTTGCGAAGGCATTGCTATCAGATTCCGAAACAAAGAGTTTTTTTAAACCACTCCATAGGATATCCTTAGAAATACCAGCTACAAATGCAATGCTGCCAACAAGCAACGCCAATAAAATTCCATCCACAGTCAAGGGGCCTCCAACCATTTTTCTTCTCCAATCGCAACATCAAGCGTTATAATAATCGTCCCATTTTTTAGATCTCGACTCATCCACCCCTTTGGTGATAGCCAACCAACTTTTTTCATGATTAAAACCCTGGTCTTCATCGTCATCTATCGGCCCATACATGGCCTCAAGGAACCTGTCAGATAATGGTTGCATCATGGCACCAGCAACACACATCAAAACGGCCTTTACCCCGCCATTGATGCCCGCCCAATCAACTTTATAAACAGTCCGGCCTTTTTCGTCCTGCAATTTTTCAATCTTCTGGCCTTCTGCCCCACCCCTGATTAAAAAGCGCTCCACTTCTGGATCTGCTATGATCTGCCCCATATCTAACATGGCAAAATACCAATCCAAGGCATGAAAAAGCATGGACCGGCCTTCAGACATATCTTCAAAAGAAAACGGGGAAGCATCGCTAACACAAAAAACTTCGGTACGGTCTTCAACCAAAACAATAAACCCGGCATCTGATTTATTCCGGATCTCTTTTAGAACTTCGGATTTCCATTTAGAAGGGGAACCAGTGATAGGTATACAGTGAGTGATTGCAAGCTTAGAGCCGTCATAAATACCATACGCCTTGTATCGTTTCCCACTTTCCAGGGAGACTGTTAGAATATGTGTAAGGTTTTTGTTCATTATTCGGCCTCCATAACCTCTCGGGCCATTTTCAAGAATTCATCCTCTTCTGATCCAACGCCCGATACTTGACCACCGCACGGGATGTAATCAGTCAGATAAAAGAAACAACAGGTATCAGAAATATCCGGGGATTTAATGCCTTCTGCCCTCATTTTGTCTTTTGACATCATCTGATACCGGCCCTTTTCATCAAGTCGGTATGGCAGTTTGCTTGTCTGTTCCACAAATTTCTTGTCCACGGGGCCTTTGAATCGTTCTTCGAAGATGCCCTCCCGGAGCTTTAAATGAGCGAATGCCCGTTGGTTAAGATATCTTTTCTGATCTGATTTTGTATGGGAAGGCAACCCCCAGTGAATGCGCTCAACCGGTATCCCTAATTCGTCAAGTTCAAGAATAGTGGTCCTACCAGCACCATCGGCATCAACAGCGATGGTCAGCCCGGGTAATTCTCTGTATTTTGCTGCAATGACCCGGGCAAGCTGCTTTTCGTCCAGGTCCAGGTATTCGTCACAGGAAATAACTTCTACGTTTCGCTCAGGGCCAAAGCCTGATACTTTGGCAAGGTTTATAACGGAACTATCCCGGTGAAGGCCTTCCGCAACGTCAACGGTCATTACCCAACCCCAGTCTTCCCGGTGAGTTATCTTAAAATATTGGCAATCTTCACACCATTTTGCTGGTATAAGATATCCTGCCAGGTTGTTGGGTAGGCAACCAAGGACGCGGATCTGATATTCCGGAGAATGATGGCCACCTAATTCGGTAAGTTTTTCCTTTATAAATTCCTTAGAAACAAGCGGACTCTCTTCCGAATTAAAGGTAAATGCGCTATAAATACCCTCAACGATTCCATCGGGCATTACTTTTTTTGCAAGAGAGGTCATGGCCTCGGCAAAGTGACCGGTTGGCCTGGTGGGTTGTGATGCCATAAAGAACCGGTTTCTACTTTGCGTTAATGCCCCCCTTAAAACATCAAGATTAGCATCATGAACACCGGAAGCCTCATCAACAAAAACGAGATAATTATACGCATGTTGTCCTGCAAGATTTTCCGGTGCGCCCTTACTTGCCGTCTTGGGGATGACATACCAAGAATCTTTAAAGCCTTTCGCATAATAAGATTTAGTCTGTTTTATAAAAAAACCTGCCATCCATGGGAACATGCTATCAACATCTTGCTGAATTTGGTCAATATATTTCCAAACGACAAGGCGGGCTTGCTCGATATTCGTGGCGGTTAGCATTGCATTAGAAAAAGGGAAAACACGCAAATGCCAATCCAGGATTATTGCTGCCATTTCGCTTTTCCCCGTGCCATGGCCGCTTGCGATTGCCACCCTACTGCCAGGGTCTTGTATCGCTTCTAACGCCTCAAATTGTTGCCATGTAGGCGTATGCCTTGAAATCTCACAGGCGTACCCTACTAAATCATCATAGTACCTGTCACAGAACTCAAGATATCTTTCGTCTTTAAGGATATTTTTTATTTTATTTTTACCCATCTTCAACAACCCCATCATCATCAGCAAACTCTCGATTCTTTTTTCCTAAACTTTTCTTTAGATCCCTTATTTCTTCCTGTCTTTTGGGAAGAAAATTTTCCTTTTGTCCTTCAATTTCAGAGAGTCGCTCCTGTCGCCTTGCATCCATTTCCTCTGGAGTTGGAATAACAGAATCAAGATTATCTGAATCATCATCTGTATCAGCAATTTTTGAGATAAGAATACGAAGTGTTTCAGGAAGAGGAATACCTTGCAATTCTAATTCAAGGGCGGCATCAATTGGGGTCTTACTACCGTCAAGGACAGACTGGATAGCCTGTTTCTGTTCAATCAAAGGAGCTTGTTTGGCGCCACGGGCTTTGTCAAGAATGCCGTAATATTGGCATAAGAGCTTTAAAGCGGCCATCTGGTCATGCTGTTTGACTTCAACTGTGATGTCGCCTCTTTCATTAACACGTTCCTGGGCACCAGCGAACAAGGCCTTTACCTCTTTTGACAAATCGTCTGTTTCGGGAACAATCACCCGACCTTCACGAATTGGAGTCAGTTTACCCGGATCACACATGGCAATGTGCCCGATCCGCTGTAAAACGTCGAACGAATCAAAATCAAGTCTGTCAAACATCCTGCTTAGTGCATTTTCTATAAAGGCCTTGGTGTTAGGCTTTTCGTTAATTATTCTCCATGCCGTGGCCCTGGCAGTTCTCGGGGAATACCCAGCTGTTATCGCGGCCTGGGTAGCGTTCTTTGTTTTGATGTACTCAAGGCAAAGGACTCTCTCTTTTGGGGTCAACCGTTTATCAACAGAAATCGTGCTGTATGGCTTTCTTTTATGAATTCTCTGTTTCTTTACGGTCTTAGCCATGGGTGGTAAAAATTTCTTTTAAGGATGAAGGTTCTTGCAATTATCATATTTTTTGAGCTTGTCGGCTTCAGGATCATAAGCGTCTCGTGATTCATAGAATTTTCTGGTCACAAGGGCCGCACATTCAAGCAATGCCTCATCTTCTACATGCATTGTAATCGTGCCAAATTGATACCCACACGACAAACATTCCTGTTTTCGCTTATCAAGGGCTGGCCATCTGGTTTTTGATATAATTTTACTATACTTATGTTTACATGCAGGACAGTCCAAAAGCTCCCCCTATTAAATAAGTTTATTTACATATAAACAGAAATAACATTATTGTTATAAATATTTCAAGCATATAATATATAAAATAATCTATTTTTTTATCTTTTTTATCGTTTATGGATGGATTATAATTATATTTTAAAGAATAATATTGACATTTTATATTGATTGAATGATTTTTTTATATTTTTTTCCAGAAAGGCTTGCTGAAACCAACCGATTTTGATACTTTCAATATGAGTTCGATCGTTAGACTCAGTTTGCCTTTTTCCTATATGCCGGAGAGACTGCCTTCTCTCCGGCATCCTTATTTAATTTAGTTGATGTTCCAGCAACTGATTTACTTTTAAATTTTATTTTCTATTTTTTTACTGTAGGGGGAAAAAGGTGTTTTTATGAATAGGAATGCGGGGCCCCAAATACATATTTTTACCCAAAAAACGGAACAAAGACGGAACGTTTTTTATATATGGTTGATTTTATTATGGTTTTTCTTGCGTAGCGGTTGACTCTTAATCAGTATGTCCACGGTTCGACTCCGTGACGGCCCACCATTAATACCAACGAAAAGGCCCGACTCTCAAGCGTTTTAGAGATTCGGGCCTTTCTCTTTTTGGCACAAACGCAAACAAGTATATGGGCCTGTTCCGGGCTTTTTGAGGTTTTTGACGTAACAAAAACGTAACACTCAAAGTCCATCCTGCAAAGGGTTCTGTCCGTTGAAGATTCATTATTCCTGTCTTTTTTATGAAAATTGCATTTGTATATAAATATTGCATTTGTGTACTTATTTAGTAGTGAATTGAAAAAAAGATATAAATGGGAAACAGATGAATTTAAAAAATCGTTCATTTGTTTCCCATCATAATGGCAACCATATTCTTTTTAGATTAATCGTAGAATAAAAGACGGAACAAAGACGGAACAAAGTACGGAACGCCTACTATCAGTTGCTCTATACATTACCCGGCTTTTTTTAAAAATTCACCCGGTTGATTTCGTCTGAAAGGTGCTGTTTACCGATGCTTGCGTAAATTTCAGTAGTGGTATATGCGGAATGTCCCAAAAGATCCTGCAATACCCGAAGGCCACCACCAGCCTCTAAATATAAACGGGCAAAAGAATGCCTTAGGTGGTGCATTTTATGATCACCCAACCCGGCATCAACCATATATTCTTTTATTTTATGGGTAAGGGTATCAGGATGATACTCTCTCCAAAAGACAGGGCCGTCCGCTTCTGGCCCTATTGATTCCAAGACTTCCTTAAATCCACGCCCCAATGGATACCACCGGGAAAGATGCGTTTTTGTCCTGGTGATATAATACTGGTTCTTTTCAAAATCCACATCGGACCATTGTAGGGAAACAAGCTCAGACCTGGACCGCCCGGTAACAAGATAAGCCCTTATCACTAAATAGTCATAACAGTCGGGGATGACATCAAATAATGCCGTTAAATCTTCCTTTTCTAATGCCTTTGGGGGCTTCTTTGTCGCTCTCTGCTGCTTACAAAGCTTGAATGGATGCTTTGGTATCATCTCCCATTTAAGGGCCTGGCTCAATACGGTCTTTGAGTGCCGGACATAACAGTTGACGGCACCGATAGATAAGCCCCTGTTAAGTTCTTCTGCAATCATTTGATCCAGGTGGTATGCTGTAATTTCATCCATAGTCAGCCCTTCACATATGGGTGCCAACTTTCTAAGGGCCAGGCGATTTGCCTTGAAGGTGCTTTTCGGTTGAGTCTTTTCGGCCCACTCAAGATATTGCTTCATGAATTTAGGGAACAGGATTCCGTCTTTCTCTTCTTTTTCAATCTCAAGAGCCTTGTCCTCGTACTCTGCCTTAATTTCGGCCACTAAAGCCTTTGCTGCCCTTAAAATCTCTGTCCTAAGGGATCTCCTTTTTTTATTTACCTCTACATAATACGACTTTCTGCCATTTACCAAAAATGGACCACGGATATTGACTCTTTTCCTTTTTTTTGCCATGCTTCACCTTTCTCCCGTTTAGGTCAAAGGCTTGCTATGATAGATTTTGCTTGATCAGCAATTGACCTATTCAGCAGGGCTTTAACGCTTGCCTCTTCAACCCGCCAGTGGCCCGAGGGTAGTTGACGGCCGTCAACCACCCCCTGTTTTATATACCGCCGCAGGGTTTCCCTGTGGACATCCAGAAGCTTTGCTGCCTTTGACAATTTAATGAACATAGCTACCATACCTCAATATTTATAATTTACCAAATCGAGTTGGTTTGGATAAAAAGAATATATTTAAACAAAATCCCAACTAATAATGTAAATAGTTCTATAATATATCTACATTAAAAGATACCCTTTTTTTAGAGAAAAATAAAAAAAGCCCCAGAAAATTAATCCAAGGGCTTTATTGCTGGTGGGGTATAGTTACTTCTAAAAGGCAGGTTGCCACAACCCTAAGGCGTTCCCGCAAAGGTCAACTACTTTAGCCGGATTCTCAAAAGGCAGGATTAAAATATCAAGAGCTGCCTCATCCAAGGTGATTTTCTTGCCCTCTTTAGCGACATGCTTTAGCAACGGCTGTAAATGACGCACACGCTCACACGGATTCCAGTCCCTTGGCGCAACGCCGTCAAAATACCATCCCATTTCTTCCTTCAGCAACTCTGTTTTTTCTGCATTTGTCAGTTCACGGCTTTTTTGGATGTTCATTATGAGATCCTCCTTTCAGCTACCGGAAAGTCGTTATCTGAAAACATTAAAAGTTTTGTTTCTTTTGGATACATCGCCCCTAATGCACTTGATATCTGCATCAAATGAACAGTGATATTTTTTGTGGTCAGGGAAGCGTGGTCAAGCTTATCCAGGTCGTTAAGGATGCTATCGCATTTACTATTGATATACCGGATGAAGTTATCTGCGGTCGACTCAGCCGGTTTTGTCTTGAGTGGCAATGTTCCGGCAGGGGCTGGGGATGTCTTTATGAACCTCACCAATTCGTCAAACTTATCTGTCGGGATATTCTTGTAAGTGGTGACATTGAATTCCCTTTTGATCGACCCATAAACGGATGCATACGATTTTGCAATATCCTGTGAGTGATACGCATTTATTTTGTTGAAAACCAGCTTTCTGATTTTATCTTGCTGTTCAGGGGTGAGTCCTGGTTTTGATCTTGGGTTTTCTGCTTGACCTTTGGTCCAATAATCCCACAAGGCATCGTCGCATTCATTCTGGTATTGGACTATTTTGGAACGGAGTTTGTTGGCGACTTTTAGGGGATTGATGGTCGCCAGGAAGCCGGGGAGCTTGCGGACTGGAATGCAAATCATCTCTCTGTTTTTCCCGTCTTTTGAACCACCCCCCATAAGGGGGACAGTTGCCCACCTTTCTCTATTGTTTCGGATCTTTACAGATTGCGTTTCCCATTTTAATCCAAGATTTTCAACGATAGGCTTCATTGGCGTAAACGGTTGCCCTTGATATTCAACTACATAAATTGTGTCTCCATGGAATTGGATGGGGGCTAAAGATTTGGATTCGTTCATGGTGGATCTCCTTTTGATAAAACATTTAAGAAACCGCCATCGTTATTGTCAAACAAAAATGGCGGGCCATGTGCGGTTGACAACCTGGTTCAAAAGGCAAAACCAGTGGGGACAAACCCCCCCACACATGACCCACCAAAAAGTACTAAATAAAAAAACGCCTTTCATTGATGGGCGCTTCTGCGCCTTTCGAATATTCCAGCTTGTCAAAACCGGGTCGTGGATTTTGCCACAACACAATTACAATACCAGCCGGATAGAATAAGTCAAGCGTTTTTTTAAGCGGTTTCAAAATTATTACTTATGTACAACATGAATAAAACTATATTCATTTAATGTTAATAAGTCAATATGTAATCTACATTGGGGTTGTTTTGGTTATGGGATATCATCAAAGACAATAGGGACATAGTCTTAAGTTCTGCCATAAGGGGCCGCATGAGTGCCACCATTTGAGGATGACTATCCTTGGCACACCGAAGGTTGAAGATATGCCGCCATTCCCTGATGTTGGCTTTTACCACAATTTCTGTCTTCAGGGAGTTGGGAAGGACTTCTCGGGCTTTTTGGGCAGACCATCCTTCGTTCAAAAGTCTTTTGTAATAAACTTCTGCTGCGGCCATAGCCTCCCTCCAATAAATCGTTTGCTCAAATGTGGATGTTCCCAACCACACAGGCATGATAAACTCCATATCACCATCATATTTCACATATATAGTGGATTCCTGGGCAAACGAACAGTGACGATGTCTGACAAGCTCGTGTGTCACACCTCTGTTGGTGATGAGCTTTACCATAATGTCACCAAATTCTATCATGGCGTGGTGTCCTCTCCTGACCAGCATGTCCACAAATTTTTCAGCAGAATCCCGGGTGATCTTATCTTCGGATTTGTAACAGGTTCTTCCTGCTTGTTCCAGCAGTTGAAGGCCCTGGTCCGGGAGGCTTAAAATTTCGTGGGTTTGTTCAATTATTTTCATTTTTATTTTCTACCTGCTGCCGTTGCCATTGGGTCTCTTCGTTGGCGAACCGTGTCAGAACCCAAATAGGATTAAGCCGTTCTCCACAATCCCCACACTTAACTTCACCATATTCTTCGCTGACAATGATAGCATTATGAGGGCACCCATGAAGTTCCCGGCGCTTTTTTGACAAGCTGATTATATTTATTGGCCCATCCATTACACCCTCTCCAGCCCAACCATGATTTTTTTTCCCCAGGAATAATTTTCTACTCCAACAACAAAGACATAGGCATGCGGCAATTCACCATCGGGGACCGGCTCAAAAGCAGGGCAATCTGCAATAAAATCAAAGGTGTCCTTTTCTCCGTTAAAAATAATACTTTCAATAACAAGGGGCATCGTAACTGCCTCAATAAGCACAGGGTGGCTCTCCATAATATCCGTTGGCAAAGAAAACCGCCCCCAACTTCTGTTTTGATCATCCATTTTATTCACCGTCATTCCACCATTTTTCAATCATGGCACAAACCTTGGCCCTGGCACCCGGGGTAAGAGCGGCAATGCAGGATTCAGGGATTTCACAGTCAACAGAATCAACGTGATTCCAAAAATTTTCCCACAGCCCTTCATAATAATACCCCCGGGGGAAGAACTGTCGTCTCAAACTCAAGCAATCCGGGCATGTTTTATATGTATGGGAATCGCCATCCCATATCCCGGTTACGTATTCATATTTAATCCCAGGTTCAATGATTTGCCCACACTCTGTGCATTTGTGTGGTTTTCTGGCCTTGGGTGTTGTAACATTACAAACATAGGCAGATTCATAGTCATAGTCATCAATAGACGCATCACATGAACATTCCATTATTATCACCTCAAAGTAAGATATAAATTAAAAGCAACATTAACCGGCCATAGGATCATTATGGTGAAGAGAAAAACAATAACTCCTATGGTTTTTTGAGGATCATCGGGGCCTTCTCCAAATGATGGGTTAATAATACAACACAAAGAGTAGAAGACCCCAATGATCAGATATGTAACGACATATTCCATTAACCGGTCTCACCGTTCAGCCATCCATTAATTGCTGGCAGGATGGTATCATCCCAATCCCCGGATAAACGCGAATCAACGAAAGAGAAGAACAGAGTATCCAATATTTCAAAAATACTCCCATTCAGGTAAAGTTTTTCCAGAACAGCCCCTTCTATTTCTTCCTGCTTTTTTACTTCTCCGGTGGAGGGAGTCTTGAGGCTTTTTAAGGCAAGGTCATTGCTGGTGATGGTAAAGGAAAATTCATTTTCACCTATTGTGCAATGGAAATGGATTTCTTTAATGCTGCCACCTTCGCTCAGGGCAATCATAGCCTCTTTGTGACCGGCATCGGCACCCTTGATAGTGATCTTTGATTTAGGTTTTAACCCCTGGCCATCGTTCTCAATGGACATGCCGTTGCCAAGGGTTAAGATAACAGAGACTTCGCCATCCGGTTTAGCTGCATTGCTGATTGATTCGGCATCATTCTCAGATGCCCACCACAGCCATGCCAAAAATTCAGAACCAAGGAAAGCGTATTTATTGTATGCCACTGCAATGTCCATCATGATACACCTCCTATGCCGATTATCGATGGTGTGAGTTGGTCAAGAACTTCCATATCTATGGTAGCCTGGTTTATGCTGCCGGCCGCAAGAGTATAAGGGAACAACTGGAAAATTTTTCTTTCAAAAGATGCAATAAACAATGTTTCAAATAATTCATTGGCCGCTTTGTTGTTGGAAAAGAACATGACGGCACCGGACTCGTAGTTCCAATGGACCTCATGGATGGCAGGAACAAAGGGTACCTGTAAAATTAATTTCTCAAGAACGAGTTCCTTGATCTCTGCTTTTTCATTCTTGGATAAGAATTCCCTGCCGGTTGCTTCGCACTTGGCCTGGATTGCAACAGAAATTTTCTGGGCAAGGGCTTTGGCCGGGACCGTTTTCTTATCAATCCGCAGGGAGAAAACAAAATCTGTCCCATATATAAAAGGATGGATCTTAAAGTTTGGGTCATACGGTTTTTCAAAGGGTACCCATCCGATCATTATTTCCTGGTATTCTTCCTGGACCTCGGGCATGGCATTTTTAACGAGTGCCGCCTGGATGGTTTCCATAATTTTTTCATCTTTGATGCTACCTGCCTGATAGCGCACGATTGTTTGGCTGTTTGATAATAATGCCACTTTATTCTCCTTTTTCCTGTTTTTTGGCCCTGTACGTATCACTTTTGCGTCCACATAAAGGCCAAGGGTTTAATTTGATTACTTTTTTTGATTTAAAACAACTGATCAATTGTCAGTTGCTATGTTTTTGGCTCGCTCTCATTTACTGCTTTCAAAAAGCCCCCCGGCCCGTTAGCCAAGGGGCTTAAAATAAACAATAAACTATGCCGTGCTTTCTCCCTTACGCACGATTAACAGCGTCACAATCCTTAAATGCAGCGCTATATGCTAAAGAGGGATCGTTCGCCCATCCCACGGGAGCCAACAGGGTCCACTTCCCTGCGCTCGATGCCGATAACGATTCATGGGAGTTTTTAGCCGTGGCAATTGCCGCCCCCGAAAGCTGAATGATTTCTACCGTGCTGAAAAACTGATATGCGATTGTATTCATGACCCCTCCCTTTTTTTGATATCCCCGGACACAATGCCCGGGGATTAAGCTGATTTAAATACTGATTTTGATTTGATGTGTTTTAGGATATCTATTTCATATGGCCTCCTTTTTATTAGAGTTTAGTAAACAATTAAAAGTACCATATATCTTAAATGTAGATAGGTCAATAGATTATTTACATTAATTAAAAAAAGATTTATGCCCCTTTGTTTCTCGGCATCTCTCGGATTTTCTATACCTTTGGATCTTGTCTTTTTATGGATTTTCCCTCTTTTTCCGAATCCATATGAAACAGCCCGATTACTATTGGTATCTTCCTGTGTTTTCCTGAATAAAGCGATTTGTTTCCTAAACGGATACTTTATCATAAAACTGGCAACAGAAATATTAAATAACTGGATTAACAGGAATATTTTCTTTTTTTTGTGAAACAATGATAACTATTCCGCTTTTAACACAACTCTAGTGTAATATTCTTCGTGATTGAGCTTGATATTAACCGCGTCCTCAATCTTGTTGGCTTTGCGTTCGTTGAACGGCCCCATTTCCTTAGTAACTTCGTGCCCGTCATCATCCCATTGGACCACCTGGACATAATAATTAAGATCCTCTACCCTGCTCACCGCCTCAACACAAACATACCCAGACTTGCCCTTTAAGAAGACAACCGGATACCCACTGTCTGACATATAAGAATCGGTACGGCACTCATAAACCTGCCCTGTATGATCGCCACCAATGATGGGATGGTAATAAACCTTATCGCCTTTTTTTAAATACATGTTTTGCCCCTTTCCTTTTTGTTATTGATTGCCCCAAATCTATATCCTTAAAATGTAAACAAGTCAAGGAATAATCAACATACTAAGAAAACAAAAACGCCCATGATTAACTTTCAAAATCATAGGCGTTTTTTACACAAACAAAAGAGGGCTTGTTATTTGGTTTTAGCTACAACAAAGCTCCCCTTTACATCTGTCCGGTAGCTTCTTTCGGATTGGGGCCGTACTGGTTCTCTCCTGGCTTACTATCCGAGACAGCAAAGAAAAGGATGGCAAGCCCTCCTATAAGAGGTACAAGACCGATTAAAAGCCACCATCCGCTCTTCCCAATGTCATGGAGTCTGCGCACACCAACTGCCAGACAGGGAACCATCAAAGCAATTGCCAATATACTAGTTAAAATTCCGTCAATCCCCGCAAGGCCTTCCACAAAACCGATTGCCATGCTAATTAGAAGGATGAATAGAAAAAAATACCAATATTCTTTCCTTCGGGATCTACCTGTAAAAGTCGCGTACTTCTTTAACGCTAATGAAAACCAGCTCATAATTTCTCCTTTTTTTACTGCATTAAGATAAACCCTCTTCGTCAATAATTACCCCTATAATATAATGTAGGAGCTGTGGCAAGGGGATGTCCTACATTCAAAAAACCGCCTATAGCTTGAGAATGCAAACCTGGGGCTTGCTTTATTCATTCAGATACTTCCCATAATCCAAGGCAAGCCCCACAAAGATTAACCAGTTTTTCCCGGCCGTCCTTGGTGAAGGGCATCATTGCATCGGTGCTTTTCACCATATCCAGGAAAGAGCCTTTTTCTTTTTCTCTTTCTTGCGCTTCGGCCATGAGCCGTTCCAGGTGCTTGATATTCTCATACGGGTTCCAGTCGTTCGGAGCAACGCCACCAAAATACCAGCCCATTTCTTCCTTCAGCAATTCCAGCTTTTCCGCTTGTGATATCTCCAATTCAGATTTCAATACTCTGCTCCTTTTTAATTAAATTATACAAATAAAGCTCCATGATAGACGGGGTCAGATATTCACTGAGAGAATACTTATAAAATTAAAAAGCCTTTGTCAAACGTAAATATTTTTTTATTAATATGCAAAATATCAAAAAGAAGAACACTGCTCTTATAGAAAAAATAATGTTTTGTCAATTGGAAAACCCCCTACTTTAGGGTTGATTCGCCTATTTAACGATATTCTTTTTATTATTAAATGCTTATAATGACTCACCCCACCTTTGAATGCCTTAAAACGAATTTATTTGTTCTGTGAATATAATATTCACTGTAGTTATATCGCGTTTGCTTGCCAATTTCTTTCTTTGACATAAAAGTGGACATGCCCTATATAAAAAGAGCAGACTATTTATCTGCCAATGATTGTAACAAGGACTGGAGACTGACCGTTGAAGAAAAAAGAACTAAACATAATAGCAGGAACTCAATTGCGAAGGTTAAGAGAAGGAATGGGTATAACTCAAAAAGAGTTGGCGGCAGAGCTCACAAAGTATGGATTTTCTGTCAAACAAGTTAGCATTAGCCGATATGAAAAAGCCACTGTTTCAGTTCCAGCTGCGATAATTATAGCCACAAAACTTATTAGAGGATACTGATCCCCCCCCCCCCC
>Ga0208901_1000562_pt1 | contig 15924 bp, 14 predicted proteins | sample AntAceMetag02UKF_FD_184764 | JGI IMG/M metagenome (GOLD analysis project Ga0208901, IMG submission 184764) | Saline lake microbial communities from Ace Lake, Antarctica - Antarctic Ace Lake Metagenome 02UKF (SPAdes) (version 2) | ecosystem: Environmental > Aquatic > Non-marine Saline and...
TTCAGTGCTTTTTTTATACTTATTTTTCTTGCTTTTTCAAGTGTTTCTGCAAAATTTATTCTTGACTTTTCTTAGTTCTAAACTAGAGTTTGTCTACCTTTTTTATAAAGCTGGTGCAGTAGTATAGATAATTCATTAACTTTAGAAAATAAAAAAGAGAGTTTAACTACTCTCTTTTTTATGATTGAAAATATAATTTATAGTTTTAATCCTTCTTTTCATCTTTTTTTTCATCTTTTTTCTCATCTTTTTTCTCATCATCAGCATCTATAACTTCTGCATCTTCTCCAGTTGTATGATCATGATCTCCACAGTTACCATCTGCACAGTCATCACCACCACAACTTCCATCACCTGCACATCCACCTGCAGCAGCATTTGGATCCATTCCAGCAGCTTCTTGCATTTTCTTATATATACCATTAGCAAAAGTATCTAATTCTTCATATTTACTATCATAGATTTCTTTTGTAGTAGCTTCATCAGCTTTTAGAGTAGCCATTTCTTTTACTGCATCAGATATTTTTGTCTTTTCATCTTCATCAAGTTTGTCTGCTTGTTCTTTAGCTAGTTTTTCCAATCCAAATACAAGAGATTCATATTTATGTCTAGATTCTATTACTTCTTTTTTCTTTGCATCTTCTTCAGCAAATTTCTCAGCTTCTTCTTGCATTTTAGTGATTTCATCTTCTGACATATTAGTAGCTCATTGTATAGTTACTGTCTGTTCTTTACCTGTAGTTTTTTCTTTTGCAGCTACATTCAAGATACCATTAGCATCCATATCAAAGGTAACTTCTATTTGTGGTAATCATCTTTGAGCTGGTGGGATACCATCCAAATTGAACTGTCCTAAAGATTTATTATCACTAGCCATAGGTCTTTCACCTTGTACTACATGTATAGTAACAGCAGGTTGATTATCTACAGCAGTAGAATATGTTTTTTGCTTTTTTACAGGTATAGTAGTATTTCTTGGTATCACTATATCTACGATTCTTCCTTCTACTTCTACTCATAAACTTAGAGGAGTAACATCAAGAAGAAGTATATCAGATACATCACCTTTGATAATACCTCCTTGTATAGCAGCTCCTATAGCAACAGCTTCATCAGGATTTACTGTAGCTTTTGGTTCTTTTCCTAAAGCATCTCATACTTTCTTTACTACAAGAGGTACTCTAGTAGAACCTCATACCAATATTACTTCATTGATATCATTTGTAGTTTTTTTAGCATCTTTCAATGCTTGATGTACAGGCGCAATAGTTCTATCTACTAAGTCTTCTATCATATTTTCAAATTGAGCTCTTGTTAGAGTTTCTTGTAAGTTTCTTGGTTGATTATCTGCTCCCATACATATATAAGGGATAGTAATATCTATACTTTCAGATTGTGAAAGTTGTATTTTAGCTTTTTCAGCTTCATCTTTCAATCTAGCCATAGCATTGATATCTTTTGATAGATCTATACCATCATTCATAACCTTGAATTGTTCTATAAGCCAATTTACTATTCTAGTATCTATATCAGCACCACCTAATTGTGTATCACCAGCTGTAGAAAGAACTTCGAAAGTTCATTCTTCACCTATACTAAGGATAGTAACATCAAAAGTACCACCACCAAAATCGTATACAGCAACTATTTCATCTTTCATCTTACCAGCTCCATATGCCAAAGCAGCAGCAGTTGGTTCATTGATGATTCTTTCTACTTTCAATCCTGCAATTTCACCAGCAGCTTTAGTAGCTTGTCTTTGACTATCATTGAAATGAGCAGGTACTGTAATTACAGCTCCATCTACAGTATCACCTAGATACTTCTCAGCATCTTTTTTAATCTTTTGTAGTACAAAAGCTGCTATCTGAGCAGGTCTGTATTCTTTATCATCTATTTTGATAAGACATTCACCACCAGGTCAAGCTACAATATCGTAAGGCATATTTTCTGAATCTTTTTTTACTTCATCATATTTTCTACCTATCAATCTTTTTGCTTCGAAGATAGTATTCTTTGGATTAAGTACAGCTTTTCTTTTTGCTATAGTTCCAACTACAACTTCATCTCACTTGATATATACTACAGAAGGAGTAGTTCTTTCTCATTCTGAATTTGGTATAATTTCTGGTTTTTCTCCTAATACATAAGCACAAGCACTATTTGTTGTACCTAAATCAATTCCTATAATTTTTCACATAAATAATAATATTTAATAAAATAAATTTTTATAGCACTCACAGTATAATGATGCTACGAAAAAAATCAAGGGGAAATAGCACTATTTTTGAAAGGGTGCTATGTTCAATAATTTAAAGATTCTTACGCTATATTTTTTTCCTACGGAGCGGAATTTGCCGAAAATTTGCAAACGATAGACGTTTTATTTAATTATTGCAAATTAATATTATGAAATTATTCCTAAAAAATATAAACTACAGAATCTTTAAATTATTTCACTTGTTAGAGGCGTTATTGTTTTGAATTTATGCTTTCTTTTTAATTCTTTCTATGTTTCTGTCGTGGAATAATCCCTAAAGGGATTATTATATAGCGGTTGAGTTCTTGGTTCAGTTCTAGATTCAGTTCTAGATTCAGTTCTTGGTTCTGTTCTTGATTCTTTTCTAGTTTCTGACGTGGAAGAATGCCTTGCGGCATTATTATATAGCGGTTGAGTTCTTGATTCTCTTCTTGATTCAATTCTGGATTCTGTTCTAGGTTCTGTTCTTGGTTCAATTCTTGGTTCTGTTCTAGATTCTGTTTTTGATTCAATTCTTGATTCTTTTCTAGTTTCTGACGTGGAAGAATGCCTTGCGGCATTATTATATAGCGGTTGAGTTCTTGATTCTCTTCTTGATTCAGTTCTAGATTCTGTTCTAGGTTCTGTTCTTGGTTCTGTCGTGGAAGAACTCCCAAGGGAGCTCTTAGACTTCGGTTGAGATTTCTATATTCGTTCTGTACTCTTTCTGGATTTTGTTCTAGATTCTGTTCTTGGTTCTGTTCTTGATTCTGTTCTGTATTCTGTCGTGGAAGAATTCCTGGCGGGATTATTATATAGCGATTTTCTGTATTCGTTCTGTATTTTTTCCTTTTTATAGTGGGAAGTTTGCGGTGAATTTGCTTCCTTTTTTGTATTGGCTTTTTATTTCTATTTTTCCATTTAATCATTCTAGCATAGTTTTTACAATAGGGAGTCATAGTCAGGTTCCGACTACATTTTTGGTGGATGTTTTACTGATTTGTCCAAATTCTTGGAAAATTTTGTCTATGTTTTTTTCTTCTATTCATATTCCTGTATCTGTTACGCTTATTTTTAGATAATTATTTTCTATCCATGAAATTACTTCTATTTTTCATTTTTTGGTAGTATATTTTATAGCGTTACTTATAAGATTTACCAATATTTGTTTAAATTTATTAGGATCAGTTTTTAGTTCAAAATCTTTGTGTTTTATATCTAAGCTAAGTATATGTCATTTTTCATCAGATAAAATTTTCATATCATTTACAGTAGATTCTATATATTTGTTTATATAAATAGTTTCTAAATTGAAATTCATTTGACTAGCTTCCATTTTTTTTAGGTCTAATATTTCATTTACTAATTGCAATAATTTATCTGAATTTTCTTTTACTTTTTCTAGAGATTTATAAGTCATTTCGTTTACTCATCAAGTATCTCCATCTAATATCATAGATAAATAACCTCTAATAGCTGTAAGGGGAGTTCTAAGTTCATGGGTTGTCATACTTATAAACTTATTTTTAGTTTTATTAGACTCTTCAAGTCTATTATTTATATCTTCTATAACTAACTTAGAATTTTCTAGTGAAATAGTAAATTCTTCTAAATTTCTATGTTTATTTATTACATTTTTTACTATAGGCCTGAATATAAGTATACCCTCTAGAAATAAACTCAATAAAGTAAGTATTATAATAAATATAGCTGTCATATTTGTTTTATATATATCTAATTCATTATCTATTTGAAATTGAGAAACTATCAAATCCATAAATATAACTAAATTCTCTTTTTCTTTAAGAATTGAATGAAGTTTTTCTTCTTCTATTTTTAATCAATTATTTATTATAGTATTTATATCTAAAATAAATTTATTAAGATCATTATCAAAACCTAAAGTTCAGAAATAAAGTTTATCAATTTCTTTTGATAATATTTTTTTTTGATTATATTCAATAATATTTACATTACCCATTAGTGATTGTATTCTTTTTATGTCTCATTCAATCAATGCATTATGACTTTCTTTCAATAAATTTATAGTTTCATTTAATTCTATTTTTTTTTGATTATTTTTTTCACTATTTTCGTAAGTTTGACTTTCCAAAAGAAGTCCTCATACTTTTTGTATTAACATTCTTTGACGTCAACTAGCATTTATAATCAAACCATTAGTTGTTTGAATTTTTATAGATTTTACTAATATAAGATAACTTATGACTGATAAAAGAGCTATTAATCATAATCATAATATATAGCTAGCTTTTAGTAATTTTGGATTTAATTTGTAGTCTTTTTTTTCCATGTTTATTTATGTAAAATAAATTTTTTTTAATTTTGTTAAAAGGGTAAGTTTATTAAATTAAAATAATAATATTTCTCATTATTATGATAATTAATTTATATTTAAATTCAAGTGTTTTTATAGGTAAAACAAAACAGAAAAGTCTTTATTCCTGAAAGAAAAATTCTATTTTTGCAAGAAATTTTCAAATTTGTCTTTGATTTTTTATTGTATATATTTATATATTGTGAAAATGGGGCAGTACTTGTAAATACTAATTGTAAATTAAAAAATTCTCCAGATGATGAAATGGTTAAAATGGAATATGAGTCTTCTAAATTTACTTGTAAATCTATGTGTGATCAAGTCTCTTTCAAATTATATCAAGCTTTGGATTCAGATGAAAAAGAAGTTTTGTGAAATTTCTAATTATTTATTTCAATCAATTTCACCTTACTGGTAGATCATTTTAATAATTTGATCTGCCTTTTTTTTACTCAAAAAAAGTCTGCCAATACAGGAATAAGTTGTTTATTTGCTTCTCCATCTATAGGTTTAGCGGTAAGTTTTACTCTGTATGTAGGTTTAGATGTAAGCAAGTCAACTCATGTTTCTTTTACATCTATTTTTTTGCTTCAAGGAATAACTGATATAAGTATCTTTTTTCCGATTTTAGTGTAAAATTAAAAAGGTAAAATTAGTAGTTAAATTTATTATTATTTATTTTCTATCACAAACTGAAGAGGGATATATTTTTAATATTTTTTTCTTTGAATAATAGAGATTTTTCTCTTTGCCATCGTAGTCCTATAATGTGAATTTAGAATGACAGCATTTTTCCGTCTAATGGAGATTTTTCATTTACTGTACTTTGCTAAATAAATATTCACTCAAAATGACAAAAACAACCTTGATTGAATTCCCAATACCTAATCCCAAAAATAACCTTGATTATAATCTATAATCCCAGGAAGAAATAACAGAAAAACTATTTAATACAATATTCATAACCCCGCCAATCTCCATTCATTTCAAAACCAAATACTTGTTTGAATTTATAACTTTTTGGTTTAAAATAAACTTTGAAACAATCATCATCTACGATTTCATATTTCACATCATAACTATGTCCGATAAATTCATAACCTACCCAATTTGGGAACATACTAGCTATACTATTTGGTAATCCCCACATATCTTCATAATAACTTTCCACAGAATCTATAAGCCCCAATATTTTACTTCTCATTTCATCGTCTTTATAATAGTCTTTGCTGTAGTAATTAGGGTATGGATTCAAATCTTCTAAATCAAATAGCCCTATAATATATCATTGAAGATCACCATTTTTTATAAATTCTAACTGTAAAAAGTAAGTCTTAAAACCACTCTCGTCAAACTCATATTCATCGAATGGATTGTTTCCTACTTGTAGTGTCAATGTCCTAAAAGAAGAAATAGATTTATCTATCCTAAGAAGGTCGTTGATAGTATAGTGAGTACGACAAGCTATATATCTTTTCATAGCTATCATATAATAGTTTCATTTTTTTACTATATTGAATTTGCTAGATAAATATTTATTTCAGATTTCTTCTTGATCATTTTCTTCTATCAAATCTCTATGTACAAAATATACCAAAGTTCCATAATATTCAAATCATGTAGTTTTTTTATTCATTTTATGTGAATCTAGGTAGGACAAATCTATATCATCATTTTTAATTTTTTGGAAAGTATTTTTCCAGTAATAAGAACTTCTATAGAAACAAGTTTCCCAATCTAAATCAAATCAGACATTTGCTATAGTATTGAAAGGGTATATAGAAAAATTTAATGTACCATAACTTATAGTATCTTTTTTGTATTTTACAACTTTGTGATTATTTATACTTCTATAAGAAGAAGAAAAACCAGATCATGGAAAAGTAGTAAAATCATCTGCGAAGGTATACGATATACTCAATATAGAAAGAATAAATAAGATAATTAGTTTTTTAAACATGATAAACGGTTAAAAGGTTAAAAGGTTATGGTAAAGTACAATATAAATTTGAAGAATTGAAAGTTTATATTATTGTTTACCTATACTCTCGAGTATAACAGGTTAAATAGTTATTATTTTAAATACAAATTTTAACTTAATTATTAACCTGAGATTAGAATAATATAATTTTCATTGTCGCTTTCAAAATATTTTAAAAATGTCTACCTATTTTATAATTAAAAAGCTATTTTTGTCAACTTATTTTAGAGTATTTACTTTTTGTCTATTTTCTTTACATTTCTATTGACTTTTATTGTTTTTTCTATATATAAATATCTAGGTGTGAGAACACTTTTATAGTTAATAATAGGGATTTTATCTTGAAATTAGCTATAAAAATTAAGCAAAAAGAAAAAATAAAAATGAAGCTTGTAAATACTTGCTTCTTTTTGTTTTGTCTGGAAGCTTATAAGCACCTAAACAAGAGATCTTTAACAGTTATTATTAATGTTTAATTGGAGGTTGAAATTAGAAAACAAATGTTAGTTTGTTTATTTTTGTCGAACTTAAATCCTTATTAAGGAGGAAACGCTCATGACTGTAAGTCAGAAAAAATTGGTAGTATGGATTGTAGTTCCTTTGACTTTAACTTTGGTTGCTTGGTTTGCGTTGCATAATATGGCAGCAATTATCGGTGGCATTGTTGGAGGCTTGGTTGTAGCTTTTCTTATAAGCTCTACCATAAAAGAAAAGGTAAAGGTTGCTGTGGAACAAGTGGTAGAGGAGTTTGTAGCTCCAAAACCTAAGTATGGTTCTGAAACTCGGGAAGACTTGGAAGAGGATGTAATTACTTTCAATTTGGGACTTCGTACTTCCGATATGGATAAGGATCTTATCATTATTGTTGAAGAGATTCTTGACCTGTTCGTAGAAGCTTTGCCTCAAATGAACAAGCGTTATACTTTGGAAAATTTTACCTGGGAAATGAATCGCATATTCCATGAACATTTACCTACTCAGGTAAAAGAGTTCTTGGATATGAGTCCCCAGCAACAAACAGATGGTAAAGAACTTTTTACTACTGTTTTGCAAGAGCTTCTTAAAACCGTAAAACGTGGTCAGGAAGTTGTTGCCAGTGATGAAAAAGCTGAGTTTGAAAAAATGGCTCAGTTTATCAAAACCAAATATCAAACAATCTAATCAATCGTAAATCAATCGTAAATCAAACGGAGAAAACTATGACTCAAACAATGACACAAGATCCTGATGTAAAAGCTCTGGTTCTACAATCTCAAGCCACTGACCTGGACAATACTCCAGCAATGATAGGTGGTATGGGAGCGTTGACTCCAGTACAACAACAGAATGAAATAGTTCCTATTAAACCATCTTATCTAACAAAAGAGGAAGATGAGGTAATTGGTAAAAAGTCTTACGAATTTCTGGAGATGGTTCGCAGTGATGCACATAACTGGAAATTGGGAGATGTAATCTTTGGTCTCGGTAAAGAGGCTATGGATGCTACCAATTTGAAAGTAGGTCTTTATGAACGAAAAATGTCAGATGTTTTGGCTGATGTAACCAGTGATTCCCCTATAGGAAATGATATTTTATCGGTAAAGACTCAATTGGATCTTATCAACCCGGTGGTCCTTTCTAATAAGGAAATTACGGTTACAGAAAAGTTGTGGAGACTAATTCCACGCTCTGTTACTCGGCTTCCCAAAGCTGATGAAGTTCTCAGAATGATTGCTGAAAAGCGAGAGACAGTAATGTCTGTAGTAAATGGCTTACAGCAACATCTTTGGGAACAGAAAGATCAGGTTATTATGGATGCCCAGGATTTGGGTTTGATTTCGGATCAGTTGAAAGATATTCAGCCTATGCTGCAAAGGGATATTTATATGGGTCAGCTTATTTGGAAGGCCTTGATGGAGCATTCTGCTTCCATTACAGATAACCTTTCCAGAGAAGCGGTTCAGCAGCTTTCCACAGATTTAGCTATGGGAGTTGTTGATCTTCAGACTATTGATAATCTGAACCTGCAAAGTCGCTTTGGTGCTGAACAGCTTATCCGTAACTCTCGTATTACAGTGAGGGTTGTAGAAAGAACCTGTACTGTGCTTCGTGGATCTGTTGCTAATGCACTTGCCGTAAGGGCAGCTGCTGCTCAACAGGCTCGAACTATGCAACAGGCTTCTGTTGTTCAAGACGCTATTGCTCAGACTATGGCTGATACTGCAACTGAAATTGGTCAACATATGATCAAATCTGCCGAAATGAGCCAGAAAATGGTAGTAAGTACAGAAAAGATTGAAGCTGCCTGCAATCAGTATGAAGAAACTTTGGTAGCCTATTTGGCTATTTGTTCTGAAACTGAAAAAATAGCAGCTCAGTCCAGTAACAGACTTTCTACCATCAATGAGAAATTCCGTATTCGTACGGATGCTCTTACTGGTTCTCGGTCTAAATAAACTTCACTCCCAGCGTTAGATTCAAATTATAACTAATAGAATGTTGAAGAATGCTAGGTAATATCTTTAAAGTTGTTTTCTAGTAAAATGAAGACTAATTTATCATTTCTAATTTATAATTGAATAAGCCTTTAGCTTATTTAATAACGTTGGGTAGTACAATTTTATAAGGAGTAAATCTATGAAACAACCATTGGGTAAACCAAGAAACGTGAAAGCAGACCGATTGCGTAAAATGCGATTGGATGCTGTCCGTCAGATGAATCGAGTAATACCTACTTCTGAACGACATAATTACACAGTTAAGAGTATTCTTAAAGGTAGTATTATATCTTTCGGTGCTGAAACTTTCCGAGTGGAATCTCTTGCCGTCTATCAAGAAGGCAATGAAAAATTTACGAAAAGGAAAGATTACAAGGCTACGGAATTCAAACTTTTCTCACTGGATACCGGTGAAATCTCCTATGTAGAATGGGAAGAGGATGATGGTGAGGTAAAGATGTATCGAACCATCGGTGAAATCTCTTTTCATCAAATCAAGGATGATGAAGGTGTTGGTGTAGATGAAGATGATTTGGATCAAATCGTAGATGATGAAGATGTTATCTTTGTAGGTGGCAAAAAATTCAGATATGATGATGATTGGGCTGCATTCTACTCCCTTGATGGAAATCCTGATGAAGAAAAACTTTATCTCTATGAATTCAAGACAGCAGATGGTATCTACCTTACCGTGGAAGAATGGAATTCTGGAAGCGGCGAAGAAGAATATCAGTTGTGGTTCAGTAAGGAAATAGATCCTATGGCAGTTGAAATTATCTCTTTGGGAGGTTAAATTTATGAAATACGTGGATCAATCTGCAAGGGATCTTCGTCTTTCTCTACTTACAAGTGATGTGGATATGAATCAGTTCGATATATTGAAATCTGGTTCTATCCATCATCATGGCATCGTAATAAAGGCAGGTATTATTGGAGCAAGTCATTTTTTGTCTATATACAAAGGTGATTTTCAGTTTCACGAAGTATTTGCCTGTGTTGGTGTAGAAGACGGAGAAAAAATCGTTCATTATGGTCCTTTTGAGTCATTTAAAAAAGGAGGAGTAGATCTTGGTTTAGAAGGTTTCGATTATTCTTTCAAAGCTTGTATTCATGATTGGGATGAAGTTTCCAATCATGTTGTGGCTATCGAAAGTAAAATTGAGCTTTTGGCTTCTTCAGAGAACACAATTGGTCTTTCCTTTGAATTTCCAGGAGAACAAAGTAGTAAAGTAGCCAAAACTTTGGTTTTGGTAGAGTTTTATCCTGGCCCTACAAATGGAATCAACCAGTTGGAAATCAAAACAGTTCATTCATATCCTAATGATGAAGATATTGTCATTACAAAAGGTTTTTTGAACCTATAAAGGAGGAAGTATGAAGAAAATTTGGAAACGGTGGGACTATTTGTTTGTCTTGTCGTTTGCACTAATCTTTTTGTCTGCTTGTGGTATGTCATCAGAAGTATTGGAACCCGCAAAAGGAATCCCTGAAAAGATTCAAGCAGCAAAAAAGACAGTCAACGACAAAAAGGCTAAGTTTGAGGCAACCGCAAAAACTGGAGGATTTAGTTTTTTTGCTCCCTATGCAAAACGGGAAAAATGGAGCAATTCTTTCGGTGATGCTTTGACTCAGCTTAATCATGTAGAGCAACTTTACAACAAGGAAATGAAGCCTTTGCTAGATAAGAATAAATCTGACTCTGAAAACAGGGTTAGAACGCTTACTGGTAAATATCTTCGTAACGTTGGTAAAGCATCTATGATTGCTGATAATCCTGTAAAACGGATGGCTTTTTTGCGAGAAGCTAAGGAGAAAGCTCCTGAGTGGATTGCAACAGCTGATGAAAATCAGTCAGTTATGGATAATATGATTGTCAAACTGAATAAAGGGGTAGCTCAAGGAATAAAAGACTATCCTGAAAAGAAAGAAGGAATCAAATCTCGATACGCTCCTGTGGTTTTGATAGCTACAAGCAGTTCAGTGGCTTTGGCTGATGCTCATAAGCAATTTAGTTTGGTAAATGCTGGTAAATTTGTTGATTATGCAATTATCGGCGACAATACCAAACTGATTGGAGAGAACCTGAAAAAGTTGACCGAAGCTGACAAAAACTTTCGCTCTACCCTGAAGGAACTCTATCAGAGTTATGTAAAGATTTTGACAGATCAGCAGACTAAGTATCATGTCCAGGTAGGTCGTACTTCCTGGAATAACTCTTCGGATGGAAATACAGAAAAGAATTATGTATATCCTAAACTCCGTGAAGTTGATGAAGCAACCTATAACTATTTCGATGGTTTGGGTGAGAAAGTTTTGTATGCTCATCCTATAAGTAAGTTTTTTGGCAGTGTTTCTGGTGGTTCAGGTATTGGTAAACAGTGGAATAAACTGGGAATCAGTATCAAAGAAGGATGGCCTAGTAATTCACATGGTCATGCAGAGTTTTGGGTAAGTGATGTGATAGAGAAATATTATCACAAATATATTATCCTCAAAGGTGACCAAAAAGAGGAAACTGATTGGGTAGAAGTATCTGAAGCTGATTTTGATGAGTACTATGATGAGTTGGGACAAGAAATTGTATCCAAACCTTATGGTGTCTTTGAAGATGAAAAGCTTGAGTCTTCTGCTCCTGCTGGTATGTCTCTTGTAGGAAACCCTGCATATGGTCAGTGGCAAAAGGATAACAGTGGTAATTCTTTCTGGGTATTTTATGGAAAGTATGCTCTTTTCCGTGACTTGTTTTTTGGACCTTCTTGGGGTGGCTATGGCTATTCTGATTGGGATCGTTACAATCGAGGGTACAGAGGAAAAGGCAATTACTATGGTAAAGATCCATTGAAGCCTAAGTATGGTACAGCTGGTAGTTGGACCAATACAAGTCCTCGTATGAAAAATAATCATTTTGCAAAACGGCGTGGCTTCAAAAATGCTCGAGCTGATTTTACCAAAAGTCGCCAAGCAGCCGCAGCTACAACACCTGGAAAGGCTAATGTTCGTGGAGCTGGTAAAGCTACTCGTAATAAAGGGCCTGGTAAAGGAAAATAAACATTGTTGAGATTTTGCATTGCAAAATCTTTACTATAAATTGTAAGGAGATGTATATATGAATATTTTGAATCAGTTTTTCACTATGAAAGACTTGGAAAACATAGCCTTTATGGCTGTGGGTTTGCTTTTTGTCTGGCTTCTCAAGGTCGTTTCTGACTGGTATGTAAAAGGGAAACACGATTTTGATAGCAACCATGCTATTGAGGAAGACTCCAATATCGGAGCCGGGGTTCGTCGTGGTGGTATATATTTAGCTATGTTTATTGCCATGACCGCACCGCTTTCCGGACCAGGTAATGGTTTTCTTACTGACTTGGTTGCTGTGGGTTTAGATGGAGCTATAGCCTTAGTGTTGATTATGGGAGCCTTATGGGTTTCTGATAATTTCCTACTTAGAGGTATCTGTAATACTTCCGCTATCAAAAAAGGAAATGTAGCGGTTGGTTTGATTGATGCAGGTGCTGCTATAGCTACTGGTCTTATTGCCCGGGGTGCTCTTACAGGTACTGGTGGTGTAGAGACGACTATTGTTTTCTTCTTGTTGGGACAGGTAGCTCTTGTTATTTGTTTCAAACTTTATGAGTTGATTACCCCATTTGATGACAATAAGGAAATCAGTGAGGGTAATGCTTCTTGTGGTCTGCTGTTTGCAGGGATTATGATTGCTTTGGGCTTCATTCTTTCCGCAACGGTTGCAGGTGATTTCAGTAGTTGGAATCAAGATCTTATGGAATTTGCCATTGATGCTACAAAAGGTATCGTTGGTTTGATTGTATTGAGTTACTTGATTGATAGACTTTTTCTGCCTAATACCGACATTACAACGGAAGTAGAACGAGACAAGAATTCCGCTGCTATTGCCTTGGTTATTGCTGTGAAAATCGGTTTTGCACTAATGATTTCAGCTGCAATCATCTAAATGAACTTACTGTTTTCCTCTCTCTTGTTTTATTGTGATTCAAGAGAGGGGAAACAATTGTGACTTTTGTTTTTATTTGCTTGCTTTTGATTTATTATTTACAATAATTGAAGTCAAGGGAATAAAGAAACTATAACTTCTTATAAAGGAGATTTATATCATGATTGAAAAGAAAAAAAATTATACAAACCTAATTTGTATTACAGGAATTTCACTTTGTTTTTTAGCTTTATTCTTTATGTATAAGGATCATCAAAAAGACCTTAATACACACACTACAGTCACTGGTATTATACAGGATGTAGATATGAATTATGTTGGTGGAAAAAGAGGTAGAGCTGTTTTTGTAAATGCACTTTTGAAATACAAAGATGGTCGACTTATTGAAATTACTAATTGGTCCAAAAAAATGAAATTACATCAAGATATGACTTTAAAAATCAATGGATGTGATCAAATTGTTTCTATCAATGGTGTAGACATCTAACTTTTGAGGTACATATATGGATACTGTTATGGATAAAAACATCGTAGAAGATGCGATAAATGCAAAACCTAGATTGGCGACATTTCTGTTGTCTTTCTGTATGTTTTCTACAGGTGCAAGTGGATTGGTCAATGAATATGTACTGGCAACTATTACCAGTTATATACTTGGAAATTCCGTTAAGCAGTTTAGTTTGATTATTGCTGCTATGATGTTTATGATGGGTGTAGCTACCTGGTTTCAAAAAAAGATATTTGATTCAAATTTGATAGAAAAGTTTGTGATTATCGAAGTATTAATGGCTATATTCGGAGCTTCTGCTCCTTTGGCTATATACCTATCGTACGCTTATTTACCAGGAGTATTCAATATTATCCTGATAGGATATATTATGTTTATTGGTTTTCTGATTGGATTTGAAATCCCGTTGGTTATACGTATAAACGAAGATTACTCCAAACAATTGAAAGTGAATTTGTCTTATGTACTTGCTATGGATTATATCGGTAGCTTTGCAGGAGCGATTCTTTGGGTTTATGTTTTATTGAAATATTTCCCACTTTCGCAAATTGGTTTTATCGTATCAGGCTTTAACTTTTTTGTTGCTACACTTACTTGCTTGTATTTTATCAGGCATGGACTTGTCAAATACGTGAAAACTATTATTTCTCTTCTTTGTATTACTATTGCTTTGTTGACTTATGGATCTATCAATAATAGAACCTGGGTAATTACAGCAGAGTACAAAATGTTTGATGATGAAGTAGTTTTTAGTAAAACAAGTGTTTATCAGCATTTAGTTCTGACATACAATCGCTTGCTTGATGATTATCGTCTTTATATCAATGGAGGAACTCAGTTTTCTACTGTAGATGAATTTATCTATCATGAACATTTGGTTCATCCTGTGATGAAATTAGTAGAAGACCATGATAATGTTCTGATACTGGGCGGTGGTGATGGTATGGCATTGAGAGAAGTCTTGAAATACAAGGATGTCAAGAAAGTGACTCTTGTAGATTTAGATCCTGCAATGACCACTACTTTTGCTACTCATCCACTCCTTATTAAACTTAATAATAACGCTTTTAAAGATGCTCGTGTTTTGGTACAAGACAGTGGGGCAGTCAAGCCTCGAATGGTCAAAACTTACCAAGAGCAGGAAGATGGAACTATGAAAGAAGTAATTGTTCCGGACACTGAAGATATCCGAATGGAAAATGGCGAATATACCCTAGAGGGTAAAGCTATTACGGAATCAGTTGCTGAAGTTAATGTAATGAATTTGGATGCAGACAGATTTCTAAGTACTATATCTGGCTACTACAATGTAATTATTCTTGACTTCCCTGATCCTAATGGTATAGAACTTGCCAAGCTTTATAGTAAAGGATTTTTCTTGAAATTGAAAAAACATTTGGCGAAAAATGGTATGATTGTTATGCAATCTACTTCGCCATATCATTCCAAGGAATCTTTTCTTTGCATAGGGCGAACCATGAGGGCTGCAGGTATCCAAAATATTCCTTACCACGATAATGTTCCTAGCTTCGGTGATTGGGGCTGGTGGATGGGATGGAACTCTGCAAAATCTTCAGAAGATGTGAAATCTGAGATTCAAGATATTACCAGTTTCGATGTAGAAACTCGTTATCTGACATCTGAGGTTTCCAAAGCTGCTTTGGTTTTTGGTAAAGGCCGGTTAGAAACTGAACATGAAACAGTCAATACCATGATGAGACCGGTATTGATGACTCATTATTTGGATGATGACTGGAAAATAGAATAAACAAAAACGAAATTTCTTATTAATTCTAATATGAGGAGGGGGATTCCCCCTCCTTTTTTGTTAGCTAAATTCTAAATTTAGTCTTAGATTAGTAGTTTTAAATTTTGAAAAACAAAAACCTCTGTAGTTAAGTACAGAGGCTTTGAAATTATAAGTTATATTTACTATATTAATTTAATTAAAATATTCATTTATAATTTCTTTTATTTCAATGTTTTTAGATATTTTTTTCCATTCTGTAAAATACTCTATTTTTTTATTTTCTGATATCTCCTTGCAGCATTCTAAATTTTTACTTTTTTCTGCATCGCAATTTTCTTCATATTCTTTACAAGAAAATGCAAATTCTGTGAATATTTTTCCTTCTCATATAAATAAATTCTGAGGTTTTCCTTCAGAAGAAAATTCAATATATTGCATATTGTCAAAATCAAATAGATATTTTATTCACAATAATTTATTATATTTACAGTCTTCCTGTTTTATATATTTATTATCATTTCATCTTCCATATATACATATTTGACCTTGAGAAAGATCTTTTATTTTAGTTTTAGAAATACTTATTACTTTATTGTTATAATTTATTAGATAGTAATAATTTTCCTTTTTTGTTTTTTTAATTATCTTAGTTTCTTCGTTACTT
>Ga0208901_1000565_pt1 | contig 15907 bp, 14 predicted proteins | sample AntAceMetag02UKF_FD_184764 | JGI IMG/M metagenome (GOLD analysis project Ga0208901, IMG submission 184764) | Saline lake microbial communities from Ace Lake, Antarctica - Antarctic Ace Lake Metagenome 02UKF (SPAdes) (version 2) | ecosystem: Environmental > Aquatic > Non-marine Saline and...
GAGTTGTTTTTTCCAAGTCGAGATCTGGTTTGGATGGACCTTATGTTCTGTGGCCAGTTCCGATATCGTCTTGATACTCTTGATGGCCTCAATTGCGACTTTGGCCTTAAATTTGTCCGAAAAGGACCTTCTTTTATTTTTCATCTGCATCCTTTATAAATACCATTTTTGGATTACAGATTCCACTTAAGAGGGTGGTCCTAAAATTGGGGGTAACCGCACAGACGATTGTGCCTTGAGTCTTGAGCAATTTGATACAGGGGTTGGTTTTGATAGTAACGGTTACTTGCAGCAGCTTCGTGAATCTCGTAGGCACCTTTTTGATAAAGTGCAAGTTCGTGGAGATAGTTGTCATCACCATATCCACGGTATTTTACATATCCAGGAAATTTCACTAATTTATATTTTGGCTCTTTAGTCATTGAAAAGTAGTTTCCTTCGTTTAATACACGTAAAAGCGGAGCTTTCTAGAGCTAGAAACCTAGCAAGATGCACATAATACAACACTTATATACTGGTATATCACATTTTAATATTGACTAACAGGATACCACGTAAATATTCCTCTTCTCCATTTGAATTCTTTCATGACAGGTGTTAGTTAGCACCACCACGCAACAGCAGGACTTAACAAAACCTGAGAAACCCTATATTGAGAGAAAAAGTGGGGCAAAAAACGCCTTACCATAAAGGCTCAAATGAAAAATATTGATACCAAGGTTTTCGTACTTGCCTTTTCTCCTGCTACACTATGTTGCTGTACAGGACACCTGAAATTTGATATGAAAAAATCGCACGTAATTGTTCACACAGTTTTCATGACAGGCGACAATTTAGGATATGAAGCTAATTTAGAAGTAATACTGTAGCTATTTCAGGATAGAGACTCGAATTTTACCGTTGAGAGCTGCTGAGATTGCGGGAGATCGTGTTCTTTTGGAGTGCCACCAGCCTTTGTATACCTGTAACTACAGAACACGAATTTGAACGGGAGAGGCTGTTATCATAAATGATGCTCTGCTAAATCTTTTAACCCTCTTTCAAGAACATGAAAAAAATTATCTTATTGATAAGCATAACAGCGTTCAGTACGGGCGGTTGGTGGCTGGGCGCTCATATCGGACTTATGACGGCTTACCTTACAAGTCTCATTGGCAGTATTATTGGTGTCATTTTTGGGGTGAAAATAAATCGGAACTATCTGGACTATTAATTACCAAGGAAGCCTTTACTGTTGTGACTGTATTGTTGGCTGCAGACGTAATAGCCAAGAGACCAGTTGAGATTGCGTGATCTCGCATTCTTTTGTCCTGGCACCAGGCTTAGTATATCTGGAGCCACAGAATGCTGCTATGAACAAGAGAGTAAAAACGCAATCAGTGCGAATTTGCAACACTTACGATTTTGTTCAACCTTGCCGAGTACCGTCCATCATTTGCAGCAGCCACCAAAGCCACAGCTTACTTAACAAAAAGTGAGATACGCCATATTGAGAGAGAAAGTGGGGTAAAAAACGCCTGAACAAAAAAGCTCAAATGGAAAATATTGATGCCAAGGTTTTTGCACTTGCCCAATCTGCTGCCACCGATATCAGGACAAAATACAAAATCATACAATCGGCTGCTACACTATGTTGCTGCACTCGGACACTACATCAGCAATTTAAAATTTGATACGAGGATATCGCCCGTAATTCTTCAGTTTTCATAACAGGCGGTAAAATAGGATATGAAGCAGGTTCAAAAGTAGTACCGCTGCTATTTCAGGATAGAGACTCAAATGTTACCTTTGAGAGCTGCTGAGATTGCGCAAGATCGCATTTTTTTGGACTGTGCCAGGCTTAGTGTTCTTGTGTTGTCGGATGCAGATTTGAACAGAAGCGACAGCATACGTGGTACAGGTTAAGCAAGATATGTTGACTTTCCGAACCGAGTATTCAAGCAGGAGATACAGTCTATATACGTAATAGATCCTGTTTTTTCTTTTAAATTGTAGTGTTACCTATCTGTATTTTTGATCATTTAGTACCCGGATGTCAAGTTTTTCTCCGTTGGTAGCTCCGTTAAGGGCCAATTCCGAGAATGGGCCTAACAAACGCTCGTCGGAGGAATTGGTCCTTAACGGAGCGGAATTATCCCTCAGTTTTTCATTCCAATTGATTTGTCGATGTCTGTCTCATCACCACCTCCATAGCTTTGAAATAATCACGCTGAGCTTTTAGGTTCAACAACTTACTATAACGCTGCGTGGTCTTGATTTTTGAGTGACCAAGGAGTTCCTGAATGGAAACGATATCTGCATCGGCATTCAGCAATTGGGTAGCCATCGTATGTCGTAGCCTATGACAGGTTACGGTGACACCACTTTCCCGTGCGTAATGCTCTGCTCGTTTCTGTACTGCACGTACAGATATAGGCTTTCCTCTGCAGCGTCCTTTTTCAGCCAGAAAGATCTGCTTCTCATCAGTTCTTGGTCTTTTTCTCAAGTATTTTGCCAGTGCCACTGCTGCGTCATTGCTGATATACACGACTCGATCCCTGGCACCTTTGCCAGCCTTGACCATAATCCGACTGCGTCTGTAATCAATAACATCAAGAGTGAGATTGACCACCTCCTGGACACGCAGACCACAGCGCAACATCAACATAAACATGGCAAGATCTCTGGTGCTTGATACACTCTCAAGAAACGACTTGAGTTCGTTGTCATGGAGATATCTAGGGAGAGGATGAGGCTCACGGAGCATCTTTCCTCTGGCTACCGGGTTGTTTAGTGGTACTTCTTCCTCATACAGAAGGTAATCATAGAATCCACGAACCGTTGAAAGATGGCAGTTAATAGTGCGTGGAGCCAGCTTCTTCTCCAACAGATAATCGATATAGTTGTTCACCTCTGTCACCGATGCGGTCTCAACCGTAACCGGCAGCCAAATGAAAAAAAGCTTCAATCTGTGCAGGTAGTTCTTAACCGTCAGCTCTGAGTAATTCTTCCTCTTCAAATACTGCCTGTAATTCAGGATTGACTCGGTCATATTCATGATGTCCTCCTTTCTCGATGACTGCCATTGCTTTGAAATACGCCTCTTCTTTTGTCCCATCTGCTATTTTTGCATATCGAAGAGTGATCTCAATACTGAGATGTCCCAGAAGCTTTTGCAGCACCTCCAGGCGCAATCCGGCGTTGAGCATATTAGTGGCGAACGTATGCCGTAGTGAATGGAGGCTGTACCCTTTTTGCTCAAGCCTTGCTTGTTGAATAGCTTTTTTCATTATCATCCAGGCACTTACATAGGAAAGTTCCCGTCCTTTATGCCCGTAAAACAGATACGCACTGCTCCTGTCTCTGACACCAAGCCATTTCTCCAGTGCCTCTTCCGCTTCTTGATTGTAATAAACAACTCGACCATGGAGATTCTTCTCTCCGATAAAGAGCAAGATCTTTCGTTCGGACAGAATAATATTAGTCATTTTTAACTGGAGAAGTTCTCCAATACGCATGCCGGTGTGCAGTAACAACAGGATAAGGGCACGGTCTCGTGTCGATGTGATTACAGCAAGGAGTTGCCTCAAATCTTCCATTGGGATAGCTCTTGGGAGCACCTCGGGTAACCTTACTCTGATTCTTTTATAGATAATCTCCAGTGACAGAACCTCATTATCAACCAGATAATTAAGGAAGGCGTACACTGTCTGCTTATGGTTTCTGACAGAGGTGATCTTTAATCCTCTTTCCTGCTCATGATCAATGTAAGCTGCAATATCCTTGCGACTAATCATCTCAACGCCTAGTACTCCAGTTTCCTGCAAGAAGGCCAGGAAGTTACTCAACGTTTGTCCGGTTTGACTAATGGTACTGATGGTAAGATTACGACGATACTTATCGTACAGATGAGCTATGACGTATTCATAGCCAGAAAGAGCATTCCTTTCCAATTTGTCTACAGCCCGATTAAGAACACGACGTCGTTTGTTCGGGCGATATACATACAATGCCCCGGCAGAGGGAAGGAATAGTTTGTTCATCAATCCTGCATTTTGCCTCGCAGGATGTTGGAGTGATAAAAAAAGATGGGATGGAGACGATAAAGTGGAGTCACTCACGTCTGAGGGGTAGTAATTTTCTAATATATCATTTTGTACGGTCATGCTGTCCTCCTTCTTCTTTTGGAGAAAAAACAGGATGTTGATGACCTTATTATAACATAAGTTCGATCGTTAGTTTATTACGTATATACAGTAGCAGTATAATAATTTAGATTTATGTTAAATTAAAGAGATTTCCTCTGGCCATTTCATTTGCAGCATTGACCGACATCCTATCCAAATAAAATAATCATAGCAGTTACACTTATTAAACCATATAAAGCAATGTTCAATAAAGGACCATCCGATTTAAACTTAAGCGCTGTCCCTGAGGTTTTTTTCAAAACTGGAAAAACTCTATACTTCAAGGTAAATGAGTGTAATTCATCCAGAATCAAATGCACAAAGCACCCAGCAAATACAGTTACACCAATAGCGAGTGCTACAGTCTTGCCAGATGTTACAAAAAGTAAATAACCTATTTCCCCTGATAAAACTGCAAATGGCAGGCTATGAATTATTCCACGATGAACTGTGACTTTTTTTACTAATCCGCATATTAGATAGTTGATTATAAAATAACTACACACAAAGTAACTGACAAGAAACTCAGGGGTGAGGGACTCACTAACTGACATCTTTTCCAGTAACAATGCAGGTAGCAAAACAGATATAGTTCCAAAAATAAGATTTAATGGCTTGCCAGAATCACTATCAATATCGGGAAGTACACCACCAACAGTCCCCATCGTGAAAACCGAAAATGATTGTATATAATTAAAATTAAGTCCTAGTAAAGCAACCAATGCACCGCCGCTTCCTAGAACAATCCCCCCTGTGAGGTGTGTTTTGAAATCTGCCATAATCACTCGCCACCCTTTATGGCTGTAATATTGGAATCCCCGGGGTGGAGTTAATAAAACTGATTCCACCCCCGAAAAAAGATCCTAAAGCACCACCAATCAGACCTCCACGCCACCTGTTGCCATCATCAATCAGCGCTCCTGCAGCTGCTCCCACAACACCTCCATACGCTGCACCACTTCTGACCATACTGTTTTGACCAGCATATGGTTGGTATTGTGGATATTGAGACCGATACACATGTTGTTGGTTATAATAATTTGGAGAATAAGGGGAATAATACGGTTGATCTGTTAGGGCTCCTCCAAAAGCCGCCCCAAGTGATCCGCCAATTACAGCCCCTCGCCAACGATTATCCGGATCAAGCAAAATGCCAGCTGTTGCTCCAGTTAAAGCACCTATATTTGCACCACGATATCCCTGTTGAGTAGCACAACTGGTTAAGAGGAGTGTGAGTAGCACTCCAATCACTGCCGTTCTCGCCATAACAACCTCCAACAAGGAATAGATACAATTGACCTCTAATTTTAAAAGAAGCTTTTAGCCGCCTTACTTAAACCAATCTTGTCATGCCACTGCCCTAAGCGTTCTCCCTGTAGAGAAAACAACTGTAATTTGACAGTATAGTATGTGAGTCTACTGCCACCCGCACCTTTTTGTGATGTATCTGTAATGGTGGTTTTTAAAATATAATCATAACTGGAAGAAAGGCTACTTTCATCAATAACCCGGGAGACACCAGAATCGAGGACTGTTGCAATAATTTCATCTTGGAGATCGACAGCAAGAATATTAGCATCGTGAGTTGTATTTTCAGGTATAGCAACTACTAAAAGTGGTCTTTTATTTTTAGAAAGCCATGTTTGTACAACTCGTGACGAAAGCATTTTCTCTGTGACCTTCTGCGAGAGAGCCACAAAGTCTTCACCAGTTAACCTGTCATTTAGGTGGACTCTTGATCCTTCTTCTACCATCCCTACATTACTCTGTCGGCCAATAGATGCAGGTTGTGCACATCCACTAAGGATAGCTAGTGCTACGAATAATATGCCATAGCAGAAAACTGTTTTCTTGTTCATTTTCCATACACCTCTATTATAAAATAACATTGAAGTTTTATTGTTGTTTCTCTAATTGCTTATTCAATTCGATGAAGGCATCATCAGGTAATCGAACAGTAAAGACAGCTTTTACTGCCTCAGGGCGCAATGCCATCTCAGGTATATTCTCAGCTTCCTTGGGAGCCAGAACAAATCTCTTCCATGGGCGTGGTGTTCCTACTGTAAATCCTTGTGCATCCTCCCACTGATACTGATATTCGAGGCTGTAGCGATTCTGCGTTAGGTTCTGAACTGTGACCTGTGCTTTCGCAAAACCACCATTTTTCCCAATCCGAGGATTAACCACGCCTATATAACCAATAAGGTAATCTGACGCTATTACCCTCTTAAGGGGAGGATAACTGGCGTCAACCGCTCTTGTTTGGATGATTTCCTGGTTCGAATAAGTATTCAGCCCCTCTTCTGGCTGACTAACTGTTGTGCATCCAGTTGTTTCTGTTAACAATAAGATAGCTAAAAAGCATACTGCCAAATACCGAAATGGAATCATTTTAATCCTCTTTAGATAATGTTAATCTTTATGAGTTTTATTGTTGAACTGTCCAAATTTTTTTGCTCGGATAAACGGCTAATATTTTATCAATACTGCGGACAAAGATTAAGTGCCGATCTCCCTCTGACAAATTCACCAGTTTCTGAGATAATATCTTACCTTTTGCATCATAACTGACAATTTCAACTTTCTTTAAACCATTGGATGAGTGAAATCGTCCTCCTAAAATTTCAGAAGGTAAACTCATCCAGGATGATGTGTTAGGTTCCATAGCAGAATCTATAACAGACCCAACTAAACTACCAAGACCATTCATGTAACGATTTCCGACTTCTTTAATAAGCGCATCCCGTAGGGTTGACGCTACAATTAATGATTGTACTGCAGGCAACATGTCCTTTTGATGTCTAAATGCTAATGCAGTAATATTTGCAATTGGAGATAATGTCGTGAGGACTTTTCCAGATGTTGTAGTAACATTGATCTTTTTCACCTTACTGTTTATTGGCGTATAGATTGGCATCTCGACATTGAGTGGAGCTGTAAGGCTTGGGACAGACACACCAAATTTTAAGACCTGTTTCTCCGGAGCAAAACCATCAAATGCAATAATTTGGATTAAATTGTTTGCAGAACGTTTGTTCTTAGTATCTTTAACCGCGAGTTGAAGCACTTTACTTTTGGGGTTTAGCTTAAGAGCTTGTTTGTAGGAGATATGAGCATTGCTGAGTAATGATTTTGTTTTTACACTTTTAAACTCATTCACTGTTCCTGCGAGGAAATCCCCAAAAGGATTTACAAAAGCACTGGACACCTTGAGTGCCCGAGTATCATATTTCGAAAATTCTTTACTTATTGCAGTAAATACAGATGTTTTATCCTGAGACGATGTTTTATTGGTTGTTCTCTTTTTTCTGTTATTCTGGTCGGCATTTTCTTTCTCTACTTCTTCAATCTGCTTATCAAACTTTTCTTTTTCATCTGCTTGCCATTGAATACCTAAACGTGCCACATTAAATGCTCTAACATCACCCTGTAATAGGTAATCCATAGCCTTCATGTTTAATAGGAGCACTTTTTCAAATCCAACAGCATCGTAACGACCATATTCTCCAGCTCCAGCAGCTTCGGCAAACATTGACCCAACACTTGCCAGGCCGGTGCTAAAGTAAGATTCATTCTCCCTGTCTTCAAGGATACCCTCTGCCATTTGACTATAATGAATGGATTGTTGGATATCACCGGCCTGCATAGACAGCGAGGTTCGTTCTAATAATCCAAGCAGTCCCATTTTATTTGAAAATTCTTCATCAGAGTTTGTTGCTGCACGCAACGCTTGTTCTTCTTTGGACATTTTTTGCAAGACATCATCCAATTTACCTGCACTCAGGCTGTTTTTATAGGGTTGGAATGCCGCTGAGTAACCAGCATAGTATGTTATAGCTTGATTACTTCCTGCTCTCCCATGATGAATTGTTCGTTGATGCTGTGGAGGTACACATGCTGACAAAGCAAGTAGTATCAAGGCAAATATACTCCACCGATAAATCAAGCATTGACTATATTTCATATCCATAATAATTCTATCCACGGAATCACCACTTAGGCATGAGTTTTTTTTCTTTTTTCTTCGCTGTACCCTTATTGCGACTAATATCATCAGCAATAGCAGTCCGCCTGCAGATATATCCTTCCTGTACAGATTCGACAGCACCTTTAACAACTTTGGCATAAGACATTTTGGGTATAACACGAATTATTTGTAGTGTTGCGACCCAAGTCTCTGCGGCACCAAGGGATTCTCCAGTATAACGATCAATTACTTTTTCTCCTGGTTTGAAAACATCCAGCAGATCACCAGAATTAACGGTCGTACCACCCTGGTTCAAGATAAATTGTCCATCCCCTTGAAGTTTGGCAATTCGAATAGGATAAATATTCTCCATAGCCCGTTGAGCTATCATCTCTGCCGCCTTATCAAGCATAGCCTGTTGAATAAGTTTTTGAGATTTACTCGGGACAAGTTTTTTCAACTCTTTACTGCCAATGGTTAGCGTCACAGAGTCAGACCATTTGATTTGTCTTGTTGCCATTACCATGATGCGATAATCGGCAATAAATGTAGCCTGGTCCTTATAAGTAGTCTCATTAAGTATTGGAACGGTGTGCGCAGTACGCAACAGACTGGCATCCGTTACAGTACCAATGATTAAATAATCCACACCAAGAACTTCACCAATTTTCATTTGCTCAGATGTTGGAGCATTTGGTGAAAGAACGAGATTTTTTTCCTGAAGGAATTCCTCCATGTATTCTCGATCAAGTACGGTAAACTTTCTGGTTTGGGTTATTTCGGTAACCAGCTTTTGGGTGAATTGACGAGATATCTCAGATGAGGCTATCTGTTTTCCTTGAAAATTATAGGAAGTTTTAGTTGTTCGGAAAGGAATTATCGCAATCTTTCTTCTGCTATGAGGAGATATGCCTGGGGTTTTGTACTCAAGCATTTTTACTTCAAGTTTTACTTCCCAATCCCCTATTGCCCTTTCTATTGCATCAACAATTCTGTACTCATTGATTAACCCCTGTGTGGCTTCTTTAACAATGTTCTCACTTAAAGAATTTATCTCAACTTGCTGCGAGTTCTGTCCATTATCAGACATACTCTTTTGTTGTATGCTTTTTGCAAAAGCCTTCTGCGAGTCAACACTTACACCCTTAGCCTGTTTTAAAGCTTCTATCAGTCCATTTTGTATTGCTTCGCTACGAGTGACACCGAACCCATCTATCTCTAAAATGGTGACTTGCTCATCAGCAAGCAATACGGTTGGCAACAACACAACATAAACCAAGAATAGTACTATTTTCTTCATTATAAACTCTTCATTTAGACGGTTAATAGCAACTGGTTCTTCTTGGTAAGATTAAAAATCATCCATTGTATTTACAGGCTTGCTTTCTTGTTGAAACTTTTGAAACTGTTGTTTTTTCTTTGTAGATGATTGCTGTGAAGATTGAGGATTGTTAAACGCATTTACCGCTTGTAGAGTACTGTATTTCCATACCCTAACTGCTCCAACGAATTTATGCCCTTCTTTTGTTGTAACTCTCCATTTTTTAACAGTAGAGTTTCCTTGCAACTTTGCCCTAGCCGAACTTTTCGCATTTCTTGTAGTAATTTTAATTACATTCTTAATAGTTTTTTCAACAGTATCCGCATTAACTGTCATTTCTCGTTCAACATATTTCCGTATTTCCTCACCTGTTTTCCGTGAATCTTCGGCATTCATACGACCATTAATGATCTCTGCTATTTGCGCGTCCCCTTTAGAGACAGCAGCATTTTTTGCTTCTGCTTTAAGCTCATTGTTAATATAATCGTCGTCGGAATCTGGTCTATAAGAGGCAATACCATAGGATATGATTGCGGGAGAACCATCTTGATCGTATGCTAATCGTACACCAAGTGTTCCAAGATATTCTTCGTTGGTTTTGGGGAGCAGTGAGGAGATATCTCGACCTCGACCTGTAATTATTGACTTACGCTGCAAAGTAATATCTTTAGCAATTTGTATTGTCTTATTTGAGGCAATAGCAACAACGCCAATGATAGTTACCCCTTTACTATCAGTGATTACATTTGTCTGTATCGGAAAAAGGCCAGCAATGCTACCTGATGCTCTACGAATAGTATTTTGTACAAACTTATCGCGGAAGATGTCTTTCTTTTGTGTTGGATTTAATTTAGTTAATTCCTGAGGATCCGTTCCTAATTCGATCAGTTGCTGATCAAGCTTTTTTTCTGTTACATCAAGTCCTTTTTCCAATACAGCAAGTACTTTTTTCAAGTAACCAAGGTCTGTCACAGGAGGCAACTCGATCTCTTTGGCATGTGTAGAACGATCAGAGTAAAGAGATTTGATTTTTTCAGTAATTGTGCTCCCAAAGCGTATCATAAGATATTTGTTTTGGAGTTCAGCCATAGCTTTATCAAAAGCGTTGACATAAGTATCTCCATACTGAGGATCTGTCGGCTTTAACATGACACTCTGAGAGGCAGTTACTACAAACTTCCCATTGTCTTCCCCCTCTTCAATATTAAAACGTTGGAAGACGCTATCAAACCAATCATCCATATCATCAGAAGCAGATTGTACTGATTTTGGATCGGACATGGTATTGAGTTCATCAACATCGTTTTGCGAAACAGAGTTAACAGTATTACTGCTGTTTGGTGGAGTTGGAGGTGCCGATGACACGGGAGGTGGCTGAGGAACTGACGATACAACAAACAAGTTCTGCAACTCTCCTTGCTCCCCAACCTTTGCCCAGTCAGGCATTCCGTCTTTCCACACCATCGTATCTTTGGTAAGCGTCCCATCAGAGACCATCTGCTGTAACTGATCCATGGAAACAGGTCCTTGTTGTTTATTGTTAACAAGGACATGAAAACCTGATGCTAAGGCTATGCTGCAAGTAAAAAACACACAAAATAGCAATATGACCGTCTGAAATATTTGTCTCATAACTTCCTCACATCTATAATTAAAGTAAAATTCGTTAAGGTTTTCTTACAATATACCCAGTACCAACATCCCCTTCCATTTTTTCAGGGTTAAAGGTGGCAGTCGTCATCTTTGGATTAATTCGATCCACCTTGATTTGCCCGACATATTCTTCGGCAGAACCCAAATCCTCGCCAGTGTAAGGATCAATAAGAGATTCACCAGGGCTGTACACATTAAGAAGCATGCCTTTTTTAAAACCACCATCCTTCCCTCGATTTAGGTAAACCTTATTGCCACTAACCTTGATAATCATTACAGGAAAAACAAGATCTAAAAATTGATCTGCCATTTGACCTGAAATATTCTTGGCAAGTTTGGTAAACTGCTCAGGGGAGGGAGTACCATTCTTTGAATTAACCATTCTCTGTTTAGTAGAAAATGAACTTTTAAGATTAAAAGTTGTTGTCACTTTGCCCGTTTTGGTATCCAGCACCTGCGCATTAATTTCCAATACACCATGATCAGTACGAAAATATTTACTCTGAAGATTAGGTACTTTTTTAGTAACAGTATAGAAACCAAAAACATGCACTTTCGAGTTGATCAAATAATCTGCGTTCTGCAGTGCTCCCGACTCTGCCGCATCACCTGCAGCCAAATCTGATTCGGCAAACTTCTGTTCATCACGAATAACCTGGAGCGAACTTTTGTTGCGTGTGACAACGTCAAACTTTCGTGTCGACAGGAAAGATGATTCCATTTCCGCCTGAAGTTTCTCAAGGTTTAAATGTTTGCGACTTGTATTTGATACTTTATCTGACACCTTTGGTTCAAGGATAGCGACTCTTGGTTTCTCCATAGCTACGGCTTGACTAACAGGAGAGAAAACAGGAGAGATAGACAAAATGCTCACTAGGGTAGCTAGCGAAAGTAGAGTGATAAATTTGTTCATTATTTCACCGGAGAATAATCTGATTGTGAGGATATGATATTTTAGAATCAAACATTGGATTAAATCATTGCTGCTCGGCGCTTAACAAAGCAGCGAGCCATTTTTTTTGTAAATCAATGTCGATCAGTTGTCGTCTGACAACAGCTATACCTTTATTGAGCGTGGCAAGAGTTTGCTTATCGTTTGGCCGAACAACCATACCGTACTGTTCCTGAGTATCGCCCTGTAAGAGAGTAGCGATTTTCACTCCCTTACCTTGCTTTTCAGAAACATAAAAAGCCGCAACAGGTCCATCACAGACAACCGCATCAACTGTACCTTCCTGTAACGCTTGTACTGCTTCTTCCACTGTTGGATATTCTATGGTAGCAACTTCAGGAATATGTTTTGCTGCTATTAAGCTCGTCGTCCCAGATTTTACAGCGATTTTCTTTCCGTTTAAATCAGCAACCGTTTCAATGTTAGACTGTTTTGTGACAATAACAGCTTGAGCTATATTTATATAAGGTGTCGAAAATGAAAACATCTCCTGTCGTTCCTTGGTGATAGAAACAGAAGCGCAAATTGCATCATACTTACCTTCTATTAATCCCGTGAAAATATCTTTCCATGCAACCTTTTGAAACACAGGTGTAAAACCTACTTCTTCAGCCATTGCTTTAATAAAATCAATCTCAAATCCAGCAAATTTCCCCTCTCGATCCAAAAACTCCATCGGTGGTTTAGTTGTGTCAATCGCGATAATGATTTTATCACCTTTGGCAAAAGAGAAAGGAGCCAATAAACATATTGTCACCATCAAACTTGACAAAAGAATCAGTGCTCTTTTAATCGAAATATTTTTTTTCTTATTCACTATAAAAAACCTCTTTGGAAGTGGATTTCTAAACTAATGAAACTGTGACCAGAAATGTACACGTATTCATTAATTATCAGATGTAACACCATATGTCAATTTGACCACGAAGGTTTTTCGACATCACTCATCATGTACAGTTGGCAAAATCATTAGGTGCGAAATAGACATTTTCCACCATATGCACCTTTGGGAGGGATTGCGTTTAGGTTCGTCAAATATAACTATTCAATAATTTCGACAACTCCATAGGTATGATATTCATTCCTTTACCTCCTGGAGTTTATCGCTATTCAGTTAATATTTGGACTGGCAGCGTTAATCGATCCTAAAATAGGTACCCTTGACCTTATTCCTGATAAGGTTCCCGCACAATATACGTAACAAAATACAGTCTACCAAAGGTCAACATATTTCCACTGGAACTTGACTCCAACACAGAGCACATGGGCAACCAACCAAAAGCGCAACAGTTGTAAATTTGCAACTGGTACAATTTTATCGCCACCAACCTTCAACTACACTCTCTTAACCAGAAACAGCAACACCAACATCAACTAACAATATCAACAACGAATGATATGGCATTATTGAGAGAAAAAACACCCTGAGAAATACCTTAACAAAATAGCACCTCTGGGAAAAATCTCCATCAGCTCGCGTGCGTCATAGCCCCACCTTGAACCGTAATCACCTTAACTTACATCATTTTTCATCTTGGGCTATCATTATCTGAATCAGACTGCTGTATCATTCACATGAAATTTGGTACGAGAAATCAATCTGTAATTCGATGTACAAATCATGAAGTACAGTTTGTGGTACAGCCTGTCTTGCTGTGCTGTCGAATGAACATCAGCTGCCTTGCCATGATATACCGCTGATCAAGCCAGAGAAGGTGTCTGTCTGGCATTTTTACAGAATTAACTGGCATTGGTACAAATGAAAAGCTTTTGCTGAGACAGCGCCATCTCGTGTTATTGTGAGAGCTGTTCGTTGAATGTGTGTATGTGTATGTATGTGTCGGTGATTGTGACAAAAAAAGTACTGATAAAAGGCAAAAACTTTAGGAATCAATTGTTTTTAGACTGATGATATGTAAGTATATAATCACCTCAAAGTAGATGCAGAAACACCACCTTAACAAAAAGAGAAATTACCATGAAACACTACCGCAAAGAGTTATGGTTTGAAGCACCAACCAGACGAGCCTTCATTAACATTACACAACAGGTTGAAGAATGTCTCATGGAAAGTTCTATAAAACAAGGACTTATACTTATAAATGCGATGCACATCACAGCCTCTGTTTTTATCAATGATGATGAATCAGGCTTGCATCATGACTACGAAGTATGGCTTGAAAAACTTGCACCACATGCACCAGTAGAGCAGTACAGGCACAATGGTTATGAGGACAATGCTGATGCTCACATGAAAAGACAAATTATGGGCAGAGAGGTTGTTGTTGCCGTAACTGATGGGCAATTAGATTTTGGAACATGGGAACGAATATTTTATGGTGAATTTGACGGTCGTCGAAAGAAACGGGTACTAGTTAAAATAATTGGTGAGTAAAAGATGGAAGAAAATCAATTGAGATTTGCGCCACTGATAAGAGTCAGTACAGAAGACCAAAAAGCGAGGGGACATTCTCTTGAAGTGCAAAAGAACACGTTGCTTCAGGCTGTTAGTGCAGTAAATGGTGTGATACCTGATGATTGTTGGGAATATTCAGGGCAAGAACACGCTACCATCAACTATGAAAGGAAAAAATTCACTAAGTTATTAGCAGATTGCGCTACAGATAAATTTGATGCAATCATTGTTGCTGATCCTAGCCGATGGTCGAGAGATAATCTTAAAAGTAAAGAGGGGTTAAATATTCTCAAACAACATGGGATAAGGTTTTTTGTTGGTAGTACAGAATATGACCTATTTAACCCTCAGGCTACTTTGTTTCTTGGCATGAGCACAGAAATGAATGAGTTTTTTGCCTTGGAGCAATCTCGGAAAAGTATACTAAGTAGAATAGCAAGAGCTAAAAAGAACATGCCAACTGCAGGCAAACTGCCATTTGGTAGGACATATGACAAACGTACTGGACAGTGGGGAATTGATAAGGAAAAAAGGCAAAATATTATCTGGGCAGCCGATCAATATTTAGCTGGTGGCTCAATGTCAAAAATTGCAAAAACACTTGGTATGAATCACTCAAATTTGTGGAAGGTACTTAACCATAGATCAGGGGCGGAATGGGAATCAACATTTTGTGACGACAGGCTACAGATTGATGAAACGGTAAAGATGGAGATACCAGCATTATTACCAGAAGAGACAATAGATGCAATTCATGCAAAGGCAAAGCTTAACAAAAAATACGATAGAAAAATTATAAAAAACAAATATCTGCTGTCAAGAATGGTGTATTGCGCAGAGTGTGGTCTTGCAATGTTTGGACAGGTAAATAGAAATAAACGAAGATACTACAGACACTCAAGGTACGGATCAGGAGAATGTTCACATAGAACATGGTCAGTGCCGGGTATGGTACTTGAGGATGCTGTATTCTTTCATGTTTATAGTTTGATGGGCGATAAGGAAAAACTTGAAAATGCAATTAAAAAAGCTGTTCCTGATCGTTCAATTAGAAAACAAATGGAACAGGAAATAGATACTCTAAAAACTAATCTGAAAAGCATAAAAGCAAAAAAATCAAACTTACTTAATGCAGTTGCTGATGGAGTTTTTGTTGCCGATGACGTCAAATCAAAAATGGATAATTTGAGAGAACAAGAGAAAACGGTAGGGGAGCAGATTGCTGCAAACCAAAAAATCATCAAAAATATACCGTCTGACGAAGAGTTGAAAAATCGAACCAAGTTTGCACAGAATGTATTGAGATCAGTAGTGTCCGGTTAGGATTTTGCATGTTTTAAAATAATGAAATCTTCTCAAAACAAAGGTGTTTTTTTCTTGACAAATAAATAATTTTTCGCGGTCGACCTCCTTAAAAGAACTATCTTTTAAG
>Ga0208901_1000568_pt1 | contig 15880 bp, 17 predicted proteins | sample AntAceMetag02UKF_FD_184764 | JGI IMG/M metagenome (GOLD analysis project Ga0208901, IMG submission 184764) | Saline lake microbial communities from Ace Lake, Antarctica - Antarctic Ace Lake Metagenome 02UKF (SPAdes) (version 2) | ecosystem: Environmental > Aquatic > Non-marine Saline and...
TATACACTTTTTGAATATTGGCCTTTGAGCATTTCAGGTCCAATTTTTTGATCATTTTAGTGGTGGACAGGGAGGGATACATCAGCCGTTGTTCAATGATTTGCAACTCAAGTTCCGAAGAAATTTTCTCTCCTGCCCGCCCTTGCTGCACCAAGTCCACAAGGCCCCAGACACCTTAAACCATATATCGATTTTTGAGCACATAAAAACGATTTGGAGAAATACCGAAGGTGTTGAGGAAAGGTCGAGTTTGTCGTTTTTTCGGGCATTGAAAAAGGGTCTTCATCAACTCAACCCGTTGTTGAAGATGATCTCAGTTGAAGTTCAAAAAGGTCTTTGCCCTTTCTTTGGTATTATTGGAAAGAATTATGGGATTGAGGTCATGGGGTAGTGTGAAGACGTTATGGTAATATGGGACTGGCAGCAGTTCGGCTTTTCTCGCCTCCAGCCATTTTTCCCGGGGCATGCTTTGGCATTTTGGACAGTGGCGATTTCGACATGAGTTATAAGAAATCCGTTCGGTGCCACAATGATCACATTTTTCAATATGGCCGCCGAGTTCGGCCGTTCTGCAACTCAAAAGATTGTGGACAATCTTGTAATGCTCAGGGAAAAGCGGAAAGACATCCTGATATTCTCCGATGTATTCCCGTAAAATGTCTGCAACCTCAAAAGAGGGCCTTTTGATGGAAACGTCTTTGTTTGTCTCATTACTCATGGCACACCCCCTTACTGCTATTGGTTGTCATGCCGGAGTCAAACAGATCGAGAGGGCTTTTGATGTTTGACAGGGTTTCCTTGCTGACATGTAGGTATATCATGGTGGTGGATAACGATTTGTGCCCCATCAGTACCTGGATTTTTCGAATGTCATAGCCTGCTTCGAGTAGATGAGTTGCAAAAGTGTGGCGCTTATGCCGAGCTCGGCATAAACGTCACTATGCCGAGTTCCGGACTATGCCGAGCAACCATATTTCGCCTTTTCGTATGAATGATTTGTTTATGCTCAACTCGGCATAGTCTGAGAGGATTCATAGCTCATTTAAAAACTGTAAGAGTTTATCACCGGGGCGGTAGCGGCTGGCTTTGACATCCGGTGGGTTTGTTTTGGCCAGAATTTTCTCTTTGAAGGCCAGATCGGCTTGCAAATAGATCATTGTGGTTTCGGCAGATTCGTGACCAAGCCAAAGGGCAATGACGGAATGATCTACTCCGGCCTGAAGTAGCTCCATGGCTGCAGTATGTCGAAGGACGTGAGGTGAAACTCTCTTGTTTTTTAAGGACGGACATGTTTTCCGAGCAGTTGCCACATGTTTGGCAAGGAGATACTGAACACCATCGGGACTGAGTCGAGTTCCACGAGCATTGGGGAAAACAACATCGTCGTCTGATCCTCCCCGCTCTTCCAGCCAGGTTTTCATGACAGAAACTGTCTGTTTGGTAAGAGGCGTACAGCGCTCTTTACGACCCTTGCCGTAACAACGGACATGAGCGCCTGACGTTAAGGCGATATCACGACGACGGAGACCAATGAGCTCAGAAAGACGAAGGCCAGTTTGGATGGCAAGCATAAGAAGTGCTTGGTCCCGTCGTCCGGCCCAGGTAGTTTTGTCAGGGGCTGTTAAAAGTGCCTTAATTTCCGGATGAGTGAGGAAAGCAATCAAAGCACGGTCTTGGCGTTTGCTGGGGATAGCCAAAACACGCTGAATATGAGCAGAACGGCTGGGTTCTTGAAACGCGACGTAATGAAAAAAGGAGCGAATTGCCGTCAAACGAAGGTTGCGGGTACGGGCGCTGTTTTTGCGTTCGCTCTGGATATGATCGAGGAAAGCGCCTATGAAAGGAGCATTCAGATCGTCAAATGAAAGTTTCGATGGTGGTTTTTTAAGCTGTTTGTGGGCAAACCCGAGAAGCAACCGGAAGGTGTCGCGGTAAGATGAGATGGTATGGTGGCTGACTTGTCGTTGCTTCATCAGGCGATCAGTAAAAAAGGCCTGGAGCAAGGGAGGCAATGGGGTGATTGTTGTCATGATAAAGCCTCCCATCTTTTTTCAAGCCGGTCTTTTGTCAAAGCCAAGAGTTCCGGGATAGCAGACAGGTACCAATAGGTGTCGGTAACATGGGCATGTCCCAGATAAGTGGAAAGTACCGGCAGGCGTTGTTCTACATCAACACCGGTTCGGTACCAATACAAAAGCGTAGTTACCGCAAATCGGTGGCGAAGGTCATGGATGCGTGGACCGAAGCGATCTCCGACTTTTCTGAGACCGATTTTGTGGGAGAGTTTAACGAAAGTCCATCGGACTATGTAGTCGGTGAGCGGTGTACCCTGATTGGACAAGAAAAAGCGGGATGTGGTAGGTGAGGGGTAAATCTGATCGCGTCTTTGAAGATACAGTTTGATTTTTTTTACAGTGGTGGGGTGCAAGGGGATCAGGCGGGATTTGTTGAACTTGGTTAGCCGAATAGTCAAGAGCATCTGATCGAGATCAACGTCGCCATACTCAAGGTGAATGACCTCACTGATCCGCATTCCGGTAACAGCCAACAAGCCAAAGAGGGTGTAATAGGTCCAGGGGCGCAGGCTTGTTGATGGAGGAAGATTTTTCGCTGCATTCAAAAGTCGTTCAATTTCCTCATTGGAGTAGATGTACGGTTTTGCTCGCTTGGCGCGGTGAGGCAAAAGGCCCATCGGTGGGATTTCAGTTCGAGGATCAATGGCACTCCAATAACGGGCAAAACTGCGCACAAAGCCGAGGCGAGCAGCCCAATGGGCGGGTTGGACGTCCTGAGGCTGCTTTGCCCAGCGTAAAGCCAACTCAACGGTGATGACAGATGCCCCTTGCTGTTCCATAAAGGACACAAAATGGTGGAGGTTATGCCCCATATCCCGCAACTTGAATCCGAGAGATCGACGCATGGTCAGATAATTTTCCACAGCTCTTCGAAGGCAGATCATTTGACACCTCCCGACCAGGGTTGAGCAAGCGCTTCCAGGGCCGTCAGATCAACCTTGGCATAGATGGCGGTCGTGTTGATACTGCTGTGCCGCAATATCAGCGCAATATCAGAAAGGGCAGCCCCTTGGCGCAACATCTGAGTGGCGAGTGTGTGGCGGAACAGATGGGCACCGGTATGCGGGGAATCAATGCCGGCTTTTTTAAGAGCTCGTGCGACAATAGTCGAGATGGCTTCGGAATTAGCAAATCCACGGAGAGGGGCTCTCATGCGAATGAAAACACGGCGGGTGGAACAAGTAGGTCGATCTTTCCTGAGGTAAGCAGCAATAGCCCGTCCTACATCCGCCGGCAGAGGGAGCATCGCTGACCGATTTCCTTTTCCTTCGATTCTGATTTCGCCCGCCTGCCAATGGATATCATCCAAGGTCAGGCTAACTATTTCACAGGCCCTCAGGCCTAGCCGGGCAAGCAACAGGAAGATCGCATAGTCTCGACGTCCCTTAGCTGTTCGACGGTCACACTGTTTTAGGACCAGTTGAACCTGATCAGGTTGAAGGAATTTTGGCAATGCGGAATACTGCCAGTTGGCAATGGTCGGAATACAGGATGCCAAATCGGTTATAATGTCTCCTTGGTGGCGCAAGTAACGGAAAAAAGAGCGCAAAGCGGTACCCATCAATCCAGCATATTTGGGGCTTAGATGTGCAGCTTGGTGCCGTATAAATCGGATTACATCATCGGCTTTTAAATCAGCAAAACGAGCGGGGTTATCACCAAACTGAGTTGAAAGAAACCGTCTAATGAAAGGCAGGTAATTGGTACGGGTGGCTACGGAGAGGCCACGTTCTTCGGACAGGTAGCGGGCAAAATCATTCTCAATTTGCTGATGTGGATTATCAGGAGGCCCTGGATCCTCGTTTGGTAAAAGGCCTTGAGCGTACAACAAGCATATAAATCTGCTGAGTATCGCGGCATCATCACGTCGTGGGCGGAACCGCTGGTGGCGGGATTGCATATACTGATGGATAGTGTTCTCTGAGAGATCGGTCGCCTGCAGCTGTTGCTGGTGTAACCATTGGTTCATGTCACTGAGGAAACGCAGTTGTAGATGGGCGGAATTTTCTGAGTAGCCTTGTTGACATAGAAAGTCCGCGTAGGTGGGTATAAAGCAGCCCAATGGACCCTTGCTCATGTTTTGAGAAAGGTCGGTAACGGAAAATAGTTTGGTCATGATATCTTCTCCTTTGAATAGGGTTTCAAAGGAAAAGACATAAAAACTATGCCGAGTTTAAGAAAGGAAAAAGGCTTATTTACTGCGTATTCGAATCATTGAGTCGGCATAGTCCGGAACTCGGCATAGTGACGCAACGTATGGAGCCCGGGGCCTTTGTTAACGCCGGCTTTCTGGCTGCTTCATATGCGCTTCGCAGGCTTTCATAACACAGAGGTCCATCTTTTTTACAAGATGAGGGGAATAGATACGTTTTCGGTTGAAAGCCTTTGTAGTAATGTCGGAGCTCTTTCAAAAGTTTTTTGGAAAGCAGGGCATAGTGGTCTTTTTTGCCTTTACCGTTTTCGACCTTGATCAACATCCGGTCGCTTTCAATATCTCCCGGTTTTAGAGCGATGACTTCGCTTGCTCGCAAGCCGGCTGAATAGGTCGTCTTCAACATAAGCCGGTGTTTTAAATTTTTCGGCGCGTTAATGATCCGCTGGACTTCATTGTGGGTCAAAACAACCGGGAGTTTCCGGGTACTTCTCTTTGCGTAAGTGGGGGCATTTTCTTCATTGGAAAGGACATGCCTGTAGAAAAATTTCAGCCCGCTGACAACCGTTCCCACGCCGTTGGAGGCTTGTTTTTTGACGTTTTTCAGGTAAAGGAGATAATCCTCCACCATGGTTTTTGAAATTTTATCCGGTGACATGTTGTAATGCTTGGCAAGTCCGGATACGCCTCTCAAATAGGATTTCTGTGTGTTTACCGAAAGATCCTTCAATTGCATTAATCTGCTCATCTCACGTCGTAATTCGGTCATGGGACACCTCCATCAAAATGGGTTAACAAGAAGGAAATATCCTACACCATGGGAATATAGGTGGAAGGGTTTGGATAATATTGGTGTATTGGTTGGCAATTTTGGGGAGGGGATCAAGCTGCCGCGGAGCGGTTTAGTCCATCTAAACGATATCAAATGGGCATGTTTGGAAACCTATCACCTCAGTATGTTTTGTCCGGGGCTGAATAAAGACCTTATTTTTCGATGTTTCCCATGGTTTCTCAGAGTTCTAAAATCGCACCAATTCAATGGAGGATATTAATCCTCTGGCAAGATTGCGTGACGATATGAAATCTTTTTCATATAAGATGCGGCGTTCCTCATTTCTCCACCCACCGGCGTTTAAAGCTGGTTATCTGCTGTTTCGGTTTTCCATATATGGAAATCAGGCCTCGAATGAGAGATTTTCACGAACCATGTTTTCAGTGTACTCCACCGTCCATTGGAGTGCAATCGGCAAGAATGATTAATCTGTCATACCGGTTATTATTGTTCTTGTTGCATTCTTCTATCCAGGAGCTTGTAATGGAGGGACTCATCCGCACCAATCCAATTGTCCCTTTGAAGTTCCCCAGCTGCCAGGTCATATTTTTCCTGGTACTCCACTTTAATGTTTGCCCAGGCCGACCCGATTCTCAAGAGGTCGCTCCAGTGCAAATCTGGGCTTATGTGGTCATAGAGAGCATGGAAAAGGGCACAATGCCTAAATGGCAGTAACCCTCCTAAGGTGTTATGATCATGATTTCCATCCGTATTTTCAAATCCGATATGGTCACAACAGTGAAGCGTAGCCAAAATGCTGTCGTCATCCTCTGAGTAATCCGGGTCGTCTTCCCGGAGAAAGAAAACTACCTCGATGTCAATCTCATAATCTGTCAGGAATTCTTCCTGCTCCCGAAGTCTGGCTTGGAGTGTCTGTTTGATTTTCCCGGCTTCAGCATTGGCTCCATTTTCAATCACCTGCAAATAGCAATTTAGTTTTTTGAGCCTGGCGATGTTCTCCCGGCTCTCCTGAAAGCGGTCCTTTTTATGTATCAACTCTTTTTCAAGATACTTCCGCAAGTCTGCTTTCTGCTTCTGGATTTCTTTTTCTGCCTGTTCCAGCCGATCCAAACTTTTTTGGTACTGGCCCCTTTTCAGGGATTTCCGGGCGTCATCCAAAAAATCAATGGCTGAGTAGCAGGTTCCGAATTGTTCTCCTACACACATGATACTACCTCATTTACCGGGAAATACAGATCGCCAGGCTATTCTGTTTGTTCAGAATCCCACAGGTCAACTAATAATCGCGGGCCTTTTCTATCGAACCCAGACCTTGGCTTTCGGATCTACGAAATAGACCTTAATCATTTTTCCATCCAGATCATAGACAAAGACCTGGTAATTCTTCCTGAGGACATAGAACCTGTTGTCTCGAACCTGTAAACCAATATTGTTCTTGCTGCTCGCGCCCAAATAATGGTTGATCTTCCACCCAAGGTCGTTGATCCGCCAAATATCGCCGCCCTTTTCCATAACAATCTGTCCGCCTGAAGATTGCGCTACGCATGGTGCGGAACCGCCAAGAAGGATGGTGACTAAAAGAAGGAATTTCAGGAAAGGTCTGAAACCGTTCATGTTTTCATTACGAGTCGTTTTTATGATCTTCGCCTGCGTACTTGAATTCATCCCACTTCTCCCAAAATCCTTTTGTATCTTATTCAACTTATAGGTTTAAGGTCCGGTTTTCTGAAGTATAGAGCATCTTTTCCAAATTAAGATAGCTTTCATTCCCCTATTTCATGCGCTGGGACAAATGTCTCACCCGGCCCGATCCAATGACCTCTCTTGAGTTCCCTTTGAGTTGTCGCCGGAACCGGAACGCCCAGGTTTTTCTGGAGCTGTTCCAGTCTGTAAAAGGGGAACCCGTTGCCATATTTCAGAAGGGCAATAATGGCGGTAGCGGTTTCATCATATTTTTTCTCTCCAATATCTTCGGGAGGTTTTGCCGTAAAGGTTTCCCCACACAAATTGCATCGAAGCTTTTCCATTTCGTAAACGGTTCCCCCTACCATTTATATAGGAAGGGTCATTCAAAGGGGCTTTAGATCCGAAGATCTCTTTCAAGTTGTCAATATTCTGATTAGACTCGAAAATGGTCAACTCATCGCCTTTTATATCAACCAGACAGATCGAGAGGATTCAAACTGCTTGCCGAGGTAATAAGAGGTGTTCAATTCAAGGACGGTGAACCGATTGACCATCTAAAAAAGGACGAACTCAACAGGGCCTTCATTTAAATAATGATTTTCTCAAACACCAGACTTGACCATAACTCACAAAAGCGGCAGTCAGGAACAGATGCTAATGGACAAGATCGCCTGGTACAACATTATAAACGTACACCGGATGCTCGATTCAATTTACCAGGAAATATCTTCAAAAGAGAAACAAGAGATTTACGGCAACCTGAAAAGTTTGGATAGTATTATAGCGACCATAAGTAAGAAAAGCTTAGGATGGGATGAAAATCAGTCCCGTAAGATGTACTGTTTGACACGGGAACCTCATTGAATCCCGAATCATGGATGTTTATAAGGATTGTTTTGGCATGAACATCAATAAGTGATGCCAATGGGATTTTTTTCTTTATGGGTTCGAAGGGTTCAGGCTGATTCTACTCCAATATAAACGTCCCACACCCGAAATGCGTATGGGCGCCAACATGGAATATCGATGCCAGGGAAAGATATGGAATGATGGCGTCTGGAATAGATTCAAAAGTCTGCTTCCCAATCCACCGGCCAGGTTGAGATTCTAAAACAGGATAGAAATTTCCATGAGTCATCGGAACATCCAGCTCAGACGCCATCATCCTTTCAAATGAATCCATGGCATCCTGATTCAACACATCCCACAATTCTACCCTTTCCCCTTTCCCTGCTGATAGGGAATTCATGCGAATCATGAAGGATATGAGAATGTCCTTTAATGAGGGTATATGTTCGGGTGGTATCTGCTTATATCGGCGGGAAGGCCTGTCATCGCCATCACTCTGAAGGTCAAAGGGGGTGACCCAGGTAAGGTCTTGAAAAGTTTTCAAAGGAACCGGTTCAAGCACCAGCCCTTCTGACCACTGATATGATGTCGGCACATATTTCAGGTCCAGGGTAGAGTCTTCCACAAGGGTATCCCAGTTGGGGCCGCGAGCCACATAAATATTCTGAACGTCGAATCTTCCCCAAAGAGAATCGCTCCTTTGCCAACGCGTGTCTATGACGCTGCTGGCTTTTTCAAGGGCAGGTAGAATGACTTCAAGGAAAAAAGCGTGATCCGCAGCATCTCCTATGAGCTTAAGTTCCAGAAAAATCAGCTCGCCTTCCCCATAGGCCCTTTTTCCCGGGTAACAGAAAAGTACCGATTCCACCGGCCATTTCGCATAGGGAGGATTTTTCAGGTTCTTGTTCTTGATCAGGGAAATACCGCCATATGGTTTCCAGACTTCTAAAGCTTTACGCCACGGACGGGCCTGGACGGTGGGAAGGCTGTCAGCGATAATGGTTCCCAGAACCAGAGAAAACTCCAATGGCGGAAAATGATGGAACCACACCATAGGGGCATTGACCCTGCACACGATAAGATAACGGATGATATCAAGAGGTGAATGGAACATTGGTGGTAAAGTCGTAAAAGAGTTTGATTTTTTTGTCGGACCATTCCCTGAACTTCCACTCAGAAAGCATGTCCCTGGCTTCGATACTCAAATTACCCATTAGCCTTCCCCAGTAGAACGCTTTTTCATGACGGTCCCTGATAGAGGTAACCTCTTTAAGCATTTTCTGTTCTTCAGGACGAAGCCTAGACTTGAAAAGTTTTGCCATTTCAATCATGTTAAGGAAATCTGATGGTTCAAAAGTCAGCATGCCCTGTTTTTCACGCATATGGGGGACCTTCAATTGGCCGGCCCTCGAGAAGAAACGAACCCGAAGCTGGTCCATGGGAAAACGTGAATCATAATGAACGGCGCGACACAGAATATCGCCCATGGTGAAGGTATCTTTCTTTCCCGTGGTTGGAAAAATCGTGAGCAGTCCTTTCAGATCAGCTCCGTTATCCTGAACAATCCTTCTGAACCATTCAGTCATGTCATAGCCGGTTACCGCCGCCAGGAAATGCTTCTCATCTTTGATAAATACTGACAGGGCTTTGTTTTCTTTCAGATCATCGTTTTGTTTCACGTTGTCAGGCAGGAAGTTCACATAGCCCCATACCAGCAGACACTTTCTTGAAACCCTCCCAAGCTTTCTTGATTCTGTCACAATCGTATTGCAGATTCTGCAATGAGATGAATCGGATACCCGGGGAAAAATCCAACATCGAGTGCACGGTCCGTTTATGCCATGAACCGGTTGTCCTATCTTTGTTTCCTCATGGAAAGAATCGGTATCTTTTTCCACGGTATCCATGGAGGCTATCAATTCAGCGCCATTTTCAGAACGCCTTAGCCAATCAAACGGGCTCAACATTGTGTTCCTTTTTCGATTTTTGGATTTTCCTATTTGATATTTTCATCACTGAGTTCTTTTTTCAATGCCGAATAGTGTTTGATGACGTTTGGTATTTTCGGAACTGCAAGAGACTTCTGCCAATCTACTTTTGAACCCACTGTATATCGCTTAGTCCAATCTATCAGGTAACAGGGCGCTACGGGAGTCAGACGAATACTCCCAAAACCCAGATATCTTCGATTGCCCATTTTGTGAGCAAGACCAGGTTCCAGCATTATACACCAGACAAGTCTTTGCAGCTCTTCATTCCGCAGGTTCCAGAAGCGGATATCAAAACGGGCTTTGGAACCAGGCATTACAGCCCGGAAATAGCCGTACGTCGGGTCATCGGGGTCAAAATCCGGAACCCCTTCAACACCGGGGGCAAATGGTACATGGGGGAATACTCGCCAGGTTTCGTCAATCAGAGTTTTCTTTGCCTTCCCTTCTGGTTTTTCTTCCCATTTGCCTTCTTTAAAGTTCAGATGTCCATAGAAATAAGGGGCATTGAACCAAGAAAGTTTCGGCTGTTCAAAATGACCAAAAGAAAAGGAAAGTCTGCCGGCCAGAGCATTGTTCGATCCCGCACCCACATATCCGAAAAGGCTATCCACTGGATTCAGATGACCGATATCTGTACTTTCGGTTTTGGAATCGCTGGCAATGGCATACATATGGCGCAACATTCCTTTGATGCTTCTACTTGGCATGGCGTATATTCTGTCTTGTTTTCTATGGGAAGCAGCTGGCGGAGATAAAGAAAAGAAGTCCCACCCGTTGAATATTTCCCCATTCTTATTTATCGTATAAGATGGTTCTCCGCTTTCACAGATACTCAGAGGCGTGAGGACTTCAGCTTCAACTGAAAGCATGCCGCAATGTCCACCGAAAGCTCGGTGCGAAATGAACCCACCCCTTGAACGAGGGGGCGATTTACTGAGGTTGCGTTGTGATTGCAACTTATTAAACGGCTTCAATGCCTCTATGGCAGCAGGACCTTCTAATATTATCCTCTTCCAGACGCCATAATCCTTTAAACGTTGGTTGTCGAAAAGTTTCTTTGTGATGTTATCTGGCCCAGACGTCAACCAAGTCAGTTTAGGCACCGTAGCCTTGATCCATCCAAGGCCGTTGTTCCTGTCACCCCCGACCGGAATATCCCCTCTTTGAAAATCACTGAGAAGATGGAACAGTACTGAAAGAGCTTCCAAATCCTTCATAGAGACATCCTGAATGTCAATCTTGAGGTGAAATTTGAGCTGCTCGCCATATGCAATCAGGAAGTCTTGTTTAGAATTATCCAACGGACGGGCAGTCTTTGGGTTCATCTTGATGCCGTCCACGGAACACCAGGTTTTTTTATCATCTATCGGGTCTTTAAGATACGCGTCCGAAAACATAACCTTTCCCATCCAACGCTGTGCACCGAAAAGGGTTTTCAACAGCCCCTCTGTCTTATCCGATTCCCCTATGACCGTTTTCAGGATCTGGGAAGCGCGTTTCCTGAATGCCCCTTTGATGGTGCTTCCGGGAATATATATCTCCCATTTGCCTTCTTGATTACTTGAGGGAGCCCATGTCAACATTCGCATAAAAATCTTGTCATAGGCTTTGCCGTACTTTCGGGATATTTCTCGTTTTGAACGTTCCCCGGCCCTGAAATCAATATGCTGTTCGCGAGACAATTCCTGCCGTGCCCTCTCACGATAGAACATTAGGAAATCAATCATATTGCTGTCGTTGGAGATGCTCTTGTCCAGATTTCGAGGATTCAGCATATGGTGAAATTGAACCCTAATGTGGGCGGTCAAAAATTCCTTCCAGACATCCTGATTGATCCCATTAGGGGCTTGGGTTTTGTTTCCCCATTGATATTTATCAATTTTCTTTTTCTTAAGCATCTGCTTAATTTTCAAATGATCTTGCCTGTTACTGATTTCCGCATCAACCCAGGTATCGCTGTTGGCCAGATCAAGCTGCTGTTTAGTCAGCAGATTGTCAGGGACGTGATTTCCTATTGTGCCATTGGAAGTCTCTTTTGCGTTCGGGTCCTTCTTTCCCCAGTTCCAGCCTATCAGCACAGGATTCATGCAATCAAAAACCAAATCTAGTCGAAGATGATTGATGCCTTCTTTCAAGGGGGGAAACTTTTTCGACTCCAATAGGGAAAGGTCCATTTCCAAACGGACATTTCCAAGACCCTTGCTTTTCCCAGAACCGAACCAGAACCTCCCTTCTTCTATTTCCTTTAACAGGTAGAAGAGTTTGGATCGGCGATCTCCTTTTTGAACTTCTTGATCGTTTAGTGAAAGGGCAAAATCAAAAACAGCATTCCGAAAAACGGTCTCCATCTTGTAGTTTGCATTGGCCTCTGCCGCCCATCTGTCTTCATCGAGCTTGATACCCATGCGCAGGTCAAAAAAGCGGTCCCGCAGGTAGCTTTCTTTTTTCAGTTTACAATCCACCCTCTGGATGAGATTCTTCGGCATTTCCTCGCCGTAAAACCGTTTCCATCCTTTGTTCAGAAGTCCTTTATTTTTGCCGTTGCGGGATTCTCCGATAAAAGCATCCATCAGGCCTTGGGCCGTGCCGGATATTTCTCCGGGGAGAGAGACCAGCTTCTGTTTACCGTCTCCATCACGTGTAAAGAGGGTCTTTCGGGCGTTTCCTCTGTAAATGGGCGACTCAGCTATGAGATTTCCTTTCAATTCCATGAGAATCCTTCCATTAATTGGGGAGGTCATTTTTACTGTTTTTAGCGTATCCTGAAACCAGAAGTAATGCTTTTTCTAATGATGGTTTATTAGCTTTATTTCGCCATTTGGTATACTGATAAGGAAGATCATCTGAACATAAAACGAAATTTCTTATATTATTTTAGATGGTTGACCCCATATTATCTTTCGTGGATGAGCCATTTTATCATACTCCCATTCACAAATTTTCACCAATCTCTTGAATTTCTAAAGATCATAAAGTTTACAAAGGATTATGGGGTTTTCTTTTTCCGCCCCTTTCCATAATGCCCCATTTGAGGAATAGGTGTCACATCTTGATTAGAGTATTATCAAAGATTTGACCCCCTGTCGTTTTCCGCTTATCCGGTCGCATAAAAGGGTTTCGGGCATAAGCCCAGCATCATACATCCGCCAACATGAGGGATTTGCGCTCTTCGTAACCATTTGAAATGCCAGAGAATTACGGGAGGATCAAAATAATTTCACCCCACTTTTTACCGTGGATTCCCATGGTTTTAGGATGGGTGTCCAATTTTACAATGGGGCATGTTAATGCAAGTGATGTTATTATTGGCTACATTTGGCCTATATGGCCTCACTGAAAAAACGGTACAGCGCAAATGCCTCAACATTGTGCAAGGCTGCCAAATCAATTTCATTCACTTAGAATGCTCGGTGGATGATATTATTTCAGCACTCAAGTGCGCAAGCATTTTCTTATTGAGCAGGGAATGAATTGGTTCCACGATTCCGGTTTGTACGATTTAAAAGATGCTGTAAGTTTACCAGAAATTTTATCCAACAACCTGCCACAGGAGGCCGTCAGATGCCCCAGAATCAACGTTCTCGGTCAACCCATGCATGAACCGGAGCCGAACACCGGGGCACTGCCCGGTTTCCTGAGCATTAACCAACAGGGAGAAAGCGTTTGAACCGAGAGGCATGAGGATGCCATTTTTTTCTGAATGGTGTGTTTTTTTAGGTTTGGATGGTTTTATCGGGTTGTTTTTTTCATTTTTGAAAGATCGCCGATGGTCATTGGAGGGAGTACGAATGCGGTCAGGTCCATTTTGATCATCATGCTTTGAACGTGTTCTCTTAAATAAGGCCAAACATTAAAAACAGCATTGGTTATGCCAAAAGCTTCTTTCTCTGTTTTGCTGAGCTTGTAACCGGACTTTATATTATAGGCGGCTACAAAGGTGATATCCAACTTAAAAGACTCTTTATTTTCCTCAATATCCATGCCGGTTAACAGGAAGCGGCATGAGAAAGGTAAGAGTTTATTATTTGTTGAATTCAGAGGTTCGACTTCTATGTTAATATTGACGTTTGCTTGCTTCGGTTTGAAAGACAAATCCCTTCGGCAGTTTGACGTCGCGAGATGGATGTTCCTTATCTGTAGATTTTTGGAAACTTCTTCAGCTTTTTTTAAAGAGGTCTTTGTTGCCATTTAAGCTACCTTGGTTTGCCAGTCATAAACGGTTGCATTGTCTTCCATATTGATTTCAATAGAATAAATACGAATACGCTGTCTATCCGTTTCCTCAAAGGTAATTTTGGGAACATACCCAAGCACACGTGCAATTTCAGTTAAAGTGCCCAAAGTCATATTTCGAGAGCCGTTAAGGATCTGGGAGATAAACCCTTTACTTTTGTTCATTTTTTTGGCTAAAGCCTGTCTTTCAAGGTTTTTCCTTTCTAAAATTTCACAAATAGATTCAGTCACATCCATTATAAGTTCACCTTTAGCCGCTTCTAAAGCGTAAACCGGGTCTTTAAGGAGTTTGCTTCTGTAATCCTCATTTTTTACGCCCATGGTTCCTTTCCTTTCTCATGTTCCTAAATAATTGTTCAAAATCTTGTTTTATTTTTAGCGCTCGTTTCCTCTCTTTTGGAGGAAATTTGTTCGCGGATTTACCACCGCCTCGTTTACTAAAACCGTGAGTTAAGACAAAATGGCCTGGAATGAAATAACCGACCAGACGCCTTACCCCACCTTTTACCTCAAATAGACTCCCGCCGACAGATCTGAATTGTTGTTTGTTCCAAATCTGGCCATAATCCCCTAACCGCTTCAAAATCCTGTCCAGTTTTCCCCAATCGGGAGGAACCATTTCGTCCAGAAACTCTTTTGCAGGCATTGAATCTTTCGGGGTTAATGCCCATATGATTAGAATTCTTGAGCCCTTAAAATAAACAATCTGGGGTATCTGGTTGACTCAAATCACTACCATATATAGCATCACGTAACGTTTGGTCACCACTTAGGAAGCAACATTATGATATATATTGGAAGAAAGTATGAAATTTACTGTTCTCTCTGCTGCTATTAAAAGATGGGTGGTGTCCGCCGTTACAGGTGGGCGCCATTCATAATATATTTATTTTTTGTATGGGTGTTTACGGGTAAAGCTTTTCTATTCAGACACCCTATTCGTAAAAAGATATCTATGCCAAGGTCAAAATCGGCGTGTTATCCGGCTGATCACGGCGTTTGTAGTCGGCCACATTAACTATATCAAACATCAAGGCTTTTAGCAGTGCTGTACTGGAATACATAGTATGTTCAAGAAATTGAGAGTTTCGCTTTCTTGATATTGTTCCTTCCCTGCTCTATCATGGAGAAGATAATTTAGTGGTTAATTCAGAAAACTTGTTTTTGACGGCTGCGTTTTCAAATAGCACTATTTCGGGAATTTCCATTCGTATAATGTTTTCAAAAGCCTTGTCTGCTCGGTCTATGGTACTCACGAGTTCGGCACTCACACTTGAAGTTTCATAAGAAGACCAAGCGACAATAACATCTTGCATTGCCTGTTTCCTGGCCTGTTCGACTCTCTCCCTTTGGCTGGTCAATTCCTTTTTATACAAATCAATTACTTTTATTGTAAAAAGGTTTGAATCAATATTTCGTTCCAAAATAGATTTGCGCCCTTGGTTCGTAACCTCGACAAGAGACTCTCTTGTCTTTTGTATAACATTTTTAGCTTGGACTTTCAGCACTTCGAGTTTACCGGTCCAAACCTCCTTGTTCATTTTGATGTATTTCGTCTGTGCGTACACAATCGTCTCACTAAGAAGGACGTAAACGGCATAATATTTCATGACAAAATCCATATTGTCGCTATTTGCAATCATCAAATTCTGCGTGTGCGCTAAAACCTCTTTAAGGATTTGATACATGGTTACGGATTTTATTATGTCGTCACCATCTATGCGCAAACATAGAGTGTTTATTTGTTCAGCTGTCATATCGACACCCAGCACTTTAAACTGCTGAGCAATTGCTTTTTCGACGTTAAGGATATCAGTCTCCAGTTCCTGTATATTTTCTTCAATCTCAGCTATTTTCTGATCAATCTTTTTTGCCTTGTCTTGATCTCTTTCTGCCAGTGCCAGAATTTTCGACTCCTTCAAACTTGCTATATTGTCTTTTAGACTTTTGATATCTTGGTTTCGCTCACGAATCGTCCTTGCTATAGCGCCTCGCATATGAATTGATACGTTTTCAGGTGAAATTGCTCTCATCAAAATCTAAGTCTTCTGTCCAAAACTTATCTTCGATTTTTCTTATCCTTGATATTATTTTTTTGCAT
>Ga0208901_1000569_pt1 | contig 15875 bp, 16 predicted proteins | sample AntAceMetag02UKF_FD_184764 | JGI IMG/M metagenome (GOLD analysis project Ga0208901, IMG submission 184764) | Saline lake microbial communities from Ace Lake, Antarctica - Antarctic Ace Lake Metagenome 02UKF (SPAdes) (version 2) | ecosystem: Environmental > Aquatic > Non-marine Saline and...
GATTATATGTGATATAAACTTAGGAATCCTATATGGTGATGGTTAGATGTGTTAGAAAAAATAATTAGGAATTGAAGGTTTTTGCAAAATAGATACCAAAGATATTGGCTTAAGCATCAAGAAAATTCATTATTTAGTCCGATTTAGGTGCAGAAGGTTAGAAAATTTAGCCCTTGATATCTCAACTAAATCCGCTAAACTTCAGATAATCCACTTCACGTTATACGAAATTCAAAAAAAATCTAACAGAGAAAAAGGAATGATAGGATTTCAAAGGGGGATAAATTAGATTTTTCTATTATTTTTAGTAAATTTTATATACTTTAATTAAGTTAAATACATTACAATGAAAAAACAAAATATTTCTAAAATATTCCTATTCATTATTTTAATTTTAGTAATTATTATTTTATTTTGAATTGGTTTGGGATTTATTTACTCCTCTTTACCGGGACACCATCCCGAGAAAAATAAATATTCATGCGAAAGCGCTGGTGGAAAATGGACAGAAGATAAAATTTGTCTACTCTCCTACAAAAAAGCCGGTGAAACATGTACAGATGGAGGACAGTGCATAAGTGGAGTTTGTTTTCCACCGACATTAACTGATGAAGAAAAAATTAGTCTTACAAAAGGGCATTTAAAAAATATACAAGGAACTTGTTATCCAGAATATCTAGTAACTGGTTGTGTACCACAAGTAAATGGGGGTTCGATTTCAAAAGAGTCAATGTGCTTAAACGATTAATTGAAAAAATTACAATTCTTTTAAAAAGGAAAAAATAAAAGGGGTATTTATTTATTGATTATTGTTTGTTTGGTAAATAGTTTATATTATATTCCTGAGAGTTTTGTTTCGACGGTAGTTCCAGAGTCTGAATACAGTGTTTTCGATTCGGAAATATGAAAATCAGAAAAAGTTGTCGAAACATGATAAAAGATATGACAACTTTCAGAGGAAAATGAAAATTTTGACAAAAATAAAAAAAGAATTAGCCTAGTTTATACCTAGACTTAGAGCTTATAAAAAAAAGTCTAAAAATCTCTTGATTTTTGAAAAAAAAAGAGTAGAAATCTAAAATCAAAACGTTGTGAAGTGGTGTTAAAACTGCTGATACGTTTTTTTCTTTACGTTTTTTTCGATAATAATGGCAGATATTTTATTAAACAGTATTGTAATGGCCTACGCAGGAGTAGGATTATTTACTTTGATGGCTTATTACCCTACCATCAGTGATTTATATCACAAAAGACCTAGTGCTAATACTAATGCATATATTATGTGGTCTATTACCACATTTATTACTTTTTTGTATAGTCTATTTGTAGTACATGATACTTGTTTTATAATTATATCGGCAATTAACTTTGTAGCTTGTACTACTATTTTAGTATTGTGTTCAAATCTTCAAAAAGATCTAAAAACTATAAATTAATCAGCTAATCAATATTATGATATATAAAAAAAGTTATTCCAATTGGAATAACTTTTTTTTAAAGAAAATACAACACGTGGATATTTAATATTATGGTTTTTTACTTAAATTCTTTTGATGCTGCGTTCATAGAAGATGAACGAAAAGTGATTTTTTTGATTGGCATCTTGTTTTTAAGAAGCTCGTAGAAAAGTTCGCAAAGATTCTCACAAGTAGAAACTTTTTTAGTCACAACTATTCTAGATTCCGGGTATGACCAAGCAAGTGCGTTGTCTATCTTTTTAAGAGGAACACAATCTTCTGGGTTATTACTAATGCCTTCTTTTTTGTATACAGCAAGAACTGCATCAAGAAGAGGATCTCCTTCTTGAAATAATGTTGCATGGTGGAAATGATCACAAACTTCCCATGCTTTTTTGAATCCATCTTTACAAGCGTGTGCAAATCCAGTTACTGGGTCTACAGTGTCTTCAAGTTCAATAGTTAAAAGACCTGAGTGACCGTGAAGATGCTTTGCTTCTCTCGGCCAATTCATAAACCTGTGTGCGTACTGGAAGTCAAGGTTTACAATTGATGTGTACTTTTCGTTTGACATGATAATTTTATATATAAATTAATAAAATAATTAGAACTGCTGTTTAAGATTTTTTATAATTTCCATTCATAATTAGTGTAATCGAATCAATTTAAAAGTCAAGTAACTTTTAAAAAGATTTTTTACTTTCTTACATCCACGTGTATATTGATTATACATCTATATAATTGTTTTTTCTTAAAATAGAAAAGGGTTTTAGTAGTTGGAAATCAATGTGAATTTTAACGATGAAAGTATAAACGTAAAGTAATAGATAGAGAATAACTTAAACCCTACGAATTCGTAGGGTTTAAAAAAACTTCATATTGAATTCATATGTTTTTTCAATATTCTTTTATTATAAAAACAAATCTTCCAAAAAAGATATATATCAAAAAAACTTTATAGCTAAACCTATTTAATAATGTTGAAAAAACTATATTTTGTTTTTCTACTATCTCTAATAACTCTAAATTCAGTATCTGCTGACTTTCAAGAGTTTGAAGCAAAATCTACAAAAGATCCTTTATATATTCAGACGCCTGAGAATATTCATGAATATATTCCTGTAGATGTGAAAATAATCATCAATGATCAAGCTACCAAAGACAAAGCTAATTTTGTAATAGTAGACCCTTACAATTCTATTCCCTACCAAACAACTTGAGGTCCTATAAATAAAGGCTATATGAAGTATACTGGTGCTAGTTCAATTGCATTTGGATTTACACCCAATGGATGAATTGGTTCTAATTCTGGTATTGATATAAGGTTTATATATGCTGAAGTAGTCAAAGATGGTGATAGTGGAAATATTCATGATGAGGATTCTAAGTTTTATGGATATACTGAATGTCGTAATCAAAATAATGAATTACTCTGCAATGGACAAGAAAGTTGTAATGTTTGTTTCAAATATGTAAGTAGTATCTATAAAGATTATATTACAAATAAAAGTGATAATGCCATAAAATTTCCAGCAGAGATAGATGAGATTAATATTAGTGCAAGTAGTTCTCATGGATCTTCTATAAAAGAAATAACACCTAATAGTGAAACTACTTGGTCTTATAGAGAACATATCAAATTTAATGTAGAAGTTTTCGAAGCAGAAGCTCCTTTGAGAGATACGATTGATGAATTTAAAAGCTTTGTTTCTGATTATCAAGAAGAGAAAGTCCCATCTCCAATATGAGGTGAATCAGCTTATCTATATTTCAAAGATCAAAAAATTCACAATGGATCAGAACAAATAACTCTTCAATATGAAATGTATAGTGATATGGTTCCGGCAGGTAGTGGAATATTGAATGCAAGATGAACGATAGGTACTCTTGTGACAGATGAAGAAAAGGCATCTATTAAAGCCAAATTAAAAGCTGATTTTTTGTGAGTAGTTGGTAGTTTCAAATTATCTCCAGGTGAGGTAACCAAGTCGGATACAGAGTTAATGCATAATTATTCATTGTACGATAGAGAAGAAATCGTAGTAGAAGAAATAGAAGAGAAACAAATAGTATATGGTTCTATTACCGATGTTTTTGACAATGCATTACCTTATATGGAAATATCTATATTCATTGGAGATAAAACTTTGAAGGGTGTAACAGATAAAACAGGAGACTTTTCTATTTCATTAGAAGGCATAAAAATAGGGGAAGAAGATCTAGATGCTGAACTTAATGCTACTTTCAAATACAAAAGAGATGATAAAATTTACTATACTTTACATTTTTTGGGAGCAAACAATCGTTATAAAGGTGCTATAGTTGGGAAAAAATTTAAAATACAAAAATGAGTTGATGCAGAAGTAAGGTTCAAAATTGAAGCTGATGCTAATGATCCATCACGGACAACAAATATTGGGTTTACAAGAGATATCAATCCTTCATGAGTTATATATTATCATATGCATGAAGCTTTAGATTTTTATCTAAGAAAATTGAAACTTACTATAGATCATAAATTACCTGTATCTGTTTGGATTGGAAATAATAGAAACAACACCCTATACAATCCTAATAACTCAGATATATTAATTGCATCAAGCAATGCTTCAAATAGTAGTTCAAACCGTCCTAAAAATAGAGAATTTCACGAATTTTCACATCATTTGATGTTTGATATTTATGGTAAACGGCCATCAGACAGGAGTCTCCCAGGCACCCAAAATCATGCTGGTTTTTATAACCCATGAACAGCTGATTCTTATATAGAATGATTTGCAGAATTTATGGCGATGGTTATAGCAGACGAATTATGACAAGATAAAGCCTATGAATATGCTGGTTTTGGTAGTTTTGAAAAAAATTATAGACCTTGGGATAGGAATGGGAAATTTGAAGAAGTGGCAGTAGCATCGCTTCTTCGGGATTTGTATGACAATAATAATGAACCTTGAGATGAATTATATTATTCCATAGAGACTATATGGGAAGTATTGAAAGTAGAAAGAAAAGATTTTTATGAATATTACAAAGCTTTCAAAGCTGCCAAACCATTAGATGCTGATAAAATTGATAAGTTATTTATAGAACATGGATTTTTCAAAGATACAAGAGTTTGAAATAAGAAATATGATGATGGAGAACCATGGAGACGGATAGATCAAGATGCTGATACTTGGGAATATATAGATTTATCAGCCGAGAAGTCCAAAATAAAACATGAAAAAGGATTGAAAATAGGACCTGCAACAAATTATGAAAGACCTAATAGAAGTTCCATGGTAGAATTACCTAACTCATATATAAAAGTAGATAATAACGAAGTTGATTTCTATAATATAAAAGTTTCAGACTCAAGTGATGGACAAGAAGATTATGAATATACTGTAGAAATAGCTGATGGAAAAGTTTATATTCAGCCATTACCAGATAATGTAGAGGCAATTATAACTGTTACCCCAAAAACTAAAGACTACAAAGTAGATGCTTCATATACTATAAAAAATCAAGAATTACTATGAAAACTTTCAGATAGAAATTTGGATAAAGGATTCTTTGATGAGCATAAATTTGATTTGGAAGCAACAGGATTGAAAGTAGATGAACACTACGAGATGTATAATGATACTCCCCCATCAACTCAATACAAAGGAGATTTAGATGGTGAGATAGAAATAAAGATAGATAAAAGTAGCTCTGATAATAAAGATTGATTCCCATTTATAAAATTATTATTACTAATAATAGCATGTATATATGGATATTTCTATTATAAATCTGAAAAAGTAAGAAAAAATACCGCTACTGTATTAGCAAAAATTAAAGAATACTTAATAATTTCTTGGAAATGGTTTTTAGCACATGGTGTTCCATTTTTGAAGAAAGTATGATTATTAATTTGGAAATATATAAAAATTTTAATCAAGAAAATAAAGGATAGAAAAAAGGAAAGCAATACAAAAGAGAAAGAAATAGTTGAAAAAAACAAAAAACAAGAAGAAGTCTGAAAATAATGACAAGTTGATAAAGCAAAAGATAATAATAAACTTTAAATAACTCCCCCACAAAACGTCGTATAATGGTATTGTAATACTTATTCAAAATATTAATAATAATTACACATAAACAATTTTAATATTTAATTAAAAATAAACCTATGATACAAAACATTAAGTTATTAACATTATTAATTATTGGAATTGCTCTATTATCTGGCTGTTCAAGCAATTCTGATATAAAAGATAATTTTTGTGGCATTCATATTGATTATAGATACTGCAAATGTGCATTTCATGATGAACATTGTAGTGCGATTAGCATGAATCCAAAAGAAGCTAAAGAATTGGTATATGATAAATATGATATATGGAGAGGAGTATCAGATGAAGAAGAAAAATACGGAGTTATTGAAAAAGATGGAAAACTATATTTAAAATCAAAACCCGGAGAAGTGCTTTCTATAAAAACAGCAGATTTGCCAAATTGGGCTCGTGAACAAATGGTTACCGTCGGAGCTATAATTGTCGATGTAGGCGGAGTCGATACTGTAACTTTGGGAGACAGCAATGTACTTCTGAATGGCCTTCCAGTTGCCCGTGTCGAAGACACTACTGCACATGGAGGAGTAATCACTGAAGGTTCCCCAAAAATATTTGTTAATGGAGTTCCAGCTGCATTTATCGGAGCTTTTGTTGCTTGTCCAATGGTTGCACCTGGACCAGTACCTCATATTGGTGGACCAATTCTTAGAAATAATAATTAAGTCGGAGAAAATAAACTTCAGATAATCCTATTGAGCAATCTGTGAGTATGACCGAAAGGGATTTCTATCAGTAATATAACAAAGGAAAAACTGGAACCAAAAGTATTGGACTTGTTGGGTAATAGCTCCTATATAAAAAGTGCTTCCGAACTTTCAGCAAAGATGAACCAAGAAGATTTAGAAGGAAAATTATACCAGATGATAGTATGATAATTTTATGTAATAATCATATTATATAGATATTGATTTAGTCTCTTTTTTTGATACAATAAAGGCCAGATAAGCTAACGTACGTCAGATATATTTAAAACTTGATTTATCCTAGAAAATAATTTATAAACTTTATTTTTACTTTTCATATATATGAAACTAACGATTACAAGGCATGGAGAAACAGAAGAAAATATAGCAGGAATTCTGCAAGGACATTTACCAGGAAAACTTTCTATTGATGGTATAGAACAAGCAAAAAAGCTAGCTCTAAAACTTAAAAACGAAAAGTTTGATTTTATTTATTCAAGTGATTTAGAAAGAGCATCTAAGACTGCAAAAGAGATTGCCAAATATCATCCTAATACAAAAATTGAATTTATAAAAAGTCTTAGGGAGAGAGATATAGGTGAACTTCAAGGAAAAAAAGAAAGTGAATTAGATTGGGATACTAAAGATAAAAAAGCAACTTTTATTGTTCCCAAAGGAGCAGAAACTATGAAAGATGTTTATAAAAGGGCAGAAAAATTTCTTCATGAAATCATTCTTAAACATCATACAGATTCACTTTTATTTGTTTGCCATGGAGCGATTGGTAAAGCTTTAGTTGCAGTAATTATTGGTAAAAAAGATACAGAAATCCAATCTGTTGAAGATTTACTAAATACTAGCATAAGTACTTTTGAAATAGATAAAGATAAAAACTCTAAAACCATATCTTACAATTGCGTTGAACACTTAGACTAACCTGTCAAATTTAAAATCAAGGACCAATACAATATTTTATAACATATTACAACAAACAAATGATACAAAAAATTACAGCAGTGGTATTCTTATATCAAGATAACAAAGTACTTATCGCAAAAAGAGCTGATTCCAAAAAGTTTCTTCCAGGTGGTTGGGAATTGCCATGAGGACATATTGAATTTGCTGAAACTATGGAAGAAGGTTTGATCAGAGAAATAAAAGAAGAAATCAATATAGATGTAATCATAGAAAATCCCTTTCATGCTTTTACATATACCAATGACGACAATACAAAACATACTATTGAAGTTGTATATTTTGCTCGTATGAGTAATCCAAATCAAGAAATTAGATTGAACCCTGAAGATCATTCAGAATATAGATGGATAAACGAAGAAGAAGCTAAAGACTTTTTTCTGCAAAAAAATAAAGAAGAAGGAAATGCAGCTATCAAAGGGTTCTTGCTTCAAAAACCTATGCTAGAAAATAATTCGATTAATCTAGATATCAAAGCTCTAATTTTTGATATTGGTGGAGTTTTATTTCTAGCTAAAGAAGAAAATAATGAGAAACATCTTTTATCTTCATTTCGTAGAGCTTGTTTGCATTTGAATGATTTTGGGATAGATACTTATGACCGTATAGATGAACTTTTTTCTATTTATAGGCAATCATCTGTATGAGAAATCACAAAAGAAGAAACCATGAATCAGATGTCAAATGTTCTAAAAGTTTCTCCCGCTGAAGTAGAATTACTTTTCAAAAGAGTTTATAAAGAAAATACTATAGAAAATATTGAACTTTATAATTTTGTCTTAAGTCTAAAAGAAAACTATAAACTAGCTATTTTATCAAATCAATTTCATCTATCTAGCTCTGTATTGGTTCCAGAAAAATATTATGAAAAATTTGATGCATTAGAGATATCTAGTGATAGTAATTTCAAAAAGCCAGATGAAAGAGCATTTTTAGCTATCATTCAAAAGCTTGGAATCAAAGCTGAAGAGTGTCTATTTATCGATGATAAACAAGATAATCTAGATGTTGCAGAAAAATTGAATATGAAAGCTCTTCTTTTTGAAGATAATCAACAGTTCATTTCAGATTTAAGAAAAATGAATATTTATAATAAATAAAAAAGAGTTTCAAAATCTTCAATAATCCAAATTATAAAGGGGTCGATTATGACCCCATTGAAAAACAAGTATGAATTTATCCTAGAAAATAATCTATAAACTTTATTTTTAATTTTCATACACTATGAAAAGTAAATTTGCTCAAAAATTTAACCATGATCCAATTGCAAGTGATTATGATGATAATATTCAAAATGAAGATAATCCAATTCGTAAAGGATATAGCGACTTGATGAAATGGGTTGAAAGTCAAACCCAAAAATCAAATATATTAGTTGATTTAGGTTGTGGGACCGGAAATACTACAAGTCAAATAAAGTCTTATAAAAAGATATATTGCGTTGATATTTCACAAAATATGCTAAATATAGCAAAAAGAAAACTAAAAAATAATGATGATATTGTTTTTATAGAAAATGATTTGTTAAGTTTTTTTGATAATTTTAATGATAAAATAGAAGTTGATACTATAGTTTCTACATATGCAATTCATCATTTAACACAAGAAGAAAAACATATCCTATTTGAGAAAACATATAATTTTTTAGCAAAAGGAGGAAAAGTTATTTTTGGTGATTTGATGTTTAAAGACAAAGAATACGAAGATAATATGAAGATAAAATACCCTGATTTAGTAGAGGATTTTGACGATGAATTATACTGGTATATTGATGATGAAGTCAAAAAATTAGAATCTATAGGCTTTAAAACAGAAATTAAAAGATTTTCAGATTTGTCATGGGGAATATGTGGAGAGAAGTAAAGTTGTTTATTTATAATTCCTATGTATAATCTATTAACTCCTTATCAAGAAATCAATTTTTACTACTTAATAAAAAAAATCAATGAAATTAACAAATTCTCAGCTATTAGAAACCAAAAAATATACTGATAAAGAAATCAAAAATGCAGCATTGATTATTCATCCTGGTAAAAAGTGATACAACATTACTGTAGAAGAAATATTTATAGTTTTTGAAGAATGATCCAATTTTACTCAATTATGAACTCCGATTTATGATGACTTTGAGAATGAATTTTGGGATTCTGAATGATATTATATGGCTGCAAGAACAGATAATCTTGAAGTCAAAAAGATGATTGCTTTTATGTCTATTTGACATGGATTATCAAGAAAAACAAGGGGCTTGTATGAGCTTGATCAAGATCTCATAAGAAGAATTGATTATATGAGAAAAGCTATTCAGAAAAAGTTTGATAACAATCCAGACCTTAAAAAAAACCTTATTGATACGGGAGACTCAGAAATAATAGAATACACATATTGGAAGGATATATTGTTTTGAATTGATCAAGAAACTTTGGAATGATGCAATGTTTTATGAAAACTATTGATGGAATATAGAGATTCATCAAAAAATGGGTAATTCAGATTATTATTTATTAAATATTAAATCTGAAAAATTAATTAATTAAATTTTTATTAAAATCTTTATTTTTCAAAAACAATCATGAACAACAAAAAAATCTGTATCACATTTGCAGGAGCGGTATGAAGTTCCAAAACTCCTATCACAAACTACCTAAGCACCAAATTGAATCTACCGGTTTTCAATAATGATGCAATTCGTTCTGAAGTAATCGAAGATTTATGATTTTTGGATGAAAAAGAACAGAAAAGTAGGCGTAACACAAGAGTAGAAGAAACACTAAAAGACGGAAATTCTTTTATTTGTGATATTAGTGTAGATAGAGTATGGAAAGAATTCAAAGAAATGTTAGATTCTTATGGATATGAATATTTTATTATCAGTATTGATTTGAGTAAGGATTTGTTAGTAAAACTATATGAAGCCAAGGAATATTTCAACTCTTTGAAACGTATTGATGAATTAGTTCAAGATCATAAACTATTCTTAGACCAATATTCTGATGATATAAATTTACATATTCTTGATAAAAATTTCAAAGATAGATTGTTTATATCTTATGATGCGGTTGAGACGTTAATGAAATAAAAATTCTAACTATTTTAGAATAATTAATGAGGAATTTTTATTCCAAAAAAATCAAAAGAAAATAATCTTGATTTTGATATAAATTTCCATATTATTTAATATTGAACGAAAACTTTATAAATTTTCAGCAAAAAGATATGAAAAATCTTGAAAACAACTGGGGAATATCGTCTGATTTCCTGATAAATGAAGCAAAACAATTAGGTTTTGAAGTGGAAATTGTTGAGAAAAATAAAAGTCTTTTCTATCTTATCAAAAACGATAAAAAGATACTTTGTAAAAATATAGACTGTGGATTGAACTCTTCTTTAGCTTTCAAAATAAGTGAAGATAAGGAATTGTCATATTCTTTACTAGAAAAACATAATTTGGCAGTACCAAAAAGTATGTATACAAATAAATGAGAAGATACAGAAATTAATATAGATTTTCCTTTAGTTGTAAAACCTGTAGATGGTGCACATGGAGATGGAGTAACAGTAGATATTAAGAATAAAGACAGACTGGAAAAAGCATTAAACTTTTCTTATTCTTTTTCTAATAGAGCTATAGTACAAAATTATATTACCTGAGATGACCATAGAGTATTGATTATAGGCGGAAAATTTGTGGCAGCAACTAGGAGAGTTCCTGCTTTTGTGATAGGAGATGGGGAAAATAGTATAGAAAAGTTGATTGCATTGGAAAATAAAAATAATGACCTTAGAGGAGATGGACATAGTAAGCCTATGAGTTATATCAAAATAGATGAAGAATTGGAGACTTATATCCAAGAACAAAGATTGGGGATGGATAGTATTCCTTTAGAAAATGAACAAATATTTGTCAGAAGAAACGCAAATCTAAGCACCGGGGGTATGGCACAAGATGTTACTGATATAATACATCCGCAGGTTATAAAAACCGCTATAAAAGCTGCCAATATATGTGAATTACAGGTAGCAGGTGTAGATATTTTGACATCTAATATTAGTAAATCATTGGAAGAAACCGGAGGAGTGATTATAGAAGTAAATGCAACCCCAGGCTTGAGAATGCATTACTACCCTACTGAATGAACTTGAAGAAATGCGGCTTTGCCTATAGTAAAATTGATTGAAGAAAAATATTTTAGCTAAAAATTAATAGATTATGAATAAAAAAATGAGATTTCTTGCAAAAATCCTTATAAATCAGTCTGTAAGAGTGAAAAAATGAGAAACTGTATTTATAGAAACACAAGATGCAGAATCTGGTGAATTTGTGACTTTATTACATAAAGAAGCAATCAAAGCTGGTGCAAAAAGAATTAGAATATGGTGGAATCCTATAGAAATAGAAGAAAATATTTTCAAATATGGAAAATTATCCCAATCTAAATCATTATTGAAATGAGTAGAGGAAAATGTCAAAGAATCTCATTCTTATATCAAAATCAAATCTGGTAAAGTATTACCTACAAGAGATGGAGAACATGTAGTAGAATATCAAAAAAGACTAAGACCTCTTATCAATCTATACGCTCATTCTGATATCAGAAGAGTTGCCTTTTATTATCCAGGTAAGAATATGGCAAAAAGGATAGGAATGTCAGCTGAAGAAACTCTTAATCTAACATACAAAGCTTGTAATGTAGACTATGAACAAGTAGAAGAATGAAATAGAAAATTAAAAGAACTTATGGAAAAAACTGATCAAGTTCGTGTAGTTGGAAAATGAACAGATATAAGTTTCTCTATAAAAGACATACCAACTATTTCGTCTCATGGACGTAGGAACATGCCTGACGGTGAAGTATTTACCGCACCAGTAAGAAAAAGTACAAATGGGACGATATTGTTTGATATCCCTACGCATTTTCACGGTATTACATTTAGTTCTATCAAACTGATTATCAAAAATGGAAGAGTATCAAGTGCGAAATCTTCTAACAAGGAAAAAAATAAGATAATAGATAAATTATTGAATGCTCATACTCAGAATCGTTATTTATGAGAATTTGCTATAGGAACTAATTCAAAAATTAAAAAACCTTTGAAATTGACTATATTTGATGAGAAATTGATGGGAACTATACATTTCGCTATAGGAAAATGTTACAAAATGGCAAGTAATGGTAACGATGATGGAACAATCCACTGGGATGTTATCAAAAATATGAAATTACCAGGTTCTGAAATATATTTCGATGGAGAATTAGTTTTCAAGGATGGAAAGATTTTAGTCTAATGTTCTAATATAGTAATTTTTCATTTTCCTTCTACCTCTATTTCTACACTTCCTCCTATAGGAAAAGTAATCATAGGGTTTGTATGACCAAAATCTGCATTTCAAATTACTGGAATTCATTCCAGTTCTTTTTTTGTTTTAATGATTTGTGTAAGTAATTCTCTAGTTATAGCCATATTTTTCTGAAATCTACCTATCACTATTCATTTCACTCCTCCAAATCAAGGTTGATGTATGATGGATTGTAAATCTCTATCTATTGTATCCACATGAGCTTCATCATCATCTTCTAGAAAAAGAACAGTTCCTTCCAAACTAGGCATATATTCTGTTCATTGCAATAGATTCAAAGTACATTGATTTCCTCATACAATAGTTCATTTTGCTTTTCATTCATTGATAATCCAATATCCTTCGTTTTTCATAATATTTCTATTTTCTTGGTCTCTATGCCAGAAATCATCACTCCATGTAGCAGATGGAATTATATTATATTCCTTATTTTCCATAAGGCATTTTTTGAAATATTTGAGATTGTAATCAAATTCTTTTTCCATACCAAAAGTAGAAAAGTGTAGACCTAAGTAGGTAACTAATCAAGTTTTTGCGTATATAGCATTGTTTAATGCTGTAATATCTGAATATCCACACAATATTTTTGGATTTCTTTTAATCAAATCATAGTCTATATATTTTAATAATTGGTTTGAATTGAATCATCCTATTACTGTCAAAATACATTTTACATTAGGATCTGAGAATGCATCATGTAGATCTTCTATTCTAGATTCTATAGTAGAAGAATTGAATGCATCGATTTCAAATACATTTTTACCAAAGCTTATCTGAAATCACATTTTTTCTAGTCTTTCTGTAGCTAATTTGATTCAATCTGGAGACAAAATAGACATACTCCTAGAAGGAGCTATCACTCTTATTTCATCTCATTTTTTCAATTTTGGGGGTATCATAAATTTAGAAATTAGATATTAAATTCTATTAAATTATATTATATTATTTACAATCAGCATATCTCATAAACTTTCATCAATCCTTTGTTTACCATTCTTACAGATTCTTGAGCTTTACTAATATCTCTTTTTGCAAGACCGTATGTTTCATCTTTTAGATTTTGTCTTGCTTCATCAAGTATTGTATTGATATTTTTGTTATAATTATCTATTTTATCTAAATTACTTATATATTTGGGGCATATTTGTTTTAATATTTGTATTGGTTTTTCTGCACTTTCTATAGAAGTTACAATTTCTACTATACTATCATTAGCCAGTTTTATTATATATTCTATATAAAGATCTGATATGTTTGCTTTGAATTCACGTAAGTCTTTATTTACATTTACCATAAGTTTATTAAATCCTTTTGCACTTTCTAATCACATCATATTATAACTTAGTTCATCCAAAAATACCCTTGTTTCATATATGGATTCTAATAATTTTTCTTTTTCTGTTATATCTATTGGAGTAGAATCTACATTAATTTGAAAATCACTCAATATATCTATAAAAACTCATGTTTTATCTACATAAAATTCAATAGCCTTATAAAGTTGTTTAGATATTTTCTTAGGTTCTATATTTTCTAAACTATTTTCTCATTTTTCTTCCTCTATAGCTTCTGCATATATAGCAGCCTCTGCTTCTTCTAAACTAATATAATTTACACCATCAAATTCTATAGCAAAAGCTATATTGATTGATATTATAAAAATCAAAATTCAAACTATTTTTTTCATATATTTTTTCATAAATTACTGATAAAGTTATTACGAAACTCCTCTAATACTAACGATTTCAGCCATCTCTACCCTGTTCCCGGGAAGGGGTTGGAAGCTCTTTAAAAGGGCTTAAAAAAGCTTAAAACAAAAACCTTTTAATAAAGTCTATAATCCACAGCCTTCATAAATTTCCTGTGCTGCTATACTTGTTTCTAAAATCATATTTTGAGCTTCTAGAATAGTGTTTTTTGCAGCTTGATAGTTTTCACTAGCTATATAATCATTTACTGAAATAATAAGATTTGCTATATCATCTAAATTATTTTCCAATATTTCTATGTTCTCTTTTTGTGATGGACATATTATTTTCAATAATTTCAAAACCTTTTCTATATCATCTATTGCCTTCTCTATTTGATTTACACTTAAATTGGTCAATTTTGATTTCATTTCTTTTATTAATAGTTTTATAGTTTCTTTATTATCCTTGAATGTTATTTTAGCTTCTCCCCAAATTTCTTTGATATCATCTAAATCCTCTGCAGATTCAATATCTTTTTTTAATTCTTCCAAGTAACTTATAGTTTCATCTATCACATTGATCACACCCATTTTCATTTCTATAGATGCTGGACTTTTTTCAATTTTATCTTTGAATTCATTCAATTTTACAATACTCTTATCTATTGCTAGAATAGATTTAGATTTTACTGTATCTATATCTAGATTAGTTTTTTCTTCTATAATATCTATTTTAGGAGTTTGTTTCTCTATTTCATTTGTTTCTTCTAGTAATTCTACCGTTTTCATATCTTCAGGTGATATATCAGAAGGAAATACTTTCTCTGTATTTGGGTTTGGCACATCTTCTATTCTGTTGAGTTTTGCAGAAACAAACATAGTAATAAAAAAACTAGTAAACGTCAATATCCATATTATTTTTTTCATTATCTTATTTATATTAAAAACTAAAAACCAATACTATCTAATTCACTATCATCTATATCCATAGCCTGCATATTATCATCAACAATTTCCATACTTTTTTCTATATCTTTGAAAGCTTGTTGTAATTCTGCTTTACTATCTTCTATATTTATAGTTTCTTCTACAGTGTCTTTAGAGTTAGATTCAGATTCATCTATTTCTAGAATTTCTGTAAAAACCAAATCTCCTAAGCTACATTGTCTAGGATAAGATTCCATAATTGCGCCACCCATAGATTCACATTCTAAGAAATTAGTAGCTACTTTTTCAGTATTTTCTACTATAGGAGTTTCAGCCATATTATCAGCTTTTTTGATAGCGTCTGCTGTAGGGCTTTCTGTTTTGTTGCAGGCTGTCAGAAAAGTTAATGCTAATATACTTATTATGAGTAGGATTTTTTTCATTTGATTATTTTTTATAAAATAAATTTTTATCTTTCATGAAATATTATATGAATAATTTATAAAATCAATACATTTTTTATCTAACCTTCTGCACCTAAATCGGACTAAATAATGAATTTTCTTGATGCTTAAGCCAATATCTTTGGTATCTATTTTGCAAAAACCTTCAATTCCTAATTATTTTTTCTAACACATCTAACCATCACCATATAGGATTCCTAAGTTTATATCACATATAATC
>Ga0208901_1000571_pt1 | contig 15831 bp, 12 predicted proteins | sample AntAceMetag02UKF_FD_184764 | JGI IMG/M metagenome (GOLD analysis project Ga0208901, IMG submission 184764) | Saline lake microbial communities from Ace Lake, Antarctica - Antarctic Ace Lake Metagenome 02UKF (SPAdes) (version 2) | ecosystem: Environmental > Aquatic > Non-marine Saline and...
CTTGATTCTTGTCAAGGCCCATTCAAGAGATGCCGCGGTTTCATTAACGAAGCGGGAGGAACAGGTTGCCGATTTTTTTGCAGGTGGCATGACATACAAGAAAATTGCCCATGAGTTGTGTATTTCGCCCTTTACGGTCCGCCATCATCTTGAATCCATTTATCGAAAACTGGCCGTGACCAACAAGGTGGCGCTGTTCCAGATTCTAAACAACATTACCCCGGATGAATCCTCCTGAAACCCATATTAAATTCAGCCACCCCCCCCTAAAAAAGTGTATGCCTTTTCAATTACAAATGCTTCACCAGCATCAGGGGCCTCTGCTAACTGGGATGCGATTCTTCCAAGCTATATAGAGCCTTGATTCCCCATTATAATTCATTCATCCCCCCGTAAAATGGGGGGGGGATGACTATTACCTAAAAGCTGCAATTAGCACTTAGCCTTTAGCTATTAGCTCTATAATACAAAGTCGTTTACGGAGAAACAGCTCAGCATCAAAAAGTGAAAATTGCAGTACAGGAAAAACTGATATAACTCATTTACATCATTAAGCTAACGGCTAATAGCTTAAAAGCCGATTGCTGTTTTTAGGTATTATATTAGAGTCCTTGTTTCCACCATCCAATATTTCTCTCTATCCTGGTTGAACTTTGTTACACAGCTACAAGCATGATTCTTCTGCCTGAAATAGCCCACTTCTTGCGAATTTCAATAAGGTTACCAGACCAATCCTTGAAAAATGCCTGATGCAAGAATACATGCTCCAGCCTTGTTCGTAGCTTCCGTTTTCATGTCCCAATTTTGATATGATACCAGAATTTCAGAATAATTTTGAGTAAAAATGAACCACCCCGTGGCAAGCCACGGGGTATCGGTCGTCATTCCGGCGAAGGCCGGAATCCAGGACCAAACTTTGCTGGATCCCGGATCGATGTCCGGGATGACTCGACGCGGCAAGCCGCGGGGTATTTACCCTAAGAGAAAATAAACAAGTAAAACCATTAATATGGTCAATTAGGATTGCTTAAGCTATCAGAAATACGAACCGGAACTCCACATCATAGTCCGCATCGCCTGGCGTATGATCTATCATTCCCGACTGTCAAAAGATCAAAAAAATCTTGTATCCATCCACCAATAATCTGCAACTTTTGCGCCCATTTTATCACGGCGTTATGGTTACCATTTGTAGGGTAAGTGACCCCTGTAGCGCCTTTGGCGCCTTGATTAAGGTCGTGTTGGATGTCTGTGAATTATACGAAAAATCCCACCCGCCCTGAAGGACGAGAGACTTTGGCGCGTTCAGCGTAATAGTGTATCCAGTATAATCTCCCTGCCCTATCCATATAAAATCACCGGTGTCCGCTGCGTTGACAGCGTTCTGAATTGAGTTGTAGCAGGGGCTCTTATCCCCACAATTTCCATTGCTGCTTACGTATATTGGAGAGATCGTCGTCCCTACTGCCCAGATTTCCACATCGTCGATATTCCACCCGCAATATTGCCAACTATCGTCGGTCGATCCCATAGTCCACCGCAGATAAACAGTGGACTGACCATCCGCCACAGAGGAAACGTCGAACTCCTGCAGACTCCACAATGTATCCGTAATCGTGGTGGAGTTTTCCCAGACAGTGATCCAGGTGCTCCCATCGTTGCTGACGCGAACGTAGGCATGGTCAAAGGGCGACTGCTCCACCCCAAGCCGGCGTCTGAATTTCAACGTAACCCTCGACATGTCGGCGCAATCAATGGCGGTACTGGTCAGGTGCTTCTCCGAGAGAGAATTCTCATAGTCCCCCGAAAGGTTGTACCCGTAAACATGGTTGCCGGTGTAGCCGCTGCTCGGATCCGGGTCCCCGTACAGGCCACCGCCTCCGACAGGCTGCCCCCAGGCCCACAAACCCTGGGTGGTCCAGCCCGGATCCGTATCCATGTCCCATGAGTACTGAAGGGAAGGGACGCCCACAGTGAGTGTGACTTCTCGAGTGGTATCACCATCGTGATCGGTCGTGTTGGTGAACGTGATGGTATCGCCGTAGAGGCCGTTTGACAGGGAATTGGCCATTGAATTGATAGACACGGCAACATCCGTCGCAGCATGCCCGGCCAGATAGCCACCAGTATCACTGACCGACACCCAGGATTCCCCTTTGTTCACACTGTAGTTGACCCCGGTATCGTTCTTATTCTCGAGTGTGTAGGTAATACCGGCTGGACTAAAGGGCCCACCGGACCGGCCCTCCGAGTAAAAGCTGCCGGTCGGGCTGACTTTAAACTTGGCAAGATACAAATATACGACCGCACAGGCAACTCGTGCGGAGGTATATTTTATCCTCATATAGCCGCTTTCCCCCCAGCTCGTGCCCCAGCTGTTTCGGAGAATCCAGTAACCATCGCCTCCATTGTCGTCCCAACCCACAAGGGCAATGGCATGGTTGGTTGTTGCATCATAGCAGGGATCGGAATCGCATGAGGTATTTGAGTCTTCGTAAATACCACTCTCATAACCACTAAAAGCTTTTTCTACATACACGGCGGCATCGACGACACCATAAGTCATTATAGCGGTCTTGACGGCATCAATATCGTTGCAGCCAATCCGGCGCCATGAGTCAAAGACCGTTGTTGGATCTCCCCAGTGCGTGCACGAATCGGGATCAGAGGTTGTGTAAGGGAAATTGGTCTCATTTGTAATACCTTCCACCGTAAGGGCCGCAACTTCGGAATAGGTATAATCCGCACCATCACAGCCGAAAAAATGGCTTTTATATTCGTTCAACCTCCCCAGACACCATATGATGTAAGATTCCGAAAAATCAACGCAGTTCGCATCATATTTGCCATTAGCCCAGTTGTAGGTCCCTTCCGCCGCTGCGCAGGCGCCGAAGGCATAGCAGGCGCCACAGGTTCCCTGGTCCCTGATAGGCCCGATGTAGGAATGGCCGTTATAGCTTCTCCAGTCAAAAGACGAGGGTAAAACCTTCCCAAGCTGAGTATCTAATGGGTTCATACTTTTATACAAACCTGCAGGCTCCGAGCCGACTGAAGCCCGGCGACTAAAGAATTTCTTCTTTTCATCAGCGGTCATATTGAAGACCCAGTTGCTTTTTACCGTAAAATCATACCCGTTGTGTTTAATTTTGGCCCTGATCTCCTCAAGAGTATCTCCAGGTTCGAAGGGCAAGATGTCCCCACGTCCCGCCAGGGAAGTTGCCGGGAGAAAACATAGAAATGCAACAAGCACAATCAGCAAAAAGACTATTTTCCGGTACATTCCCATTAAAACATCTCCAAATACAAGCCAGTCACCCAGTCGCGTGACACCCAAAAAAGCAGCAACTAGCTTTTAGCTATTAGCCGTTAGCTAAAAGATCCCAATCATTTGTATGACTTTTCCCTTTGCTTGGGGTTTCATTTTTTGATGCTAACCCATTACAAACGTAAATGACCGATTTCATACGGCTAATAGCTAACGGCTAACCGCTAATTGCATCTTTTAGATATCAGTTTTTTGATGAGGTTCTCTTTCTCATCGCTTCGGCTTCCACTGCCAGTTCCTTCAAAAGATCAATCAGCCGCCACCCTTCGGAAATCGGAGTAACCGTCGCCCAGAGCTGGCTCGGCATCCCGCTTTCTTTGTAGTTTTTCATGAGACGGTGCAGTTCTTCCTTAAAAAACCCTGACATGATCACTGCCCTTCCGAGAGAGGAATCTTCTCCGGCCCCATGTCCGTCATCCCAGGCCAGGATCTCGCTGATGAGCTTGTCCCCTTCATTTTCTCCGATAAACACCACAGGGAGATCATTCAGATCCGTTTCTTTCACACATGTCACGAGCGCTTCCTGTTCCTTTGCAGAATAACCGCATACCAGAAGTTTCCGCGGGCCATACATCTTTTCCGCCGTCTTCTCAACCTTTTTAAATGGTCCTTCTTTTTGGTTCATACGACCTCCTTAATATTGAAATCCCGCGAGCACGTAGGATGGGCAAAGCGAAGCGTGCCCATCATTTAATAAATTTCCGTCATATACCCACAACACATTCAATTCGCACGATCCCATCCATTTGATGGGCATACTGCCATCCATTTGATGGGCATACTGCCGTCAATTTGATGGACATACTGCCATCCATTTGATGGGCATACTGCCATCCATTTGATGGGCATACTGCCATCCATTTGATGGGCATACTGCCATCCATTTGATGGGCATACTGCCATCCATTTGATGGACATACTGCCGTCAATTTGATGGACATACTGCCGTCAATTTGATGGACATACTGCCATCCAGTTGATGGGCATACTGCCATCCATTTGATGGGCATACTGCCATCCATTTGATGGGCATACTGCCATCCATTTGATGGACATACTGCCATCCATTTGATGGGCACGAAACAGCCTTTGCCCATCCTACGAATGATGATCTTTTTGTAATACGCCCGTTTGATACCAACCTTTAAGAATGGCTTGATGGTAGGAACTGTATGGCCATTCTTCTGGCGAGGATACATAATTGTGTTTCACAGGGTTAAAGTGGATATAATCCACATGGCGCCGCCAATCCTTCTCATCGCGAATATAATGTTCCCAAAAGCGGCGTTGCCAGATACCTTTTTCCCGTTTTTTAGCCTTTGAAACACTTACAATACCAATGGGTAAACCCGATGAAAATTTGCGTTTAATGACCATCCAGCGTGTAGAAAAATCTGCATCACCTTCAGGCAGTTTCCATAAGGTATGCAAATGATCCGGCAATACCACAATCGCCTCAATTTCAAAGGGATAACGAGACAAACACAAACGAAAGGAAGCACGCAACAATGCGATATTATGAATCAATAAAGGTTGCCGGTTTTCCGTAACAACCGTAAAAAAATACCGCGCACCGGGTTGATAAAAGCGCCGATATTCCATGCCACACCCCAATGAATGTTAACCTCCAAAACAATGTCATCCCCGCGATCACGTAGGATGGGCAAAGCGAAGCGTGCCCATCATTTGACAATGCCCATCATTTATATTACCCCTGCCCCAAGAGCTCCCAGGCAATCCGACAATAGGTTTCAACACCGAGTGAAAGGGTTTCCTCATTGAAATCAAATTTGGGATTGTGAAGGGATGCGCATCCCTCCCGACCTACTCCTAAGAAAAAATAACATCCCTTTGCTTTCTCCAGAAAATATGCCATGTCCTCCCCTCCCATGGTAGGTTCCGGTATTATGACCCTCTCCTTGCCCACCACTTCTTCTGCACACTTATGAACCAGATCCGCCATTTCCGTATCGTTTATCAAGGGCGCGTATCCACCTGTATAATCAAGTTCATAGGAAGCACCCATAGACTCGCATACACCCCGAATGATTCGTTCCATCTGTTCGGGAAAACGTTTCCAGACAGCCCGGTCAAACGTCCTTGTGGTGCCACACATCTCGGCTTCCCCTGAAATCACATTAAAGGCCTTTCCGGAATGAAAACTCCCCACGGTAACGACTGCAGGGCTTATGGGGTCTATCTGCCGGCTTACCATACGCTGGAGCGAATTAATAACCTGGGTTCCCACCTCCAGGGCATCCACGCATAAATGGGGCATGGCGCCATGACCGCCTTTGCCGATTATTTTCAGATCAAAACGGTCCATCGCGGCCATAAGAGGACCTCCCCTCACCCCTATGGTACCCTCCGGGATACCGGGCCATATATGGCAGCCAATGGCATAATCCACAGTGGGGTTTTCCATGACCCCTTCCTCAATCATGGGCTTTGCCCCGCCGGGGCCTTCTTCCGCAGGCTGAAACAGGAATTTGATATTGCCACTCAAATGTTCTTTGATCCGGTTCAGGATAGTGGCTGTCACAAGAACCATGCTCATATGTCCATCGTGTCCGCACGCATGCATTACGCCCCCGTGGGTGGAGGCAAAATCAAGGCCGGTTTCTTCCGTAATCATGAGCGCATCCATATCGGCACGGAACATCAAAGTCTCACCGGAACTCCCGCCCTTCATCAGGCCCACAACCCCGGATCGGGCAATTTCCGTCTCCACCTCAAGGCCTAATTCCCGTAGGTAATCAGCCACATACAGGGAAGTCTTTGCCTCAGTGTAGGCCGTCTCCGGAATCCGGTGCAGGTCTCGACGCAACTTGGAAACAAGGCCATTGTGTTCGTCGGCCAACTTTCTAAAATCAATCATGGGAAAACCTCACACCCCACTAATTCCTTCAATTCATATCAAACCTAAAAACTATGTTTTAATCCACACAACAATATAAACCAAAATTCCAATAATTTGTCAAAATATTAGAGAATATAGATGGAAGAGACAGATGCCGTAAGAAAGGGTCAGGTCATCATCCCCCACGGCTTTGGATTAAACTATAACGGAAAAATTCGGCTCAACGCGGATTAGCGTGAAGAAACCCTTTTTCCGGAACAGGGGTGTCAGGTTTCGGGTGTCAGGTTTCAGTACCTGCCATTCCTACCTTCTGGTTATAATGAGAATAACTATTTGTTATTACGTTGAGTATTATAAATGCGGCCCGGTTTTTTCCTGACACCTGACACCTGACACCTGACACCCGGAATCTGAGCATGGTCTATTCGACAACTGACAAAAATATCACGTTAATCCGATGAGCCAAAAATTCACGAGATCAATGTGAACCTGCTGACGAAAAATACAGACCGAGACCCGCTTGCAGGAACACCTCATCATCGTTATATCCCCTGCAGGGTAGAGGAGTGTGAATAATTAGTGCCCATCCATTAATGTGAATGTGGGCACTGTCGGTTTCCATTTCGTAAGGAGGAATGTGTTATAGACAGCCGATCCCTTTATTTTTTCAGCCACCAGATTATGACCAATTTCGTTCCAGTGCCCATCTGTTGGAAATTCAAATCTCGTTCCTTCGGATTCATGTTTTTCTATGAAAATCGGTTGCATATCAACGACTTCGTATCCCTTTTTCACTGCGAATTTCATAAAGTATTTGCGCATCAGATCAAAATAGGACCCATTGGCCTTCCTTCTTGTTATTGGGTCATAAAGTTGTGGCCTCATTCCATCCAAGACAAACAGTATTTTGTCGTTTTTCAAACCCGTCTGAAGTGGTAATTCTTTAAAAAACTTATCCACCGCTCTTCTTGAATCGCTAATACGCTCTTCGTCAAAATCCGCTCGCGTGTTACCAACAAATTTTACCATGGCCTCATCTGTGTCATTCACAAATATGTTTTCAATGGATTGCCAATTTAGTCCCATATTGAGAGCCAGATATCGGACTAGCGATGATTGCCTTGATAAGCGCTTAATGAAAGATGAATGGAAATCTTTTCTGACGAGAACCAAATCATCGCCTTCCCCTGAGAAATAATGAAAACCAGGGGCGTTCTTGTATTTAACCAGGCTTTCATCAAAATCATTTCCAACCACGATAAAAACGAGTTCGGTGGCATGAAACGCTTTAACAGCATAATTGGCATATACCAAATAGGTCGATAAAGGACTTCCAGACGCCCCAAAGCCATAGATTCTACCCCTGCCAACACTATCTCGGGAAAGCAGGCCATGCATGGCATTCTTATTCTCCACTTGAGCCGCTTCAACAAAGCTATCTCCAATAATGGCTAATAAAGGGGATTTGTCCGCTGATGAGTAATTTTGATCATTTAAAAAACCATAATTATTCACATGTTTCTTGGTAATAATAGAGAAATCCGCTCCGGAAGACCAAATGACATCTCTATTTTCTTTAAAACGCATTACCGGATTTTCAGCGTCCACAGATAACGTCTTGAGACTATCTCTTACCGGCAACACTCTGCAAATCATTTCAAGAAGGATAATAGATAAGAGTAGACCAACCAGAATGGATATGCATGGAAACAGAATTTTTTTTAACTTCATCATGTACCTTGGAATCCAATCTCCTCGAGAAGTTCGCGAAACAATCTATACCGCGCAAAAGAGGCGCTTCCTGATGTCCAGCATATTGAAATCCCGATTCAGACAGCAAAAGAGGTATTTTATACCTGCACTCTCTCCACGTTTGCAGCGTTGACAAGAAAGGCGTACCCAGGAATAGAAAACCTGCCGGCGGATGCACAGGCCATGCTGCTTTCTCTGATACCTAAAAGCTGCAATTAGCGGTTAGCCGTTAGCTATTAGCCGTATGAAATCGGTCATTTACGTTTGCAATGGGTTAGCATCAAAAAGTGAAACCCCAAGTAAAGGGAAAAATCATGCAAATGATTGGGATCTTTGAGCTAACGGCTAATAGCTAAAAGCTAATTGCAGCTTTTAGGTACAAATACTGGAGATCTGTAGCTAACGGCTAACGGCTAACGGCTAACAGCTAATTGCTCCCTTCAGGTGGTTTCTTCGAACGTTTTGGAATCAAAAACCTGCTGCTGGTAATGACGTAGATTAGAAAGGAAATCAACAGCAACGCACCCAGCATTTCCGAATCCCTTGCCTTTATGAGGTAAGCGATAACAAATACAATGACAAAGCCAAACATGACAATCAGAGTTCTCGGCAAACGCCGCAGGATGACCCTTCCAAAGTGAACGAACCGAACATGGCTTACAAGCAAATATATGGTCACCAAAACAATGACGTAAATTGCCCATGGGTTTTCACAGAACAGACAGGCGCCCAGTGCAGCCATAGCGCCCGCAGGGCTGGGTAACCCGTTAAACACCCCTGCAGGAATGGTTGTATCATGCTTGTCTCTGATCAGGTATCGCCACAAACGAAAGCCCACGGCCACAGTGTAGAGCGTTCCGAGGCTAAGAAAAGCAATGGTGACATTCCCTTTCAGAATAATCAATAATCCCGGGCACACACCGAAACTGACCAGATCTGCAATATCGTCAAACCACGGCCCGAACCTGGTCCCTCCATGTTTCTCCGCCATCCTGCCATCAAACAGGTCAAAGATCTGGCCCGCCAGGATAGCCATGGAGGCCCAGGCATATCTCCCCTGAAACGCAAAAATTGTTCCCGTTATGCCGCATAACAAATTCAAAATAGAAAGAATATCCGCATAGAATCGGTTCGCAATGAGTTTAAAAACGATGGATGAGATGGAGAGAATAATGCACAGGGTAAGCATTTGTGCTGAAAAGTCGGGAATTCGCAGATCGTCAGCAAGCATGGCACAGTAAATAATCAGGGAGAAACACAAAACGGCCTTGATCTTTCCAAAATTATTCGCCGCCACTGAAAAGATGGTGAAACGCTTGATAATATATCTGATCAGGAATTGTCCGCTGGCTTCGATGGCCAGCAAAACCCATACCCCCGCAACGCTCAACACCCCCTGATAGGCAAAAAAGACAAGGGGCGGTAGATAGGTCAGCTTGTCGCATAAGGGATCAATCTCTTCCCCGAAAGAGGAGGTCAGGTTGCATTCTCTTGCCACGAGCCCATCCACGCCGTCGAGAACAGCTGAAATGGTAAACAGCAGAATACCCAACGCGTGCTGCCCTGCCACAAAATAGAGAGTAGCTCCGGACAGACCGATAATTACCCGCCAGAGACAAATTGCATTGGGATGAAAAAACCAGTGACTCCCCAGGACATCCCTCCCTCGTTTGGTTTTTAAAACCGCTACAAACGCCAGATACATCAAAGAAGAGATAACTAGGGATATGCCGATAAAAATAATCCTGTCCATTAAAGTACCCTGTCGTTTCCAGTAAGAAAACCGCTCTCCATTGCCAATACCGTTTCATCTCCGCTTCTGCAGGTTATTCCTATCCTCCATTTCAAAGCAAGTCAAGTGTTTGACTTAGATGGCCATACAAGAACTAAATCGATCATCGGTTTTTGTTGCGTTGCCAGAAACGAATAAATATGCTTAAATTGTTTTTAAATCTAAGGCCTTTTCAAAGGCAGTGTTTAGGAAATAGGTTAAAAAGGAGCATTTTCAATGGCTTTAAACGATGTAATGGGCATGAACATAGCCCAGGTTATTGAATATTACGGGAATCACTCTCGATACAGAAATCGGACCTTCTTCATGTATTACGACGAAGAGGGTGAATTCCAAGAAATATCCTTTGGCCGTTTCCTTGAAATATCCATGAATTATGCCAGGTTGATCGACTCCCTGAGAAGACATCAAGGCAAGGAAGCAGGTGGGCGTTTTCATGTGGGCTTCTATATGCAAAACACCCCCGAGGTGCTCTATGCGTTCGGAGGTTGCGCCTTTGCCAATGCGACCCTGGTGGGGATCAACAATGCCCAGATTGGGCAGAGACTTGCCATGGACATCAAAAATATGGATGTGGACATGCTCTTTGTGGATGAGATTGAACAGCCGAAGTCCGTGCGCACATTTCTGGAATCGGTTATGGAAGCCAACGACGATTTCGATCTCTCCTCCCTCTACCCCCAATACGTAATCGCAAGGAAGAAGCAGCAAAAAAATCATCCAGACCGGGTGGTCACCATAGAAGAGATGCTGAAAACGGTCGCCGGAAAGGATTTCAATCCTACGCCATTAGAGCAAGAAAGGGCCGGCGTAATCATCTTCACATCGGGAACTACCGGTATGCCCAAGGGGATCGAGGTCCCGTGGAAGAAAGTCTTTGATGTGGGCGTTATATCTACCACCATTCTGGATTATGGACCAGATGATGTGAGCTATGTGTGTATGCCTCTGAACCACTCCAACTCCCTTTATCTGAGTTTCATACCTGCCTTGCTAAACGGCGCGAAGCTCCTTCTGAGAAGAAGATTCAGCGCCGGCAATTTTGTGAAAGATATCGAGCGGGTGGGCGCAACCGTCTGGAACAGTGTGGGAGACCCGGTGAGATATGTCTTAAATACAGTGGGGGAAAAAGCCAACTACGCCCACCTGCCCTTGAGAACCGTGATAAGCACCGGAACCAATGCGCACAACCGAAAGGCATTCACCCGGATCTTCGGGCTGAACATCTTTACCGAGGCCTTCGGTTCCACCGAAGTGGGAGCCATCGCCACGGTAACCCCGGACACCCCTTCCTATTGCGTGGGAAAATATCTGCCTGGAAAAGAAATCAAGATCGTGGACGAATCTACCGGCCATGAACGGGACCCTGCTCAAGTGGATTCCACAGGACGGATCCTCAATTTCGACAAAGCTGTGGGAGAAATTTTGATCAGTCAGGAATCCCTGGGAAATTCCGCCTTCACCGGATACTACAATATGCCCCGAGAAAGCGCCGATCGGGTGGATGACGCCGGCTATTATCATATGGGAGATCTCGGAGCCTACGTGGAGTTGGAAGGGGGTCGATATATCATCTTTTTGGGACGCACCGGCACAGACAGGCTTCGTTCCAAAGGGGAGAATTTTTCCGCTGCCTTTGTGGAAGAAATCGTTCTGGACTACCAAGGGGTGCTCAACTGCGTGGTAATCGGTATCCCCCACGTGGACAGTACGGAAAACGACAATCCAATATACATTGTGGAGGTAGAAGATCCCCCACAATTTGACGTCTCCGGCCTTTACGCCTTTTGCAGGAACAAAGTCCCCGCCTATGCCCTTCCCGGATACATCCGGGTGGTGGGTGAATTGCCCAAGACCGACACCCAGAAGGTCCGGAAACCGGTGCTTCTCCGCGAATTCATAGAACGAACCCCGACATCGGATGCCAATGAGAAGGATCTTCTCTACTCCGTAAACCAGGGTACGCTCCAGGAGTTTACCACCGGGGAATACAGACGGGAAATGGGCAAATGTACGGACCCCACAGTCCGTTCCCGTTTCGAAGCCGTAACCAGAAGACAAGATCTTTTTCAAGAGGAAAAAACAATGCGCGTTTTAATTTGTGATGACATATTTCCGGCCATGATGGAAGTCCTCCATGGTCTCCTTTCCAAAGATGAGGTACGTTCCTGCCGCCAGGAAGATGTGGAAAAAGAGGCTCCATGGGCCGAGGTTCTGATTCCTTCCATGACCCGGGTTACTTCCCGGATGATCGATTCATCTCCTGATCTGAAACTGATACAACAATTCGGTGTGGGCCTGGAGGGAGTGGATATTCCTGCGGCGGCAGCCAAAGGAATCCCGGTAGCCAATGTCCCGGGAAATCAAGCCCCGGTTCATGCCGAATGCACAGCCGAGGGGGGGGTCTTCCTCATGATGGCCTGCGCCCGGATGTTCAAGAAGACCCAGGAAACCCTGAGTAAAGGGGAGTGGGGACGACCCAGGGGGGAAGCCCTCATTGACAGGACCGCCCTCATCATCGGCCTCGGCGCTGTAGGCAAAGCCCTGGCACAGCGCCTTACGGCCCTGGGAATGAAAGTTATGGCCACCGACATGTTTCCTACTGACGAGCTCGCTCGAGAACTGGGTTTGCTCCTTGTAGCAGAACCGCAGGAACTCGATTCTCTCTTGCCTCGGGCCGATTTTGTTATTTCAGCCGTGACTCTCACTCCCGATACCCGTGGAAGCCTCAACCGTTCGGTTTTTGAACGCATGAAGCCCAGCGCCTACCTCATTAACATCAGCCGCGGCCCCATCGTAGACGAAGAGGATTTACTGGCAGCCATAAACGAAGGCATAATCGCCGGGGCCGGGCTGGACGTATTGAACAGCGAGCCGCCCTCCCCCACGCACCCGCTGCTCAACCATGAGCGTATCGTGATTACACCCCACACCGCCGGCGTCACGGAACAATCCTTCGGCGCCCTCGCTCGCGGGGTAGCCGACAACATTTCCAGGTTGAAAGAAGGGAGATCCCTTAGGAATACGGTAACCCAATAACCATGATAAAATTGTAGAAAAGTAAAAAATTCATCCCAATGGCTAACACGAAAAAATTGAGACAGTTGGGAGAACGGTCATGAAGCCTGATGATGGAAAAGGCCTGTTGGAAGAACAGTCATTAATCATGGAACAGTTGGAAACGCTCAAAGTGAGAGTGATGCAAATCCAAGCAGACATACCATGTTTTGAGGAATCTTCGCTGTTAAGCAGTGTGTTGCAGAAGATGTATGAAATCCGTGAAGGGCTCAATAAACTTGAGAAAGACCTCTTGCAGACCCATCTCAAGTGTTGCATCTCTCCCGGTATCCAGGTGCCGGGAGAGATCATCCTGGCGCTTTCCAAACTGAGCGAAAAACGTCATGGCGCCATTATCGTAATGGCCCATGAGGACAGCCTTGAACATCTCTTTCAAAGTGGAATTTCCATTGACGCACCCGTCAACGTAACGCTCCTGGAAAACCTGTTCTATCCAGGCAGCCCGCTTCATGACGGGGCCGTAGTCATTCGAAACGGGCGAATTGAAAAAGCAGGGGTGTTTCTTCCCCTGGCCCCCCATTCTGACTATATAGATCGCCTGGGACTGGCATCTCGGCACAGGGCTGCCTTGGGGCTCAGTCGCGCCAGCGATGCCCTCGTGATAGTGGTTTCCGAGGAAAAAGGCTGGATTTCGATTGCGCTAAAAGACCGATTATACCCGAACCTTGGCACCTTTGCCCTGCTTGAAAACCTGGGCGGTACAAGGGAAGGACATAAGGCTTAAAAAGATATGACATCCTTCTGGTTTCAGGCATTGAAACGAGGTTGGCATGGCTTCAGATTGTTGTGGATGCCCATGGCTGGCTACCTCCTTGCTATCACTCTGATAACCTGGGCGGTTTTGTCGCCGTTTGTCTCGTGGCTGCTCGGTCTGTTCACGGCCGGGCCGGATGATTGGCTCATCGGCAATACTGAACTGATCGGCTGGCTGTTATCTGGACCGGGCCTTCTCTTTCTGGGACTGGGGGGCTCTCTGGCTCTCATGAGTCTGGTAATTCAGCTGGCTGGATTAATCTGGACAGCCCGCCAAAAAGAACAAAGGGGTGTTCAACACGTAAAAGAGGCATTGATTCAACTCTTCTATGCTTTCCCGAATCTTTTTCGATTTTGCGTAACCGCATTTCTACTTTGTCTGGCGCTGATCCTGCCTCTGGGTTTAGGCCTCGGAGTAGTCTACTATTCTTTTCTCACCGATCATGACATCAATTTCTATCTGATGGCAAAACCTCCTGCCTGGACATGGGCACTGATTTTGTCCGGGCTCTGGGCAGTCACGTGGGCTTGTGTAGCGGGCGGATTGCTTGTGCGGTGGATTTACCTGCTGCCCTTTTGGCTGGACCAAGTCCGTCCCTTTAGAAAAGCACTCGCCGGCAGTTGGCGTATCACAAAAGACGTATTCTGGAAACTTTCGGGTCTCGTCGGTCTGTTCATCCTGGTTTGGATGCTGGCCCAGGTGGTGGCGGCCCAGGGACTTATTCTTGCAGTGAGTCCGGGTATCAGCCTTTTCAGTGAAAACCTGTGGGGGCTCTTTGTTATCATCTGTATTTATCTGGCCCTGACCACAGTTTTCAGCTTTCTCATCCATTTTATCGGTGCGGGGTGGCTTGTATGCACATTAATGGCATGTTACCAAGACCATTCGACTCCCCTCTTTCCCCATTCCGCCCCTAAGGGCCTGTCTGAGCCAACCCAGAAAAGTTCCCGGACCCCTCACCAGAAGCGGCTTGGGTGGATTCCGGTAGTGAGCCTCGCAGCACTGGCAGCCATGGGCCTTGGTTTCAGCGGGTGGTTGCTTCAAAACAAAGATCTCCCGTCAAGACCCATCCTGATTATTGCCCACCGGGCCGGTGCGCATTACGCGCCGGAAAACACCCTGGCAGCCCTAAAAAAGGCCATAGAGCAAAAGGCCGACTATGCCGAAATCGACGTGCAAAGGACCCTTGACGGAACTGTCGTGGTTATCCATGACCAAGACTTGATGAGATTAGCGCGCGATCCCCGCCGCATCCGTAAAAACACCTACAAGGAACTGGCGCAGGTAGATATCGGCAGCGGATTTCATAAGGACTTTGCGGATCAACGGCTTTCCCGCCTTTCAGACTTTCTTTCCGCGGCTTCCGGAAAAATCAAGCTGCTCATCGAACTTAAATATTACGGTAAGGACCCTTTGCTTGCAGAGGAAACGGTAAAGATTGTCCGTCAGGCAAATGCGGAAAAAGAAGTGGCATTCATGTCCCTCAATCTGGAGAGCGTGCGGCAGATAAAATACCTGGCTCCCCAGGTTCCCGCAGGCTATCTCCTGGCTGCTGGGGTGGGAGATATCGCTCGTCTTAATGTAGATTTTCTTGCCGTTCCGCTTGGGCAGGCAACGGGAGACCGAATGAAAGCTGCAGAGGAAAAAAACGTGAAGGTTTATGCCTGGACCGTAAACGATATAGACGGCATACTCGATCTGATGGAAGTGGGCATCGACGGCGTGATCACCGACGACCCGGCGATGGCAAGAAAAGCAGTCGAAGACATTCGCAACCTTTCGGCTATGGAACGTTTTCTTTTCAAATTCAGGCATGTGTGGAATTGAACCGCTGTCTGCCGACGACTGCCCCCAGTTCCTTACCAACGATCTTGATATAAACCCATCCTCACGGAGTAACCGAAGGATTTCTTCCATAAGCGGATTGAATGGCCTGTTCCATGGACATTATCTCCACATCAGATTAGGAAAGTGAAGTGGCTCACCCGTTTCCGTGCGGAGAGTAAACCATTGTTTTGAAGACAAAAACGAATAAAAAGGTCGATTTTTCGGTCGGGCATGTCCACGATATCCCGGATGGCATTCTTTGTCTCATCGTAGCTTGCGAGAAATGACAGCTCTCCGTCAAGCTCCGTGTCGATCGTTTGGCAGATACGACTTGCCCTGATCCTTTGGTTCCATAATTTGGCTCATCGCGCCTATGGGAAAGTAAGTCAAGAAAAAACACTTCCCCATTAGAAAAAAAATCTCTTTTTTTTCTTGCTTACGGT
>Ga0208901_1000576_pt1 | contig 15728 bp, 10 predicted proteins | sample AntAceMetag02UKF_FD_184764 | JGI IMG/M metagenome (GOLD analysis project Ga0208901, IMG submission 184764) | Saline lake microbial communities from Ace Lake, Antarctica - Antarctic Ace Lake Metagenome 02UKF (SPAdes) (version 2) | ecosystem: Environmental > Aquatic > Non-marine Saline and...
TATAACCCCAAGGCCAAATACGGCAGATCCAAAGAAAAGCGCTACGATTGCCCCCTGGTGACATTGGGACTTGTATTGGATATGCAGGGTTTTCCAAAAAAGAGTCGAATCTTTGACGGTAATGTCAGTGAGCCCAGCACGTTGGAAACGATGATCAATGGCTTATCGGATGGGGACAACCCACAACAATCGCTACTCAAACCTACCATCGTCATGGACGCTGGGATCGCCTCTGATGATAATGTCAAATGGCTCAGGGAGCACAACTATCGCTACATTGTTGTTTCTCGAAAGAAAAAGGCAGAAATTCCCGATGATGTAAAGATGGTGCCGGTTAAACAAGACAATAAAACAAAGGCTGTCCTTGTGAAAGCAGGTTTGTCGTACAACAAAGAAACAGATGAAATGGACGTCTACTGCCATTCCGTTGATAAGGAAAAAAAAGAAGAGAGTATAAAAAACCAATTTCAGGAACGATTTGAAGCAGAGTTGTTGAAAGCAGACAAAGCCCTGAATTTGAAAAACGGGACGAAACGCTACGATAAGGTTATCGAGAGAATTGGACGTTTGAAAGAGAGATTCAAGCGGGTTTCTCACTTATACAACATAACCATACACAAAGAGGATCATTCTAAAAAAGCATCAAAAATTACATGGGTACGAAAAAAGGAGAAAAAGGTAAGTGGTGTTTATTGTTTGAGGACACATCAACAAGACCTCAATGAGAAAGAAATATGGGATATTTACACAATGCTTACCGATATAGAAGACGCGTTTCGGTGCATGAAATCGGAGTTGGGTTTGAGGCCCAATTATCATCATATTGAACGTCGATGTGACGGTCACATTTTTATAACCTTGGTTGCCTATCATATTATGCAAACTATCAGGACCAAACTCAGAGAAAAAGGCATACCTTTTTGTTGGGAAACGGTTCGTGTGAGACTTTCATCACACATGAGAGTATCAACCACTTTAAAACGGGAGGACGGAAAAGTCGTCCATATCCGGAAGTCATCCAGGGCGGAGTCAAATCACAAAGAAATCTATCGCGCCCTGGGTTTATCCCACGAACCGGGCAAAATAATGAAGGCGATTATCTAAATGAAACGCGAATCTGTAGTGCCAAAATCACGGTTTTCAAAGTTGCAAGTATTTGATAATAAAAGACTATTTTTTAATTGTCACGAATTTCGGTTAAGCGTTACCCGCCTATAATACTCTGTATCAGGAAGTTGGTATTGAACCATATTACCACCACTCCGGAATCCCAGTGCCCCCATTGCCATACTTTTCAAAAACCAGTTGACCTTCTGCACTCAGCCAATTACATAGTTGTCTGATAAAGCATCAATTTCCGCAACAAAAGGAGGCTCCATTGTCGATTACCCTAGTAGATCATCCCCTCATCCGGCACAAGCTCGGCATTTTACGTAAAGACGACTTGTCCACCTCCACTTTCCGCGCCCTGGCCACTGAGGTGAGCCGCTTGCTCACCTACGAGGCCACCAAGGATCTATCAACCGAACGCAAGACAATACAGGGCTGGGCCGGACCTGTAGAGGTCGAGGAGATCAAGGGCAAGAAGGTTACTGTGGTGCCCATCCTGAGGGCTGGCATCGGCCTGATGGACGGGGTTTTGGACATGATCCCCGGGGCCAAGGTTTCGGTGGTGGGGTTCTACCGTAACGAGGAGACCCTCAAGCCGGTTAATTATTACGTAAAGCTGGCCAATCATATTGATAAGCGCATAGCCCTGATTTTGGACCCCATGCTGGCCACCGGCGGCACCCTGTTGGGTACCATTGAGCTTCTGAAAAAGGCGGGCTGCAAAAATATCCGAGGCATCTTTTTGGTTTGTGCACCCGAGGGCATCGCGCGAGTGGAGGCGAAGCACCCTGACGTGGAGATATACACCGCCTCCATTGACGATCGGTTAGATGAAAACGGTTACATTCTGCCCGGCTTGGGCGACGCCGGCGACAAGATATTCGGGACTAAATAGGCGGGTTAATCCGCCGGGTATAAAACAAAACGGCTCAACGCGGATTAGCGTGAAGAATCCCTTTTTCGGGAGCAGAGGTGTCAGGTTTCGGGTGTCAGGTTTCAGTACCTATTATTCCCATTTTCTGGTTGCAATAAATACAACTACTTGTTATTACGTTGAATATTACTTGTTATTACGTTGAATATTCTGAATGCTACCCGGTTTTTTCCTGACACCTGACACCTGACACCTGGAATCTGAGCATGGTCTATTCGACAACTGACAGAAATATCACGTTAATCCACGATGAGCCAACAAAACTATGTTACGCGAGACAAGGAGTGATTTATGAGCGACTTTTCAACCCCGGAATATCGGTTTTCACCCAAGGGGATTGTGTTGGGAGCCCAAATGTTGTTTGTGGCGTTCGGGGCCTTGGTCTTGGTGCCCCTTCTCACTGGGCTCAACCCCAACGTGGCCCTGTTTACTGCAGGGATAGGCACCCTGTTGTTCCAATTGATCACCAAGGGTAAGGTTCCGGTATTTCTGGCCTCGTCTTTTGCTTTCATCGCACCCATTATATATGGCACCCAGACCTGGGGCGTTCCCGGTACCCTCTGCGGCCTCGCGGCGGCCGGTGTGCTCTACATCCTGCTTAGCTTTGTGGTGCGCTGGGGTGGGGCCAATATCCTCCATCGAGTGCTGCCCCCGGTGGTGACAGGACCCGTAATTATGGTCATCGGGCTGATCCTGGCCCCGGTGGCGGTCAACATGGCCTTAGGTAAAACCGGTGACGGGACCAAGGCACTCTATCCCCAAAACATCGCATTAATCATCTCCCTGGCTTCGTTGGCTGTTACCATTCTGGTTTCCCTTTTGGGCAAGGGCTGGCTCAAGCTGATCCCTATTCTCATCGGTGTCGCCTGCGGTTATGGGCTTTCCATGGCCTTTGGCATAGTGGACTTCGGCGCTTTGGCCAAGGCCCCCTGGCTGGCCGTGCCAAAGTTCGTTTTTCCCGAGTGGAATTTGGAGGCAATCATCTACATTGTTCCCATAGCCATCGCACCAGCCATTGAGCACGTGGGAGACATCCTGGCCATCGGCGGCATAACCGGGAAAGACTATGTTAAGGATCCGGGGATCAAGAATACCATGCTGGGCGACGGCCTGGCTACCAGCCTGGCCTCGATGCTGGGTGGCCCGCCCAACACAACTTACTCGGAGGTGACCGGTGCGGTGGCCCTGACTAGGGTCTTCAACCCTGCCATTATGACCTGGGCGGCCATCGCGGCAGTGGCCCTGGCCTTTGTGGGTAAGCTGGGTGCCTTTTTGCTCACCATACCGGCTCCGGTGATGGGTGGCATTATGGTGCTGTTGTTTGGGGCGATCATGGTGGTGGGCATCAACATCATGGTGCGTGCGGGCCAGGACCTGATGCATCCCCGCAACCTGACTATTGTCGCCCTGATCGTGATCTTCGGGACCGGCGGCATGGCGCTTCCCATCGGTGAGTTCAAGCTGGCCGGAATCGGCTTGGCTGGGGTCTTGGGCGTGTTTTTGAACCTGGTGCTACCGGGCAGAAAAGAGGCCGAAATGGTGGTTCCGGTGGAGAGCGAAGAAGAGGCAATGGCCGAGAGAGTTTTGATGGACTAAAGACCACAAAGGGGTCAAGATCTACTCTTGCCTCCCGGGCAGCTTCGATTAGATTTTTCGGGCTTGGTTCTAACTTCGCCCAGTTGATACGATTATCCAAAAATTGGTTCGGCAGTTCATAATCCTAATCTTAATCATTATCATACTCCTTTTAAACTATGCCAGGGCTGTTCGATTAGGATTACGATTAAGATTAGGAGTAAGAAAGCGGCTCTAATGGCCGATGTTAGGACCAATACCCGTGAATGAATGAGATTCATGCCGATTTCCGGTGAAGAATTTCGAGATCCTGTCCTCGCCGAGGTGTCAGGTGTCGGGTGTCAGGGCTCCGGATCCAATATTCCGGAAATGTGATTTTAAACAGCATAACTCTATGATTCCATGTTGAATCAATCGAATGACAACAAGTTTTTTCCTGACACCCGAAACCTGACACCTGAAAAAGGTCTATAAGAAAGCAAAGTCGAGTAACGCGCATATGCCTGACAAACAAAGGTGAATGGAATTCATTCACGGGTATTGATGTTAGGACCAAGCCCGATTTCTCTTGAAAAAATCCATTTTTCGATTATCTGGAAAACCGTTTCTCTCTTGATCGGCTTTGTAATATAATCATCCATACCGGCTTTAAGGCACATTTCCTTGTCACCCTTCATGGCATGGGCCGTCATGGCAATGATTGGAATCGTTTCAAATCCTTTACTCCTGATTGCCCCGGTTGCCTCCATCCCGTCCATTTCCGGCATCTGAATATCCATTAAGATCAGATCAAAAGCGTCTGGTGAAGCTGTGAATTTTTCAACTGCCTCCCGGCCGTTATCAGCGATCACCACCTGATAACCGCCTTTGCTCAGCATCAATTTGGCCAGTTTCTGGTTGACGGGATTGTCTTCTACAAGGAGTACGCACAAGGAGTGTTTTATTTCTTCTCGAATTGAATATTGTGTGACGATTTCCGGTTTTTTCACATCTGCCTTTCCGTCTTCGTCCTGCCTTTGGCCCAACAGCCTCTCTAACATCCTGTAAAGCTTTTCCCTTCGAATGGGCTTGCTCAGAAACGCATCAAATCCCGCAGCTTCACATTTTTTAGCATCACGTTCCATCAGGGAAGAAAGTGCCACCAGCGGCAAATTTTGAATTTCGGGCGTTGATTTTTTGATCTTCGCCGCCACATCATAGCCGCTCATTCCCGGCATCTGGATATCCGATATAATGAGATCAAACGGTTTCCCGCTATCTGAAGACTGCTGCAGGGTTGACAGAACATCCTTCCCCCCTGTAAGAGAAACGGTCGCCATGCCTGCGGTTTCCAGATAATGGGCCAATATTTTCAAATTGGTTGGGTTGTCGTCCACAATAAGGGCTCTTTTAAGAGAAAGGGTGGCGGGATTGATTCTCTTTGTTTTCCTGCCCCCGGATGCTTTAAACCATGCCGTAAAGTGAAATGTGCTACCTTCATTTTCTTCACTTTCCGCCCACACTTCGCCCTCCATAAGCTCCGCTATCTTCTTGCATATGGATAGCCCAAGGCCGGTACCGCCGTATTTCCGGGTCGTGGAGCCATCTGCCTGCTTAAATGGCTCAAAGATGGTTGACAATTTGTTGCGGGGTACGCCGATGCCCGTATCCCTGATCTTTGCATGGACCTTTATTCTTTCCTCTTTCTCCTCTTCAACATCGAGGGAGAGTTCAATTTCTCCTGCATCGGTGAATTTGGGCGCGTTCCCCATCAGGTTGGTCAAGACCTGTCTGAACCGGGTCGGGTCTCCTTTGACGGTGGACGGGATGTTATCAGCAATATGACAAAGCAGTTCGATGGGTTTATATCCAATTTTGGGGCGAATCATTTCACAGACATCATAGGCCAGAAGTTCAGGATCAAAGACCGTTTCCTCAAAATCAAGCTGCCCCGCCTCAATCTTGGAAAAATCGAGAATATCGTTTATTAAAGAAAGAAGTGACTCACCGCTTCTCTTAATCGTACTTGTATAATCGGTCTGCTCTTCATCCATATCAGTATCGAGCAGCATATCGGAAAACCCCAGGACCGAATTCATGGGCGTGCGGATCTCGTGGCTCATGTTGGCCAGGAACTCGCTCTTGGCGGCATTGGCGACCTCGGCCAGCCTGGCCATCTCTTCAGATCGGATAATGAACGCTTTGAGCTGTCCAATGAGCTTTCGGGTGAGCAGGATCACGGAGGTTGCAAAGAGGATTGTGGCGAGGATACTGATCCATATGATGGTCAAAATTTCATTTTTCAGGGATTCTTCGAGGTTTTTGGTGCTGAATCCGATCTTCATATACCCGAGCAGGGTATGTTCCGCATCAGGAGCACGAATTTCTCTTTTAAACACGAGGAGTGACGGATCATCTGGTTCTTCACCCAAATTCTGGGTTAGGGGGGATCCATTTTGATCAAAGAATGTTAGAAATTTAATTTCCGGATCTTTCGTTGCCTCCGCTGCATAGTCATCGAGGGTGTCGTATTCGAAATTTTCATAAGCCGTGATGCTGATCTTTTGGATAAGATCCATCACCGTGTTGGCTTGGGAGTCCATGGACTCATGGAATGCCGAGCGGTGTTCATGGATCATCATGGCACCCAGCAACCCGAATACAATGACGGTTGGAACAAGGATCGCAGCAATCAGTTTAATGTTGATATCGGTAAATTTGCTCTTTTCCATGTACGCTCCAGGCTTTTTATGGAAAGAATAATTTTAGAATGAAAAATCGAAAGATTCATCAACTCCTGCCCTTTTCAAAAGCGGAATGGTGAATCTGAAATCGTTTGCAGTGGTTTTGATAAAACCGGTGATGCCCAATTTTTTCTTTACGGTTTCAGCCTCAGGGGAATTGTCATTTTTCAAACCGAGCAGGACCGTGGAAATCCGTTCCACAATCTTTGGATCAGCTTTCTTTGAAACAATCAGGGCCATATTGGGGTTTTCTCCAGGGTCTTCTCCCACACGGCTAATGCCGTCGTATTTTCTTTTTGCACTGTCCCACACTCTGTTTTTTACGATGGCAACATCTGCAGCTCCCCGGTTCAGGGCGTCAATGGCGGCCCCATGGGAAGATGCATTCAGTGTTTTCGTATGGTTTCCTTTATTTCCTTTGACAGCCCTGTAAAAAAACTCCCCTGAAGAGGCGAGACCACAAAAGATGATCTTTTTATTGTCGAAGTACTCAGCATCCTGTGTAAAGCGTGGGGAACCTGTTGGTGCAAGAACCACTGCCCAATAGGTGCTCCATCCACCGTTGCTGACAGGGCGAACCACTGGATACGCAAGACCCTTTATGATCATACAACCGGCAATTCCCGAACCGCTGAACATGCCGTCAACTTTTCCATCGGCAAACATCTTTGCCGCCTGAGGATAGGTCTTAGCTGCGACGAAAGACGCTTTCACACCCTTTTTTATCAGATAATCAAGGAGTGGTCTGAATTTCGCTGCCGCACCTTTTTGCTCCTGCATTAGACAGATCTTGAACCCTGCATAACTATCTGATGAAGCCGGGGCACAAAAGCACAGCATCATACAAAGGATACCACATATCCATATGATCTTCTTCATCATTCCGTCTCCTTTTTTCTCGACCCGTTCAAGCTGCCTGACGAACAGTTCCTGATTTGCAGCGCTATTAATCACGAAGCATCTTTTCCATTCAGGGCCACCCGGACCGATATCGCTAACGATGAGCTTTTCAATAACTGGAATCTGACCAGTTTTTGTATCGTATTCCGCAATTTTGGTGCAACCGATTTTTGCTAAGCTGGCAGATCAATTGTTGAGTCTATTGAATACTTTTCCCACTTGACTTTTGCGAAAGAAATCCTAATACACACTGCGTTTACTTATAATAATAATAGTAAATCTCATAGGTATCTGGAGAAGCCGTTGGCCCCCCCTTGCCAAAAAAAACCGTATCGTTCATCCATTTGTAGTCTTCATGCCCGGACAAAAACCTTACATAAGAGTCTACCATAGTTCCGTCGGGCTGAACATAGCCGGTAATCTGGACACCTATATATGCGGGAGGGTCGTCAGAGGTCTCAATGGTTGCGCGGGTATTAATCTGGTCAATACCATCTGACCTATAGAGCATGTAGTCAATGCCTGACATATTTCCCGATACAAGATTTCCGGCAAACTCACCTTCATAATGCTCATTGTGCCTAATACCATAGGGTGTTTCTCCAATTATGATCTGTTTAGTTATCGTGAACGTGAGATGTCCAAGATAAGTCAGGTCCATCACATCATTATCATCGGTAGCATTCGCTTCAGACCGAGAGCTACACTGCGTGATAGAACCCAAGATCGAGATTGATAATAAGGTGAATACGATAACTTTAAGAATGGTTTTGACTTTTTTCACGGCATCCTCCATGAATAAAAAATGTTAACCCCAATGTGACCTGAGTATGGACACGCCTCTATCGGAAAGTGAATTCTGGCCAAAAATTTTGCCTTGTATGGCAATTCGTACGTGAAAAAACATGGAATACAATCGAGGCCTTGTGGTATCTGAGGGAACCTTTTGATGCGACAACATAACGTGCATTGTTGGATCGCACAACGGCCAATGTTATGCAATGCTACAAAATCAAAGGTTGCAAAGTCAAGAAGTGAAGGATATCCAAATTGATCTTACCGTTTTGAGGCCTCGATGATTTTGAAGGTATTGCATCCATTCTTCGGATGACGATAATATTTCTTTTTATAGGAATTTGTTTGGTCGGTCAGAGCGGCACCGCACTTATCGCAGAAAAGCAGGCTTCGTAATAGATAGATGTTTTTCAATTCACTATGCATGTATGTCCTGTTTGCTGCTGTCCTTTTATGAATGGCCTGGATCATTTCTTCAGAAAGCTGTCTTGGCATTTTGATGGTGATTTTTTTGTTCGATGTTCAAATTTTTTGATTCAAAGCTCAGGGTCCATTCATCACCGCATTTCTCTCTCAGGATCAAAGGGAAACCGGAATAACTCATGCCGATCTTTTCAGCGATCTTTTTTGCATTCCCAGTAGCAAGATATTCTTTTGCTGCCCATTCAATCTTTTATTTCTTTTCCTGATCAATGCCCCAGATTTTCGTTTTTCTATCGAATGTTCTGCCGTAGGGAACCCCTCCGACTGATGGAATCCCGGTGTCTCAATTGGTGGACACTTAAACTTAAGCTGCGGATTTTATTTGCAGGGATATTTGCATTTCAAAAAATTTCCTATCAATAGTGTGAAATATTTCCAAATTGATAAAATTAATTGGCATTATTTTATATGGAGCTTTCGCGGATCAGTGGACCAGTATAACTGAAATATATCCTGCAGACAATATGTTATATTGGCAGAAGTTAGATGATTTCAGACTAGAAAAACATGATGGTTGGAAAGGAAGTCTAGGGGGTATGACTGTGGTTGCAAAACTACCTAAGGAATAAAATAACGGCATTAACTTTCGTCTCATATCACCGTGACATTGTCCTCTTTTTATTAATCATCCAAAACTTCCCGAACCGATCTCGCCAGGGTTTCTGTCTCAATCGGCTTTTCAATGTATTTTCGAATGCCCAGTTCTTGGGCATTCTCCTTTGATATTTTCTCACTGTACCCGGTGCAAAGGATAATGGGCGTGTCAGGCCTGATTTCAAGTATCGCCTGCACGAGTTTGTCTCCGGTCATTTTGGGCATAGTCATATCGGTGATGACGAGATCAATTTGATCAGGATTGGACCGGAAAAATTCCAAGGCTTCAAGAGGATCGGTCTTGCCTATGACGCTATATCCGAGTCTCTCCAGACGCTGCCGATTCAGGTTTACCATGGGCTCTTCGTCGTCAACAAAGAGGATACGTTCCTTCCCAACAGGGAGTTTTTGGTGGTCCTTTGGTTCTTCTTTATCCTCTCTTTCAACGGCCGGGAATAATATATTGAATGCCGTACCCTTTCCTATTTCGCTCTCAACCGAAATCCTTCCACGATGGCTATTGACGATACCGTGTACAACCGAAAGGCCAAGTCCTGTACCTTTATCCACATCTTTTGTCGTAAAATAGGGATCAAACACCCGATCTATCACTTCTGGACTGATACCAATTCCCTTATCCTTTACGGTGAGTTTTACATATCGGCCCGGCTTCAAATTCAATGCTTCATTTTTCTTTCTTAATTCTTCATTCTGGAGGTTTACCTCCAGCATCCCCCCTTCATCCTCCATGGCATGGGCCGCATTGGCGCAAAGATTCATTAGGATCTGGTGGATCTGGGTTGGATCTCCAAGGATATCGTCAATATCGTTTGAGATATTCTTGCGTATATCAATGCTTGTAGGGATAGATGCTCGTAAGAGCTTAAGCGATTCGATAACCACGGGCGCAATATTGAGCGGTTTCTGCTCGGTTTCAGATTTGCGGCTGAAGCTCAAAATTTGCCTGACCACATCTTTTGCTCGCAGGCAGGCCTTCCTTATCTCATCTAGGTTTTGCCTGGCAGGATTCCATTCCGGCACATCGTCCATGGCCAGTTCGGAATTGCCTAAAATAATTCCCAAGATATTGTTGAAATCATGGGCAATGCCACCTGCCAGTGTACCGATAGCCTCCATTTTATGGGATTGCTGAAGCTGGCTCTCCAGCTTTTTACGTGCAGTAATGTCCAACATGGTCCCGGTAGCGGAAACCTTTCCGTTTAGTACGATTGAAGACCCAAAAATTTCAACATGGACTATTTCCCCGCTTTTTTTTATTCCCCTGAAGGTGTAATGGATTGATTTTGCTGCCCCTGATACGCGTTTATTGACCTGTTCTTGGACAGTATCCAGGTCTTCCGGATGAACAAGCTTTTGAAAATGCATGTTATCGAGGCATTCCCCGATAGAGTAGCCGAAAATATCTGCGAATTTCGGATTGACATATATGAAAATGCCGTCCTGAATAATGTAGACACCAACAAGAGAATTGTCTGCAATGTTTCGAAATTTTTCCTCACTCTCCTGAAGCGCATCTTCCACCTGCTTTTGTTTGGTAATATCCTGAAATGTTCCCTTCATTTTAATGCATTTTCCGTCTATGAACTCGGGACGACCAATAACACGTCCCCAAATTTGACGTTCCTTGGCTGTAGTACACTGCAATTTGAGATCGAACTGCTCACCTGTCTCTATCGCTTTACGATAGGCTTCATCGAGAAGCACCTGACTCTCCGCAGAGTAGTAGTTTAAATGCTCGTCAGGTCCAGGGACAGGCCCTGATTCGATCTCAATAATCCTGTAAGTCTCTTTTGTCCAGACAGCTTCACGCGTGAGCAGATCATGTTCCCATCCACCAATATTGGCTAGGCGCCCCATCTCGTTTAAAAGTTGTTCACTATTTCGTAACGCCTTCTCTGCCCGCTTGCGTTCCGTAATGTCTGTAAGTACCCCAATCAGTCCGGTGACGGTTCCTTTACTGTCAGAGAAAACTGCTTTGTTGAAGATGAAATCACACAGCTTGCCATGCGTATTTTTCCACTGAGACTCATAACTCTGCAACTTTCCACCGTTGAAGAGTTCTTCATCTTTGGTGTGATATATCTCCGCGAGTTCCGGCGGATTAATGTCGAATACGGACTTATCTATAAGCTGTTCCTTTGTTTCTCCAAAAAACGTCTCGAAAGCCCTATTGAATCCACGATATTTTCCATCCTTGTCCTTATAAAAAATGGGAGTCGGGATGGCATCGATCAGTGTTTGCAAAAACGCTTCGTTATCCTTCAAAGTCTCCTCGGCATGCTTGCGCTTGCTAACATTTCTTGTGACGCCCAATATTGACGATGGACGGCCTTCAGCATCAAGGATAAACCGCATGGAGACCTCTGTCCAAATGGTCGACCCATCCTTTCGATACTGCTCCAATTCAAGAGTTTGTGACCTCGACGGATCAGGATTTCGACTCTCTTCAGATAATTCTCGACTCAGTGTTTTCGTTGCAAGTTCCATAGACGCCGGAGTCAAGGTATTATGCAACTGAAGCCCCGTCGCCTCTTCAGCAGAATAACCCGTAATGCCTATAACCGAGGGGCTGACATAAGAGAAACTCAAAGTGTTCAGATTCAATATCCAAATATTGTCGGATATGTTGTCCGCCAGCAATCGATATTTCTCCTCACTCTTCAGCAATGCCTCTTCGGCCTGTTTGCGTTCCCCTATTTTTTCCTCTAATTTACGAGTCTTTTCGTTGAGATCCAAATTGCTGACCCCTGTTTCTGCAATCATCAGAGCCAGTTTATTTAGAAATGAAAGAGCATTTTTGAACTGATTTTCACTTACAACCGGGACTTTGCCCAAGGCCTCCGAATAAGCACCAAAATCATAACTATAGATTTCAGCTTGTTTTTTGAACCGCTCCATATCAGGTTTTTCAAAAAAAACCTGGCCAATAAATAGACTCGCTAAATGCTTTCCCTTGATGACGATTGGTGTTGCTCCATCCACCAAACCATTTTCACATGGTTTTATGTTTACTTCTCTCAGCTTTTTCAATTGCGCTGTTAAATACACATTGCTCTTCCTGCAAAGCTTTAAAGATTCGGGAAAGGCCCTATGAAATTTTGTGCAAATATCCTTCCAACCTGTGGCAATAAGTATGTCCTGTGAGGGATATTCAACGAGTGCCGTGGCAAATCCCGTGGCCAGGCAAAAGTCTTCAAGAGTTTCACGTAACTTTTCTATGTCTATGAAATCTCTGATAGAATACTTTCCATCAACTAAATAGGTATTTTCCGTTGTCATATTGGAGAGGGTCGGTTTCTCTTTCTTCGGAAGCAACGTTTCATAGGTTCGTTTGTGTTCAGCGGCTTGTTTTTCAAACCCTTTAATCTTGCGTTCTATTCCTTCGTGGGTGGGGTTCTTATCCATTTGAGACTCCTCTATGTACCCTCAAAATGAAAAGGCCCATACTCCTGTTTAAACACGGCGTATGAGTCTTTGCAATTGTCATCTGTCTCCCAATCCCTGGTTGGATTATCATACTATACAAACTCGACTTGTACAAGGCAACTGTTACAGGCGAAAGCGCCGCCCGGTGACTTTTCATCTCTTGTCAATACATTCACGGAGCCACCGTGATCCAATCCGTCCGAGTCAGGAGAGAACCATGCTCCCGCATCCAGGCTAGCTACACCTGGCATTATTCGATCGGTCAGTTTTACGTCCGTGATTAGTTGGCCACGATCATTGAAGACCCTTACCTTATCGCCATCCTTAACTCCTCTGTCTTCAGCATCTATGTAGAAGCAAGGGGGTCAAGTCTGCCGTTGACTCTTAGTCCTAATTTCGGGAAACAGTAAGAGTCAACGGCAGACTTGACCACTTTTCGTCGTCACATTACGCCGCCTGCAATAGGAATTCAACTTTCACGGCTTCGTATGGAAAAACGATGCGCCCTTTGTCGGTGCGATCAAGGACTCCAGCGTTTAGCAATGCAGTAACATCGCCGTGAACAGCCTTAACATCGCGTCCAACACGTCGCGCAGCTTCTCGGATTGATACAGGACCTGCGCCGCAGAGAACTTTGAGCAGTTTCCAACGTTTTGCTGTTAACACTCGCCAAAGCAATTCCGGGGTTGCAAAGCTGATTCGTGCGAATTTTTGGGGTTTGCCTGTCGCCCAGGCATGTGTAAAGTCTAGCATCGAATCAGCAGGCGTTCGTACATCAAGGGTTACGGTTTTCATGGTTCCACATCTTAATCCTCTGACCACTTCCGGTTAAATCGTTAGCCGTAAATTACTACCTATCAATTTAAGTAATGAATGCGGCACACTGTGTTCAGCGGCTAAGTCATTCCATCTTGAAACATGCTCTGTCGTCCCCTCAATTATCCGATCAATTTTCCGTTTGCTGAATATGGGGCTTAATTTTTCAAGGCTATAAAAATCTTTTCGCGTAAAGTTGTCTCGCTTTCCATTGAGCTTCATCCAGTGACTATTTACCCAATGGCTTTCTGGCTTATAGCTGTAGGCTACATCGTAAGCAGGAGTTAATTGCCACTGGTGTTGATCATCGAGCATGAATCCAAAGTTTTTGGAATGATCGTCATGATTACGCGCAACAACATTAAAAACCATGCGTTTAAATATCTGCATCGCATCATCAGGGCTTAATTTAAGCTCTCTTGCAATTGCGAACAATTCGGCATAAGAGTACGAACCTACTTTTTTGTAGCTAATGTGCGCCAGGCCATTTAATGTTTGTACATGCCGCTTTTCATTGCCATCTCGATCAAAACGCTGGGTAATGAAGTGGCGTCTATCTCCTTCGTTCAGCAAGCGACAAGGCATCATGTCTATACCACATGCTTTCGCCATAAGGTGATAAACATACTCCATTATTCCATACCCCGTCGGATCGCCAAAGGTTTCCTTATCTTTGTTATATTCGCTGACACCATCAAATTTCATTATAAAATGAGTAAACCCTTCCGGTACCTCTGTTTGCCCTGATCGCACTTGGGTAAAATTATCGTTAAACGCGAGTACCGCTTTTGGTCTGGCGCCACCTGCACTCACACCTACAGACAATAATGCCATCATTGCTTCTTTATCTTTCTGTCCCTTTGCGCCAAGGTCTAACCGGAATTGTTGTCGCTTATCTAAGATTTCCTGGGCAATAGAAACCAAAGATTGAATCTCAATATATTGCGAAGCGTTTAAGTTTTTTCTTTGGGTGGCTGGGTGATATGTTAATGCCCCCATGCCACGCTTTCCTGTATATTTAAGACGCTGTATTGGTGTAATGTCAGCTGTCGATTTGCCTTGGCTGGCTATCCAGGCATTTAATACAGCATTGCCAAAATCATCAGGCAATGAGTCCGCTATCATTCCAGGCAACCCTTTGAAGACAACAGGATCAGCTTCTGGAAATGAATATATTTTTCGAGATAAAGGCATTTTTATAGGCGATAGCTCTATACCTGTTTTGATAAAACGAGGTTCAAATTCGAATGAGCCAATACCTGTTTCAGTATTGAAGCTGACAGCGCCAACATCATGCTCTTTATATTTTACACTGACAACATCCTTTACCATGAGGGTTTATCCTCTTTGATCTGCGTATTCCTTTTCTTAGATTTTGATGCTCGTTGCCGTTCTTTGCCTTTGAGTTTCGCCAACTGTATTGGCGATACTTCTTGTGCAGGTATAAACATATTGAGTTGGTCTGCCATACCCATTGAGACTAATATGGCGACAAGATTCTCTAACTGAACTTTTCCTTTTTCAGCATTAAGAATAGTCCTTCTATTTAGGCCAGCTCGTGATGCCACCTCAGCCTGCGTTAAATCAGCATTGAGCCTGGCTTGTTTCAGCCTATTGCCTAATTCTTCCGCTATCGCGATTGGAGACATGTTTTCAAGTTTCATAATGTTATCCATTCAGCACATTAAGTAGCTTTATTGCACTTAAAGTAAGCTTTCAGGTACATTGTAACTGAAATAATTAAAAAAGAAACTTATTTTTGTAAGGTGCGTAAACTGTAACATTAAACGGTAATTATGCCGTTAATGAGTATAATATGAACTTTATGACGAATGATTAACGAACGCCAGGAATAACCGGCACAGCCTTATCGTGTCCGGTTAATTCCTTTGCTAACCGCCGATGATTTCATTTAATCCTTCGATTATTATGGTGAGTTCTTCCTCAGATGCCTTTGAAATTTTCCTGCGGATTCGTTTCACAGAAAGAGTTCGGACCTGACTAATCTTCACCCAGGATTTTTTAGGGAGTTTAGCGCCTTCCAGTTCAAATGTCAGAGGATATCCAGCCCTTTGTGGTTGGCTTGTTAATGCAACAGCAATAACAGTTCCGGACCTTTCATTAAAAACATTGTGGCTTAAAATGAGAACAGGGCGTAATCCGCCCTGTTCGCTTCCTATTACCGGATTTAAATCAGCCCAGTAGATATCGCCTCTCAATATTCTGGCCATTCTTCCAACTCCGATGTGAAACCTTCTTCCGCTAAAGACTGTTCAAATTCAGGATCAAGTTTAGCGCACTCTTGAGCTAAACGACTTTTTTCCATGCGTTTCAATTTCTCCGCAACCGCC
>Ga0208901_1000577_pt1 | contig 15725 bp, 9 predicted proteins | sample AntAceMetag02UKF_FD_184764 | JGI IMG/M metagenome (GOLD analysis project Ga0208901, IMG submission 184764) | Saline lake microbial communities from Ace Lake, Antarctica - Antarctic Ace Lake Metagenome 02UKF (SPAdes) (version 2) | ecosystem: Environmental > Aquatic > Non-marine Saline and Alkaline...
AAACTAATAAACTCGGCTAAAGGGAGAAGATATTGACTATGCCACCCTGAACCATGCAACAGGATGATCACCTTATCGGTTTGAGCCGGATAGTACCGATAAACTAATTGTTTACCATCTCTACTGGTGAAGGTTTGCAATTCGGGAAGGTTTGTGTAATCGATAAACAACTCATCAAAGGCTAGGTTTCCTTTATCCAAAACGGGCTTCTTCCGTTTACCCAACAAGATGAACAACATTGCAATGCTGAAGTAAATCACAACAGAGACGAATAAAAAATTTAAGATCTCCAGGAAAACACCTTCCATCTGCTACCTTGTAATTTTTTTGGCGGATTCAAAAGATTCTTGATGTGGTTGATTTTTAAGTGAGGGGTGCCATGCTTCAGGGAATTCACCAATCCTATCAAGAGCATTCAATACCTCCGCCAAGAAGGCATCTCCAAGTCCTGGAAGCTCGTAATTGTAGTACTCAATGGCATCATCTAGCTCAGTTTGGGCAATTCCCAGAAAGGTTATCTTCATTTTTACCCTACCTGTATTTCTGAAGGACCTTTTCTAAAGATATCGCCTTGATTTTTCCTTGATCATACGCATCAATCCTATTCTCAGCCTCTTTTGCCCATAATTCGTCAATTTCTTTATCAGATTCATCAAGGGTGGAAATCAGCTTATCAATGAGTTGTGCCTTTTCGGAGGGTTTAAGAGATAACGCATCTTTAAAAACATTCTCTGTACCAGTCATAATGACCTCCTTAGTATTTTTACTACTTAATACTGTTTTGTAAAATAGGTAACTCCGTCCTTTGCTTTCCTTTTTTCTGGTCTAGCTGATTTTGAGCTCAATTTTCAATAAAGGTCCCCAAATTCCCTGTGGAGAAATGTTTGCTGGCCTCTTTTGGCCTGTTTTCTTTCTCTCTTACTTTTTTTCTCGCCTTATAATTCAGTTAATTTGCTTTGAATTCTTTCAATCGGGTACATTCAACGAGACGATCCAAGGTTTTAGCGGTAAACACCTTGCCCCTTGTGGCAAGGATCATCTTTTTCATATCCTCCCTTCGGACACCGAAGCCACGGCCTCCGATACAGGCAATAACCTCATATTTGGGGTCGTCTCCAGATCGTCCGGCAAGGCTCAATTCCCCAAGATGTTGAATGCGCGTAACCTTATCGCGTGCTGTACCATCGTCTTCGGTGATCTTTGCCTCTATGATAATTTGCGGATTAAATTCACTGGGTATGATGAAATCCGGCGTCTGGTCGAAACCTTCGATTCGCTCTGCTCGTTTGGTTTTACGGAAACTGATTCCCGCTTTGGAGAGAACATCCTCGATCGCTGACTCAAAACTGTCACCAATAATTTCGCTAACGGAGTCACGATGTCCGGCAAAAGGTCTTCCAAGAAATCGTTCATACAACAATATGGCATAAGGAGCGCCTATTCGGGATAGATTCTTGATGCTGTCAACACCCTGCTTTGTATCGGCCTTGTTCAATCGATGTAATTGGTCCTTGTCTACTTCAGGAGCCCCGGTCGATAGCAATTGACAAGCAGTTTGGGCCATCGCCTCAAGTCGCTCCTTCGTCACTCCATTTGGATTGAGTTTCGTTTCAGGCGCCATTCGCACTTTCCGATCCAGCGAACGTATGAAGCCTTGGGGAACCTGAACTCCGGTTCTTTGTGTCGTGACATAGCCCCACTCCGGAGGCGTGAAACCAAGCATGGAGCGTAGAACCACAATGGCAATCGGCTCCGAAACCATAATGGAATATATCTTGCCGGGATCAAAAATGGAAAATCCACCTGTGGCTGCTTTCAATGCCTCATATCCACGGTCGAAAACAGGATATTCTACAAATCCTGCCCCTTTGGGCATCACGAGGAATTCCGATTCCAGGCATGAAAAGACAGAGTCAACATAACCTTGCGGGTCCCAGAGAATTTCTTCCAGGGAAACTTCAAAAGGGGATGTCAGCATGGTCGGCTCCATAGTTTATATCGCTCTCCTGTACGGAAAACAACGGCATGTCCTTTGTTGTTTCCTCTTTAATGTGCTCCATGTATTGTTCAACCTCGGCCCAACCACCGAAGCGTAGGAGCCAACCGGACACTTTCGCGATGCGTGATGTGGTTGGTTCGTTTTTATTCCAATCAAGCCGCAAGGACCAGATCGCCAACCGGATTAGATGCCCGTAGGTAACACATCTGATGTCACCACGAGTCGGTTTGACATTTGCGGCCCTGAGATGGTTTAAATCGTTTTCCACAATTTGGGCAAGTTCATGCGGTGAATCCGCTATCCACTTTCGCTGCATGACACCTGTTGTCCGGCAGACAAGAACGGTGTCGATTATGGATGATCCGGTTCCGTTGATATGGATGGATGCTCCCATTTCACCAGGGCAAGGAAGTGATGCGGAACAGATCAGACCCGCATCAAGGATCGCCACCGCTACCGGGTAGTACGCTTCAATTGTGTTGTGATGATAAGTGAATGCCAGGGGTGCGCCAGGTTTTAGGGCCTTCGACATTCTTTGAAATACAGCAGAAATTCCTTTTGTGAAATGATCAAGTCCCCGACCCATGTCCACATTGCCGGTCAATTCATAAGGTGTGCGTGTAGAATTTTCTCTGAATGCAGGGAAATTTTGCCCGACGACCTTCCTCAGCCAGACGTAACAAAAATCCATGAGTTCCGCATACTGAACATTGCCGAAATAGGGGGGATCCGTAAAGACAGCGTCCAGTAAAGCATCCGGCAGCTTGGAAGCAGCAGCGTCTTGGCAGGTGATATCGACAACTCTCGAGGTTTCTGAATCATCCCCGTTCAGGCGATCTCCAATCCACTCGCCTTTAATGGGGATTACTTTCTTTTTTTTCCCTTGATACCTGACTTCAAAGGGGAGATCACAATAAGATTTAGCCTTTTTGAACTTTTCAATGATGTTAGCCCACCCGCCGCTACCAATACACATGGTGCGGTCTGATTCCATAATCCCAATAAAGTTCGACTCGCACTGAATCACCCCTACTGGAAACCCATGGATGGAGAAAATATCGAGAGACTTTAGTGCCCTTTTGTCATATCGACACAACATATTTTGATAACGAAGCAAGTCGGAAAGGTTTGTCGCCAGCGCATTACGCACCCTAACATTTGGAATATCAGCAATACTTCGGGCGGAGAGTTCCAGCCCAAGAAGCTGACGGTCGTTGAACATTTCCCGGTAATGGGTATATCCCCAGCGATGCAGACGGTTCGTTTCATCACCGCTTGGAATCTTGTCTTCAGGAACATACTTTGTGCGCATCCTGGACAAGCGTTGTGTGGCCTCTCTAATTTTTACAATATCCCGATCATCTGGTTTCTTAAAAAATCTGCCCTTATGTGAAGGTTTGCATTCAGAACAGTGATATTCCATTGCAAAAAGCCGGTGCTTCGGTGGACCAAGATCTGCATTGGGGAAATGATTGTCAGCGCTGCACTCAGGGCATCTGCAACGGCCCCGCTTTGCAGGCCCGTCTGCAGTCAATTCGAAAGAGCAATGAATGCATTGACCGGGTTTCTTCCGATCAACGGTCTCCGTTAGCTCTCCGCAAGCGGCGCACACAAAGACATTCAAGGGATGTCGGGAATCAGCAGACAGCAGATATCCAGGAAAGAGATCAATATCCTTTCCACATTTTTTGCATGGTATTATCTTCACCCAAAGGAAATATTTCACGTGGGCATTTTGTGATCCACAAAAAGCGCATTGTGTTCGATAAAGATGTCCAAGTTTCTTTTCAAGGGCTGAACGCAATAACCTACCTGCTTCTGAATAATCATCCAGGTTAAGATGTTCAATTTCCTGTTTAACAATCCAATAAGACATGGGGTTGATATCAAATCCGATAACGTCGCATCCCACACGGTTTGCCTCAATTATCGGCGTTCCCCCCCCCATAAACGGATCGGCAATATGTCGGCCTGAAAAATCGTTTGCCTTGTAAAACACTTCCCTCAGTGGCCCGTCGGAGAATTCAGATAAAAGAAGCCCCCGAAACAGCGTACCCGGCCGCCTGGCGAACCACTTATGCACAGCAATAATCGGGCGGTAGTTCTGCTGAATCTGTTTCTCACGCTGAGCGAGGTCCGCGATAAACGGTATGTCAAAATTTTTTTCGATCATTCGGTTATTATGCCTTTCATTATATAAGGACCGGCACCGCCTTCATCTTCACTGCTCACCAGCCATGTTAGGTGATACCTAAAAACTGCAATTAGCGGTTAGCCGTTACATAGCCAAACAATATCATGCATTTACGGTCCAATAGGTCAGCATCGAAAAGTGAGTGTCCCCATATGGGGAAAAGTCATGCAAACGCTTGTAATTTTTAAGCTAACGGCTGATAGCTAAAAGCTAATTGCAGCTTTTAGGTGATACTCAATCGCGTCCCTCATGCACATCAAGAGCATCACTACGTCACCATGCAGTATTTCACTGGGGAGCAAACTTGGCAAGAAATTTATACGACTCTTTAAAGAGACGGTAGGGCTTGATTCTAACTTCACCCACTTGATACAATTATCCAATAATTCATTCAGCAATTCATAATCTTACTCTTAATCATAATCATACTCCTTTTAACCTATTCCAGGGCTATTCGATTACGATTATGATTAAGATTATAGTCCATCGCGCATGAATTGATGCAATATTGCTTATTTTGGTGTGCTGGAAAAGCCTATTTTCACCACAGAGACACAGAGAACACAGAGAAAATGATTGAATTACACTTAGTTATACCTGTTGCCTCCGTGTTCTCTGTGCCTCTGTGGTAGATTTTCAGTTTTACGTATGCTGCAAACGGTATCACTTCATTCGCTACAAGCTATGGGAGTAAGAAAACGACTCTAATAGCCGATGTTAGGACCAAGCCCAGACGGTAGTTTCAGGTAGCAGAGGAGTATACCGCGCATAAACGCCCGCTTTAGCGGCCAGATTTCATTCACTCGTATGTAATTTGCAATTATCTTGATTCTAACGATAATTACCCACGAAACGCTACTCCGTATTTTGAAAGTTGTGGTCTGCTCTTAACTCACCTTAAGGCCAGGTTTCAGTGGCGAATGCACCCGTTAAGCGTTCGGCCTGAAGGTACCCAATTCATCTCCCACTTTGAGCATGAGTCAAGAGCAGACCCATTATAAGAGCAGACCCCATTATTGACCCCATTATCACTGAAAACGGCAAAAGAGAAGAAATGGGTTGTCATCAGCATGAAGAAAAATTTCAAAACCGTTTACGGCGAGTGAGGGGTGGCAAGGTGCTTCCGATGGGACACCATCCATTTGATTTCCCCATAGGAATAACTCTCCCCCAGCTTATTTTTCACCTCGCTTAAGAAATTTTCGGGGACCTGTTCCATTGCGCCTTCAATGGCGGATTGCCTCTCTGGTGAAAGGAGACGGTTGATATTCAAATCGCCCGTTTCGATAAAAGAACAGAGGTGCCCCTGAATGGTGGATTCCGCCAAACCCCTCTCTTTGGCAATACCCGGGACGGTGAGACCACCATTGAACATATCAAAGCTGATCCGCTTGGTACCCGTGACCGGTGCCGTTTTTTCCCGGGGATTTTCCCCCGGCGATTCCTTAACCTCCGGTAATGCCACACTGTCTATATCATGCTTTTTCCGGTACGCCGTCACCAATACCAACAATTCTTCACCATATTTTTCAAGGGTTTTTTTACCCACCCCTTTGATTTTTTTCAGGTCTCTTCTGTTATCGGGCAAATGGACGACAATTTGAATCAATACCCGTTGATGGAGGATCTGAAAATGGGCAAGGCTTAATTCTTTGGCCTTGCGGGAACGCCATTCTTTTAGTTGCTGGAATAATTCCGGGTGCTCAATGTCGCTTTCGCCGTAATCCGGAGCTTTGGGTTTTCTTTCTTTTTCAGGGGAAAAGTCGATTTCGGCTTTGGTTACGGCACGCAGGTAAAGAGACGGAGAAAATCCGTTTTCACAGGATTTTATGGCGGCAAGCTTCACAACAATTTCCTGCTTAAGATGATTCAGGGTATTGCCGATCTGTTTGCCCAATTCTTTATTGTCCGTCTCCGCCTGGAAATTCCGCACAAGGTCATCAAAAACCAGGGAAAACTTCTCCTGGAACCATTTGCTTGCCTTGCCGATCCGTTCCAGAATATGGGTGTCCGATTCCGGCATGGCTTCTTCGGTGAAAAGGGTCTTCAACTGCCGTTTGAATTTTTCACCCACCCCAAAAATTTCTTTCCCGGCCGTCTCCTGCAACCGGCCCATATCCGACACACCGGATACCTGGACCAGATCGGCATTCCCCAGCAAAAGTCGGACAAGGTAATTAAGACGATTGCGTAACGATTTAAAATCAAAACAATCCAGCAACAATTGTTGCTGGTAGTCGATCTTGGCTGCGCAAAGGCCGTTTTCAGAGGGCGGATTTCCCCTGGCCGCTTCAACAAAGGAAAGAACCGCTGCATCGGTTTCAATGCCCCGGGATGGGATGGGGGATCTGAGCACCATGCCCTCAAGGGTCTTGCAGCGGCTTAACGCCACATAAAACTGACCGTGGGCGAAAGCGGCTTGACCGTCAATGACGGCTTTTTCAAAGGTCAGCCCCTGGCTTTTGTGAATGGTGATGGCCCAGGCCGGTTTCAGGGGGAACTGCTTGAATTTACCGATGACCTCTTCCTGGATTTCCTTGTTTTCTTCGTTCACCGTATATTTGATATTTTCCCATTCCAGGGGTTCAACCGTAATCAGGTCAGGTTCACCGGGGCACTGAATCCGGATATTCTCTCCTGAAATGCGCTTGATTTTACCGATTTTCCCATTGAAATAGCGTTTTTCACCGGAGGCGTCATTACGAAGAAACATCACCTGGGCTCCCTTTTTGAGCACCAGGGAACCCGGGGCCGGGTGGGCATGTTCGGGAAAATCTCCCGAAACTTCAGCAGTAAAACAAAATTCTTTTTCCCCCAATGCTGCAAGTCGGGTCTTATTGATGGCGTCAGCATTGCGGTTGTGGGTGGTCAGGGTGATATAGCCCTGTCCTTCTTCAGGGGTATAATCTTTGATATACCGCCGGTTCAGCTCACCAGTGGCGGTATCATCAAGCCGGTTGTCCCGCACCCGATTCAGCAGTTCGATGAATCGGGCATCGGACTGACGGTAAATATGTTTCAATTCAATGGTCAATACGTCTGTCTTTGCAAGGGCATGGCTGCTGAAAAAATATACCGATTCGTAATGCTGCCGCAAAAGCTGCCATTCATTCTGCTTTGCCACGGGCGAAAGCTGGTGCAGATCCCCGATCATAAGAAGCTGCACACCACCGAAGGGCTGTTCATTGCGGCGGTGCTGCCGCAGCACCGCATCCACGGCATCCAGCAAATCCGCTCGGACCATGCTGATTTCATCGATCACCAACAGATCAAGGCTCTTTATGATCCGCTTTTTTTCTTTGCTGAACCTGAACATGCGCTGACGGTTTTTTTCATAAGCCTCGCTGCCGGGGATGAAAGGACCAAACGGGAGCTGAAAAAAAGAATGGAGGGTAACACCGCCGGCGTTGATGGCCGCCACCCCGGTGGGGGCCGTGATGATCATCCGTTTGGCTGAAAAGCCCTTCAGATTATGCAGGAAGGTGGTTTTGCCGGTGCCCGCTTTTCCCGTTAAAAAAATATGGCTGCCCGTGTATTGAACAAAGTCTCCGGCCAGCTCCAGTTCATGGTTTATTAACGGCGTAGAAGTCATAGGTCTTTTCCCGATCTTTGGTTTTGTTATCTATTCCGTTTCTCATTTTAACCTTGACCCGTCATGCCTTTCGAACAATGGTTTACAACATGTCTTTAATCTACCATTTTCAGCAGATCAAACACGACTCTTGCAAAACCCTTAGCCTTTGACGGGTCAGACAATAATTGCATCATTTGGTTCTGGTGCGCCTCGTTACTGTCCATCACAGCGTCATCTACTGCTTTAGGAAAATCACCCAGCATGGCCTGTTCAGGAGTATTATTGGCAATCTGCATCATGACCAATTCATTTTCACTGACCTTATCTCTGATGGTACAGGCATAGTTCACCAAATCCTTACGGGTGAGTTGATCGGTGATAAACAGCTCATTCAATCGACTGATAATTTGCGATAGAAACGCTTCTTTGATGTCTTTGGGCTTGGCCGTTCCCAATCCTTCGCCGGGCTTCAGTGTATATTCACCGGCGTCTTCCTTAAGTTTCAGATCCTGCCGGCGAATTTCCGACAACCTGTAATGGCTTAAAACCACGTTGTCCAGATCGATAACTTCTTCGTCTATCAGTGATTCACGCAACAAAGGGCGCAGGTGACGGGCGTACAAACTCAGCTTTTCCAAATCCTTATTATCATAATCAACGATCTGGGACATAAACTCATAAAATCGTACGAAAGTGCCTAAATCTTTTTTGAAGATTTCCAGGGAGTCCTTTTCCTTTTTACATGCCTTAAAGCTGTTCTCCGCATTGGCAATCAATACCGCATCCGCAGTATCTTTGGTACGTTCAAAGATTTTTTTGGCCTGGCTGTATGCCTCAATCGCCGATTTATATCGAATCTTCCAGCGCTCTACCGCCGGTTTGCAGATGTTGGCAATGGCCGCATTGCTTTTACTCTTTTGTAAGAAGGCCTCGCAAAATTGTTCGACTTCGTGCCACAGGAGAATACCGGCGGCGCGCAGCTTTTCAAACAGATCAAAGATCAGATCCGGATCAGATACATCCGCCAGTTCCGCGGTTTGATAGTATGGCTGGAAGGCTTCAAGGATATCTTTGGGATCGTTAAAAAAATCCAAAATAAAGGTACCACTGTCAAATTTCCCAGGATAGATTCGGTTCATGCGCGACAGGGTCTGTACGCACTCCACACCACCGAGTTTTTTATCCACGTACATGGCGCATAACTTGGGCTGATCAAACCCGGTCTGGAATTTATTGGCTACGATCATCACTTGATAATCGACGGAGTCAAAGGCGTTACGCATATCACGACCTTTAAGATTCGGATTCATATTGGTTTCGGTAAATTTCTCTCCCAGCAACCCTTGGACATTGGGATCATTCTCGTTAAACGTCACCTCACCGGAGAAAGCCACCATGGCATGGATCTTTTTATACCCCTTATCGGCAATATATAGATCAAAACCCAACTTATAGCGCACCGCTTCTTTTCGGGAACTGGTCACCACCATCGCTTTGGCCTGTCCGCCTAACAGACCCATGACATGATTTCTGAAATGCTCAATGATCACCTGCACCTTTTGCGCAATATTATAGTCGTGCAAGCGTACCCATTGGTTGAGTTTTACCCTGGCCTTTTTCGTTTCCACTTCCTGATCAGATGCCTGAATTTTTAAAGCCAGGTTATAGGCGACTTTGTAGTTCGTGTAATTTTTTAAAACATCCAGAATAAACCCTTCCTCAATGGCCTGCCGCATGCTGTATACATGGTAGGCTTCCGGCTTATTGATTTTGGAAGGCGCTTGGTCCGGTTTCGGCAGGCGGCCAAACAGCTCCAGGGTTTTGGTCTTGGGTGTTGCGGTAAAGGCAAAATAGCTGAGATTCGCAGAAACACGGCGTGAGGCAACGATCGCGTCCAGAATATCGTCCGTCGATAGGTCCTCGTCACCATCCGCCTGTACATCAATCATCAGCACCTCTTTTAACTGGCGTGCCGTCGATCCGGCTTGTGATGAATGGGCCTCATCGGCAATGACCGCGTAGTGTCGCTCTTTTAAACTAACATCATTTTCGATGGATTTTAATACAAAGGGGAAGGTTTGGATGGTCACAATAATAATCGGTTGCGCGCTTTCCAACGCTGCCGCCAGTTTTTCCGATTTGGACCCGTCACCCTCATTTCTGTTAATTCTCCCCACCACGCCATCCACATGCTCAAACTGGTAAATGGTATCCTGCAGCTGAGCATCCAGCACGTTTCGGTCGGTCACAATAATCACCGAATCAAATTGTTTATGGCCCTTCTGATCATATAGGGATGATAGTTGATGGGCCGTCCAGGCGATGGAGTTGGATTTTCCCGAACCGGCGCTGTGTTGGATCAGATATTTATATCCCGGGCCTTCAGCATGGGCCGCATCAATCAGTTTATTGACCACATCCCATTGATGGTAACGGGGGAAGATCAGCGTCTCTTTTTTGGTTTTACGTCCTTCCCAATCTTCTTTCTCTTCAATCTGCAAATGCGCATACCGGGCTAGAATCGTTAACAGATTATGGGGCAGCAACACCTCATTCCACAAATAATCCGTTGCATACCGGTTGCCGTCCTCCGGCACATCGTTGCCGGCGCCGCCCTCTCTCGTGCCTTTGTTGAAGGGCAAAAAAAACGTCTCCTCCCCTTCCAGGCGGGTGGTCATAAACACGTCGTACTGGCTGACGGCAAAGTGAACGAGCGCGCCACGTTTAAAGGTTAATAAGGGTTCCGGTTTCCGGGTGGCCGGATCGACCGGTAAACGGGTGGTTTTGTACTGCCGAATGGCATTATGCACCGCCTGTTTAAATTCCGATTTCAGCTCTAAAGTCGCCACCGGCAATCCGTTGACAAACAGCACCAGATCAATGCGCCATGCTTTGGCCTTCTGCCCTGTTTCAGCAAGGTGTCCTTCGGTCGCCCAGGGGCTGTACACCAATTCCGGCACCACCCGGAGGCGGTTTTTCCGGTAACGGGCCAGGGTATCGGGATTCAGCTCATGCTCCGGTTTAAACTGGCACAGGCTGAACCGGGCGCCGCGATCCCGCACTTCATGGCGCAATACACCCAGGGTGCCGAATGTGCGCATCTCTTTATCGGCGGCGTTGGGGTTCGCTTTGTTGAGCTGGGAGGCGACACGCTCTAAAAACTTTTGCTCGGGATTATTGGGGTATAATTTGCAGTATTTTTGCCACTGATTTTCTTGGGTCTCTTTGACAAACCCCAGAAGATCTTCGGTATAGAGGGCCAGCTCGCGGTTATAGTTCTCGGGTTTGCCCAACAGCCAGCCATTGGTGACGAACTGCTGAATCATATCCTTTTGGAACGTTAATTCATTTGCTTTACCCATATCAACCAATTCCCTTTTTTGATGGGCGTACCGCGCATCGCCTAACCTACAATTCCGCCGCCAACGGGTTGGCCCGGGATCAGATCCCGCAGGAACTGCTCGCAGGGAAGGCATAGGATGTTATTGATTAAACGCCGTTCATTACCGCGGTAGAGAAGAAAGGCCCGCGCCTCCGGATAGTCTTCCTTAAAGGCCCTTAACCCGTTGAGCATTTTCCGGTTGATCTTCGTGGAATTCTTAACCCCTGATTTCGTTCGCCAGTAAAAGCCGAAGAGTAAAAAATGAACCGCTATTGCCATTTCTGCTTCCTTTTTTGCATATTAGGTGCAAAATATTGCATGCTTAAGGCTCGTTCAAGGGGATTTAGCTATTCTAAACCTCAATAGTCCCTGTAATGGGGACGTTTTCGCTTACCCATCCGGCATTCTTCGTCATTCCCGCGCAGGCGGGAATCCATTGGGGCTTGCCAGTTACGGACATCTATTTTTCCGGTGACGGCGGCGGAAATTAGGGCTGTTCGGCGTTCTTGTAATATTGATTCTGAAAACAACGCTTTATCAATAACGTTGTCAATTTTCCGAATTTTATTGTTCAATTTTTCGATAATCTGCGACTGTTCTTGTAAACAAGGAAATGAAATTTTGAGATTCTTTATATTTCCCATATTTAAAAAAGGTTGCACATTAGCATTTGCTACCAACATCAATTCTTCATGCATTGATTGAATAACAAAAACAAGAAATTCAGCAATATACTTATCTGGATTTACAGTTATTTTACAACTTCCAGTTGTCGATAGGATAGCTTTAGTGATCGATTCTGGAAGTATGCATGAGTTACCAATAGTCCCAACCTTCGAAAACAGAACATCACCAGGACATACGGCATGCCTTTTTAATTGGTTGAATTTTTCTTCTCTCATAAATTTAAGATTGTCGCTTGAAAATCCACTATTCGTAATATTCACAGTTCTAATAACAGGGACACCTTCATCCACGTAGTCTGAGTCTGTGTTTACACTTGAACCAAATGGGCCATCTACCATAGAATCTTTCTTAGGTGATACGATATTCTTTATGCCGCAGACTCCCCAATGCTCCGGCACCTCCCCCAACCACTCAACACCGGAGTCCTTCATGGGGGCATCGGGATTTAAACCTTTGGTAACGGCATGGCTGATCACTGCCTGGCGTTTTTCTTTCAGCAGTTTAATGAGCTGTTGTTGTTTTTCGATCAGGGTATCGATTTTGGTGGTTTCGTGGTCGAGAAAGTTGACTATCTTTTCTAATTCAATGTTTTCAGGAAAACCAATTTTTATTCCGCCAACTGTGTCAGTGTTAAGATTAAGTTGTGTTCCAAACTTACCCAACCCTTTATAAGCTTGCTCGCCAGCAAACACATAAAACAAAAATTTATTTGGAATTTTCAGTTCTGGGAAATATACGAAACCATCATGGATACAAGCTTTCATGCCTGTAATACAAGGCTTCCCAACTGACCCTGCAATGCTCAGAAAAAGAGATTCCGGTTCTAATTTTACACTTAATGAGCTACCTAAGCCTGACAACCTTTGGGATGCTTCTGTGAGATATACATCGGATGCTGTAACATCTGCAATCCTCGTCCAAGCATACTCTCCATTGTCATCAAAGTATTTAGCATCATCAATCGGTCGTGGAGAGGCTCCCCGTTTTACAGAACTCAAATGTTTAATCTGTACCACATCCCAGTGGTTAGGAACCTTATCTAACCACTCAACCCCAGAATTCTTATACTCGGGATACGCTTGATATCTCCGCGGCATTATGAACGCACCTCACGAAGCAACTCCATAATCTCAGCACTTACCTTATCCAAATCCGCATCGATCTCCACCAAATCCCGGGGCGGCTGGTACACATAAAAATGCCGGTTAAAGGGAATTTCATAACCCACAATCCCGATCTCCCCATCTTTTGCATCCTTTTTTCCGGCATCGATCCAGGCTTCGGGCACATGGGGCAACACCTCTTTGGCAAAGTAGGCTTCGTTTAGTTCATTCACCGGTTTTCCGGGATCAAGGGCAACGTTTTCATGGTCCCGCAGATCGCCGTCAGGCTTGTATTCAACCACCCTGCCGTCCAACGAAAACAGGCCGTAAACCGGATTGGGCTTGGCCTTTTTGCGAACTTTTTTGATGACCTTCTCGGCATCGGGGTTTTTCCAGCTGACCGCAGCGGTAATCTGTTTTTTCTCCTTGGCGTCCAGTCTAATGCCCGTGGCCTTGACGGCCTCGTCATAACCGTTCATATCATCAAACTGTTCTGTGCCGATGGTCTGCTGCAATTCCCTGGCTTTCAGCATTATCTGTTTTTGGCATACCCATATTTTGCGGTTGAGCAGGTCCTTAATCTGTTTTTCTTTCAGCTTGTTAAAGTCAGTTTTAATCGCTTTCCGAATATCCGCTGCGTGTTCGCTTAATACCCCATAAAGCTTGCAATCCTTATGGTCGGACCAGTTTTGCCCGTATTCGGCATAGATCCATTTCATGGGCGCGTTTAACGGTTTGGGGGCAAACCGCAGCTCGGCGATGCGTTCATTACTGAACTGGTAGGATTCGCACAAGGGGCTTTCGATAGTGATCCGGCGATAGCCGAATTCATAATAGTTAAGGATTTTACTGCCGAAGGTTTTGGGCGCCTTGCCATTACCATTGCCATTCGCCGATTGGCGACCGCGATTGCTCTTTTGTTCGGCCGGTTTATCCAGCTCACGGGCATCGATCACTTCAAAGTTTCCGAAGGCGCGGGTGATGACGGCCATGTCGTCATCGTCCATCACATTGCGTTTGGATCCCAAAGACTTGCGCATTTTCCCATAGAGGTTGACCCCGTTAATGAGTTGAACCTTCCCTTTGCGCGCTTCGGCTTTCTTATTGGACAGCACCCACACATAGGTGGCGATACCGGTGTTGTAGAACATATCGGTGGGCAGCGCCACAATGGCTTCCAATAGATCAGCTTCCAAAATATACCGACGGATCTCCGATTCGCCCGATCCGGCGGCGCCGGTAAACAGCGGTGAGCCGTTTAAAATAATACCAATACGGGCGCCCCCCTGGGACCCATCCCGCAATTTACTGATCAGGTGCAGCAGAAACAGCAGCGAGCCGTCTGATACCCTGGGCAACCCCGGACCAAAGCGGCCGTCATAACCTTTGAGGGTGTTTTCATCTTTTACCGCCTGTTCAATCTTTTTCCAATCCACGCCAAAAGGCGGATTGGACAACATGTAGTCAAATTTATCGGCATAAAGCTGGTCGCCGGAAAGGGTGTTTCCCAGTTTGATGTTGGTGACGTCTTGACCTTTGATCAGCATATCCGCTTTACAGATGGCGTAACTCTCCGGATTAAGCTCCTGACCAAAGGCCCGCATGACCGCTTGCGGGTTCAACTCATGCACATATTCCATACCGGAAGAAAGAAAACCGCCCGTACCGGCGGTGGGGTCGTAAATGGTGCGGATAATGCCCGGTTTGGTTAAGGCATCATCATCCGCCATAAATACCAGGGAGGTGGTAAGGCGCACAATATCGCGCGGGGTAAAATGCTCGCCTGCGGTTTCATTGGAACTTTCAGCAAATCGGCGGATCAGTTCTTCAAACACCAGGCCCATATCATGGTTGGAAATGGCCCTGGGACTTAAATCGGTTTGCCGGACCTTTTGCACCACTTTATAGAGCAGGTTGGCATCGTTCAGTTGACCGATGAACTCAGCAAAATTAAAGTATTCAAATATCTCGCGGGCATCCTTGGAAAATCCCTGAATATAAGATTGCAGGTTATCTTTGATGCCCGATTCACCCAGTTTGGAGAGATCCATCTTAGAGATGTTAAAAAATGACAACCCGCCGGTGGCCCGAAGCAGCAATTTTTCTTCCGCCTCTTCCGGAAGACCCATCTTTTGGACATTTTCATATTCTGTAAGGACGGCCTCTTTACTTTCCTCCAATACCCCTTCGAGGCGACGCAAAAGCGTAAAGGGAAGGATCACGCGGCCATATTGACTTTGCTTGAAATCACCACGTAACAGGTCGGCCAGGGACCAGATGTAGGCGGCCTGATTGTTCGCTACTTGAGTCATGTATGCCTTTTCCGATATTATGCTTTTAAGATTTCAATAAAGGTTACCAAACCTATTTTGTTATGGATGTTGGCACAAGGGCTAATGGCTTTGCCACTGCCGGTCTCTAGAAAATGACCAAGCCGTTGAGACAACCATCATTGGGGTGCCGCTGAGAAGAATAAACCCCAGTTTGTGATAATAGTCGTGAAGCTTTTTTTTAGCGATGTTTTCATCAGTTGGAAATTGATCTAAACACATCTTGTCACGCCATTTTTTTCTGTCCCCGTCTCTTACGGGCTCGAACTGAAGAGGAAAAGGTTTCATCGCAACAATAGAGGCCCCGGCTGAAAAACGGGCAATCATGTGATGCAAGATAGTGAGGCCGAGCTTCTTTCCACGGTACTGTGGTACCTAAAAGCTGCAATTAGCGGTTAGCCGTTAGCTATTAGCCCCACGATATCGGTTATTTACGGTTACATTAGCTTGGCATCA
>Ga0208901_1000579_pt1 | contig 15688 bp, 15 predicted proteins | sample AntAceMetag02UKF_FD_184764 | JGI IMG/M metagenome (GOLD analysis project Ga0208901, IMG submission 184764) | Saline lake microbial communities from Ace Lake, Antarctica - Antarctic Ace Lake Metagenome 02UKF (SPAdes) (version 2) | ecosystem: Environmental > Aquatic > Non-marine Saline and...
AGGTCATGTGCTGGCTTGCGGATTCCAATTATGAGGTGCGTTTCCACGCCGATCACCCAATCTCCGAACGGGTGATCTTTCCCGTTTCGGAAAATGAAAGCAGGGGCATTGAAGATGCTCGTTTTGTTCAATTTTTCGATGACAACCAAGAAGTCACCTATTATGCGACCTATACCGCCTATAACGGTTTTACAATTCTTCCACAGTTGATTGAAACAAAGGATTTTATCGAATTTAAAGTGAAAACCCTCAACGGCAGAGCAGTAAAAAACAAGGGTATGGCGCTTTTCCCTCGGAAAATCGGCGGTCGCTATGCCATGCTTTCGCGCCAGGACGGTGAAAATAATCATCTCATGTTTTCAGACAATATTCATTTCTGGCAAGAGACCCAAATCATACAGGAGCCGGAATATCCATGGGAATTCATCCAGGTCGGCAACTGCGGATCCCCCCTGGAAACCGATAAAGGCTGGGTCGTGCTCACCCTCGGCGTAGGTCCCATGCGCAAGTATTCTATCGGCGCCATGCTGCTCGACCTTGAAAATCCGGCAAGCGTCATTGCCCGTCTTGAAGAGCCGTTACTTGCACCGCGTGAGGAAGAGAGAGAGGGGTATGTTCCCAATGTGGTTTATACATGCGGCGCAATTTTCCACAATAGCGACCTGGTCATTCCCTATGGCATGTCTGATATTAAAACCGGTATAGCAACTGTTAAAGTAAGCGAACTGATTGACTGCATGCGCCCAGTAGCTTAGGGTTCGCTCAAAAATAAATTCGCAGAGTTGACGCTTCAGACCGTTGGATGAAAACATCTGTTTGCAGCAGGGGGTCATATGAGCATTTACAACCTTGAAAGGATTTTTAACCCAACGTCATTGGCCGTTGTGGGCGCCAGTGAAAGGGCGGGAAGCATCGGCAATGCCCTCATGAAAAATATCATGGCCGGGGGCTACAAAGGAAGAATTTTCCCAGTGAATCCCAAACATAAAACCATTTGCGGTCTTGAAGCCTCTGCCTCGATCCTGGATATTGGATCATCCGTTGATCTTGCCGTCATTGCCACCCCCATCGTGAAAGTCCCCGGACTCATCCGAGAATGCGTTCAGGCAAAGATTGCCGGGGCCATTGTTTTGTCCGCCGGGGGTAAGGAGATCGGCGAAAAGGGGCGGGAGATTGAGGACGAAATCCGGAAGGAGGCGGCCAGGGGAGATTTGCGCATTATCGGCCCCAACTGCATCGGGATCGTGTCCGCCAAAGCCGGGCTCAACGCCAGCTTTGCAAGCCTCATGCCCCTGTCCGGAAAACTGGCTTTCGTCTCCCAGAGCGGTGCCATCTGCGCCGCAATCCTTGACCTTTCCATCAAAGAGGGAATCGGCTTCAGCCATTTTGTGAGCATCGGTTCCATGCTGGACGTGGACTTCGGCGATCTCATCAACTACCTGGGTAACGATCCCGGGGTGAAAAGCATTGTCCTGTATATGGAAAACCTGACCAACGTGAGGAAGTTCATGAGTGCGGCCCGCGCCATATCCAGAGTCAAACCCATCGTCCTTCTGAAATCGGGGCGTTCCAAGGCCGGGGCCGCCGCCGCATCGTCGCACACCGGTGCCCTTGCGGGCGAAGATGTGATCTATGATGCGGCCTTTAAGCGGGCCGGCATCCAGCGGGTGGACACCATCAGCGAGCTGTTCGACTGCGCGGAATTGATGGCAAAACAGCCTCTTCCCGCAGGTCCTGGCCTGGGCATCATCACCAACGGCGGCGGCCCCGGGGTCATGGCGGCCGACGCCCTGTCCGCTCACGGCATTGAGCCGGTCGCCCTCTCCCCGGAAACCCTTCAGAAGCTCAACGACATTCTTCCGCCCTTCTGGAGCAGGTCCAATCCCGTGGACATTTTAGGCGACGCCTCCCCGGAACGGTGGAAACGCGCCATGGATGTTTGTCTTTCCGCCCGGGAGATTTTCGGCCTGGTCATCATCTTCGTGCCCCAGGCCCTTAGCAGCGGAACCGGCGTGGCCGAGGCCGTTTCCGACCTGATCCGTTCCAGGCCCTGCCCCCCCATATTTGCCGTCTGGATGGGGGGAGAAAGCGTTGAAGAGGGTCGGCAAATTCTCAACCGGGAAGGGATTCCCACCTACGACACGCCGGAAAGGGCCGTTGCGGCATTTGTTCACATGTATGCGTACAAGCGCAACTTGGAACTGATTCAGGAGATTCCATCCCGAATGCCCCGTGCGCTCACCTTTGATCGGGAAAAGGCCCGAGAGATTGTGGAAGCGGCGCTGAAGGACGACGGTTCGCTTCTCACGGAAGTGGAATCCAAGGCCCTGCTCAAGGCCTACGGCATACCGGTGAATCCAACGGAAGCGGCTGAAAATGAAGAGCAAGCCCTCTTGCTGGCCCGGAACTTAGGATATCCGATGGCCATGAAAATTCATTCAAGGGACATTTCTCACAAATCCGATGCCGGCGGTGTTCAGCTGAACCTTCGCTCTGAAAGGGACGTTCAAAATGCCCGGCGGGAAATTCTCAAAAACGCTCGGGCCTATGATGCGAAAGCGGAAATCCTGGGGGTCACCATCCAACCCATGGCGGGACCGTACGATTATGAAGTGATCCTGGGGAGCAAACGGGATCCTCTCTTCGGCCCGATTATCCTTTTCGGCATGGGCGGCATCATGACCGAAATCCTGAAGGACCAGGCCATTGCCCTGCCCCCCTTGAACCGGCTGCTGGCCAGGCGACTCATGGAAAGCACCAAGGTCTACCGGATGCTGAAAGGGTATCGAAACCGCCCCCCCGCGAGGCTGGATCTCCTGGAAGAGACCCTGATCCGCCTTGCCCAATTGGTTTCCGATTTTCCGGAAATCGTGGAACTGGACATCAACCCCATGGTTTTGAGCGCCGACGGGGTCTGCGCAATAGACGGGCGGGTCCTTATCAAACCGTCGAAGGTGCTGAGCCCTCATCATCTGGTGATCAGTCCCTATCCCAACCAGTATGAAATAACCACAGCCACCCGCGATGGGATTAAGCTGTTAGTTCGCCCTATCAAGCCGGAAGACGCCCCCCTTCTCCTGGAACTCTTTAATTCCCTGTCGGAGGAAAGCATCTATTCCCGGTTTTTTGCACCCCTGAAAACCCTTTCCCACAAGATGTTGGTGGTCTTCACCCAAATCGATTACGACCAGGATATGGCCCTGGTGGCCATTGATACGTCAGAATCAGAGGAAAAGATACTGGGTGTGTCCCGGCTCATGAGAAAACCGGGCGGCATGGAAGCCGAGTTCGCCGTGGTGGTGAGAGATGCCTGGCAGGGAAAAGGGATCGGCGCAACCCTCATGAAACACCTGCTCTTCATCGCCGAGAAACAGTTTCTGGAGGCCGTCTGGGGAACCATTCTACCCCAGAACCGTCAGATGGTGAAACTGGCCGAAAAAATGGGCTTTGAAATCTGCAGGAGCCTCGAAGAACAGACCTATGAGGTAAGAATCGATTTGAAGAAGCGCAAACCTTAAAAACTGTTTAGGGTCCAGGGTCTCTTCAACAAAAGGGTTTTCCCGGCGCATTTTTCTCGCGGGTGGCCTGGAAAGAAACCGGAATTGCCGCAGACAAACCTGTATCGTGTTTTGAACCCGAAAAAATATCGATAGGAAATAAAGGCATCCTTCATCCATAAGTTTACACTTTTCCCGGAAATGGGGTATGTTTTCTGGTTGAAAATCGGACGTCGAATCTGGAAATCGGATGCTGAAACTGGAAATTCGAAACTGGAAATTGGATAACACACTAGAATTAATGTGTTTTTTTCTAATTTCCAATTTCCAGTTTCCAATTTCTCTGCGAAAACGCGAAATCACGAAAGTGTAAACTACTTTTTGGCTTAAATGAAGGATGCCGAAATAAAGATGAAAAAATTCTCTCTGAGTGTCGCTTCGGCGTCCACAAAACAGATTCTTTGGAACCTTTTTCTCATTGCATCCGGCAGCCTTATCTGTACAGTGGCCGTGAACGGCATTCTTATTCCCCAACAGTTTTTCGGGGCCGGATTTACCGGCGTGGCCATTGTTATCCACTATCTGGTTCCACCGCTTCCGGTGAGTGGGTTATATCTCCTTTTGAATATCCCCGTCTTCGTCCTGGGGTGGGTGTACGTGGGACGGCGGTTCTTCTTCTACAGCATCGCGGGGATGTTGTTTTTCAGCGCCGCGCTGCAATGGATACATCTCCTTGTACCAGTCCATGACAAGATACTGAGTGCGATCATGGCGGGGATCATCATGGGAATCGGTGCCGGGATTACCTTGAGGTCCTTAGGGTCCGGTGGCGGGCTCGACATCCTCTCCGTGATTCTGCTCAAACGGTTCTCCGTTCGATTGGGAACGACCATGCTGGCCATGAACAGCTTGGTGCTTCTAGCGGGGGCACTTCTCTTTTCCCTGGAAGCGGCCCTTTACACCCTGATCTTCATCTTTGTGAGTTCCTACATTATCAATGTGGTGGTCATGGGATTGAGCCAGAGAAAAGCGGTGATGATCATTTCACCGGAGTGGGAGAAGATCTCGCGGGAGATCGCCGACAGGGTGCACCGCGGGGTGACCATGATCAAGGGTAATGGAGCATATTCGGGACAGGAAATTCAGATTGTATACACGGTCATTGCCTTTCAGGAACTGCCCCGAATGAAAAAGATGGTTCGGAGTATCGACCCCAATGTGTTTATGGTGGTCTCTGACACCCTGGAGGTCATGGGCATCCGAATCGGAAACCAACCTCACTGGTAATGGGTTCTATCGTTTTGTGAGATAGATAATTTCCCCAAAATTTAATACGCTCACAGAGCGCTGGCATATGAAATCGCCCTTCGTGGAATTCATCGATAACAGGATGTTTAATGGGAATGTCCCCCTTAATCCGAGTCTGACAGGCCAGTCGAATATTTTCAGGACATCCCATGTCCTTCGCAAGAAGCGCCTCTTTCTCATTCCTGGACCGGCAATTTTGCAATCCCTCCATGATATAAATCCGGCAGGTCGTACAACGGGCGTCACCACCACAGGCATGAATCTGATCGATATCGGCCTTATGCAGGACCTCAAGGACCGTACCGTCGGGGGAGGCGGGAACGGTTTTATTGTCTGTTTGTGAAAATATTTTCGCCCGGCCGAAAGGCCACGACGGCACCGTTCCAACTTTTGACCTTCTTATTTTCTTTGACGAAGAAACCCTGCCGTTGGGTCTGAAAGGATGAAGACTTTGCCGGAAAATTGAAGAGAAGCCTGGAGTTGGCTACAAAGGTTGTCTGGACTATGCGGTTCAGATGTCCTGGCTCTATTGGGATTGTGGGGATTGCCGGCATAAGCTCGATCAGGGAGCCAGGCCGGAGATGAAGCTTATCGTAGGAGATTCAATTGGACACTATAATTTGAGGCTAAGATATGGAATACCAGGCCAGGTATTCTGATCCAACAGAGTGTGTCCGCTTCGGATGGACAGCATGTAGCTCATTAAATAGTATAAAGAGTTTTTGAGATAAGCTCTTAACGGTAATAAGGAAATTGGGATTTTACTTGGTTAGTGCGGGGTATCGAGATTGGAATGGATGCGAAAGAGCTAAGAGTGAAGGAAAACAAGAGAGAGTCCCAATTCAGGCGAAGAGCGGAGGAAAGGCTCAAAGAAGCGGCCGGCGGCAGCGAAGATCTCTCCGAAGCCTCACCCGAAAGAATGGCGAGCCTCATACACGAGCTCCAGGTTCATCAGATCGAGTTGGAGATGCAGAACGATGAACTTCGCCGCATTCAAGGGGAATTGGAAGAGACACGAGATAGATACTCTCATTTGTATAATTTCTCGCCGGTCGGCTATGTTACGTTGACTGAAAACGGGGTCATAGATGAGGCCAATCTCCCCCTTGCTTCCATGTTTGGTGTAGAGCGGGGCACTTTAGTGGGAAACCCTTTCGCCCGTTTCATTTTGAGAGAGGACCAGGATGTTTTCTATAGGCTTCGGCATCACCTTCTGGAAACAGAAAAATCCCAGTCCTGCGAGCTGCGTCTTGTGAAAAAAGACGGACATGGTTTTTTTGCCAATTTAGATTGTATGGTTGTAAGAAACAGCGGCGACGGTTCCAGGTTCATCAGAGGGTCAGTGAGTGATATCAGCGAACGGCACGTTATCGCCGCGGCCTTACAGGAAGCCCACAGCGAGCTGGAACTGCGGGTCGAGGAGCGGACGGTTGAACTTTTGACGGCTTTTTCTGAAATCAAAGCGCTGAAAGACCAACTCGAGGCTGAGAATATTTATTTTCGCCAAGAAAGAAAAATGAAACGATCATTTGACCGGATTTTAGGGCAAAGCGATGGTCTCAAGCATGTTCTCTTTCGGGCGGAGCAGGTGGCTCCTACAAACACGACGGTCCTCATTCTTGGGGAAACCGGTACTGGAAAGGAGTTGATCGCAGCCGCAATCCACAACATGAGCCCCCGCAAGAATCGGCCGATGATTACCGTCAACTGTGCCGCTCTGCCTGCCAATTTAATAGAGAGCGAGCTGTTCGGCCGGGAGAAGGGGGCCTTTACCGGGGCCGATAGTCGGCAGATAGGGCGGTTCGAGATCGCTCACGGATCCACCCTTTGTCTTGACGAGATCGGGGAGCTGCCGCTGGAGCTGCAGGCCAAGCTGCTCCGGGTGATCCAACATAACGAATTTGAGCGCCTGGGTTCGTCGCAGACCATCAAAGTCGATGTGCGGATCGTGGCAACGACCAATCGAAACCTTGAAGAAGAGGTTCAAAAGGGTCGATTCAGGCAGGACCTTTACTATCGGCTCAACGTCTTCCCCATCACGGTGCCTCCATTACGGCAGCGAAAAAAAGACATCCCTTTGTTGGCCCAGGCCTTCATAGAACGATATGCCCGGAAATTGGGGAAACAGATCACGTCGATCCAGAAACAAACGATGAAGGCCCTGCAGGATTACCCGTGGCCCGGGAACGTCCGGGAGCTGGAAAGCATCATTGAACGGGCCGTGATCTTGTGCTCCGGGCCGGTGCTGCACCTGGCGGATAAGCTGGCAATCTTACCCCCTCCCCTGTCATCCGGCATGAGAACTCTGGAAGAAACGGAGCGAGACCAGATCCATAAAACCCTCTTGGAAACCCGATGGCGCATCGAGGGAAAGGACGGGGCAGCAGAGATCCTGGGCCTTCATCCGAGTACCTTGAGAGCCAGGATGCATAAGCTCGGGATCGTCCGTACGCAGACCAAAAAGCCGGACTAAGATTCGACTCCCCTCGAAGTCCCCCCACCCCCTCAACATATGGAGGTTCCACCAAATATTGAGGTGCGGCAGATCTTTTCAAGCTTGCCTACACTTTTGTCCCATTGATCTAATCATTTGTTTTTCAAGGATAAATTTAAAATCATCCCTCTTTTTCGGTTCATGGCATGATAGTTGCGGATAGTATTTGCATGATCCTGGTTATGGGGATGCCAAGGCCAAAGCTGATGAACAGCTGACCGCGTTGCGTCAAAAAAGAGAGGTTTTAGTTGAGAAGTTGAAAGAGCTGGGTTTCTCCGGGGGAGATGCGTGGGAGCAACTAAAATCAGGTATCGATGCGGCCATGGAGGATTTGGGTAACGCCTACAAAAAGGCAGCGGCCGAATTCAGCGAATCCTGAAAATTCCGGGCAGGAAATCACAGTAGACTCGAAATAGAATTTGCATCATGTCCTTTAGGGATAACATGAAAGCTAAGATCAAGTTGGACAGGCTTTTCCGGCAGCTCATGTCCACCATGAAAGAGCCGCCGGGCAGATGGTGGTTGTGTGGACAAGGTCCTTGCCCGGGAACTGTTCAAAATGAGCGATCTCAAGGGCACAAATGTTTTCGAATTCCTGGCTCGACTGACGCCAAGAGAAAATTTAAGAAATCAGCTTTGATCTTCCGGAACCGACAAGGAGGACAAATATGGGAGAGACCAAACGACAGTCTTACACTTTCACTGTGAGGCAATATGGGGACGGCACGCTGTATATTGCATGTGAACCGGTTGGGAGAGAATTGAACCTCTTCGGTAAAGGTTCTCTTAGTTTTGTCCTCCCTATAGGGACGACATTGGAGAGTGCCAAAAAAGCCGGTGCATTCTTAAACAAAAGTATTGATTCCATTTCATTCACCGAAGCCCTTGGCTCTGACAAGTATTGATGTGGGAAATCTTAAAGAATTTCTCCTAACTTGCGTCCTATTCGATAGCGCTTGCCGGTGCGCTGTATTTTTTAATGTTTTTAGCAAATCAACGGTAACGTCATTGAGGACCCCGGTTCTTCTCCACGATCAAAGATATCTCCCACATAGAATACAACCTAAAAACTGCAATTAGCGATTAGCCGTTAGCTATTAGCCATACAATGTCAGCCATTTACAATGCAATAGGTAAGCATCGAAAAGTGAATTCTCAAATAAAGGGAAAAGTCATGCAAACGATTGGGATCTTTAAGCTAACGGCTAATAGCTAAAAGCTAATTGCAGCTTTTAGGTACAATATTCACCGTATTTAAGATCTATTTTGAAAAGAATAAACGGAAAAAAACAGTGCCTTTTAAAATCATGGCTTGGAGCGGCGCTTGGATTCTTCCCCGATCAATCGAAAGAACAATCGGATGTTTGAAGGTTGCAGCTGAAAGCGGATGGTTTGCCGCACGGCCGTCTGAAACCGAAAGTATTTATAAGATCTATGCAGAGAGCTTCCGGGGAACCGATCATCTGGCTCGGATTTTTGTGGAAGCACAAAACATCGTAAACAATGCTTTGAAGGAGGGAAAAACAACATGAAAACCAAGATAATGATCTTAATGGCGATGTTGCTGGCCACAGGAATGCTGTATGGTACGGCAGTGGGTCAATCCCCTCCCATACCGTCGGAGGAGCAGCCGGAAGTATTGACCCAGGGGCCTGTGAATGAGGCCTTTGCCCAGCCGGTAAGTTTGGATGCGCAATCGAGTTTCACAGCCCCCGAAAGGCCGCCGGCGCACATCGATGAAATTCCGCCCAGTGAAAGACCTGAAGGAGGTCAGTTTGCATGGGTTCCGGGGTACTGGGCCTGGGATTCGGACAGGGATGGGTATATCTGGGTGAGCGGGTGCTGGCGCGCCGTACCGCCGGGCAGGTACTGGGTTCCGGGATACTGGGCCCAGATGGAGGACGGCTGGCAATGGGCGGCAGGATTCTGGGCACCGGTGGGTAATCAGGAGATCTCTTATTTGCCTGCTCCACCGGAACTGACGAATGTTGAAGCCCAGGGACCCCCACCGTCACCGGACCGAATATGGGTGCCGCCATGCTGGTATTGGCATCAGGGTCAATATATTCGGCGACCCGGTTACTGGATTACGGCACAGCCCGACTGGGTTTGGGTGCCGTCCCATTACATCCGGACACCCCGCGGGTATGTCTTTGCCGACGGGCACTGGGATTATACGCTGGATCGCCGGGGGGTACTGTTCGCGCCGATTTATTTTCCTAACCACAGCTATGAGCGCCCAGGATTTTCGTATGGGTTGAGCATCGTCCTTAATGTCGGCAACCTGGAGCTCAGTTTGTTTACCCGTCCGTCCTACGGCCACTATTACTTTGGTGATTACTACGACAGCAGGTATATCAGCATAGGCATTTTCCCCTGGTTTATGTTCGAACAGCGGCACACCTGGTATGACCCCATTTATGTACAAAACCGCTGGCGCCGGCACAGGGCCGAGCCCCAATGGGAACGGAACCAGCGGCGGGAATATGACCGCCGCAGGGATGATAGAACCCTTCGACCGCCGAGAACGTATCGCGAGATGGAGAAAAGAATGGCCAAGATGCCGGAATCCCGCCGAAGGAGCTTCGAAATCGCTGAGCCGGTGACACGCATGGCCACCAGAAAATCGGAGCCGTTCAAATTCCAACAGATTAAACCGGAAGCGCGGAAGCAGATCGCGAAGCATTCCAATGACGTTCATAAATTTGTCCAGGAGCGAAGTCAGTGGGAGTCCAAGGGACCCGGTCATCAGGATAGAAATGCGGTTATGGAGAAAACTCCGGTAATTAAACACAAGGATAGGCAACCGGTTGAGCATAAACCGGACAAGTCGGTTATGAAGGTACCTCCGGCGGTCGAACACAGGGTCATGCCGCCGGTTAAGCATAAAAGGCAGGAAATGAAGTCACCGGAGCGCATGGAACAGGTCCCTGCCCAGGACAGTCGCAGGGGCCAAACACCGGCCCGAGGTCGGGAGGAAGCAGCAACTTCGTCACAGCGTCAAAAACCTTCAGTTTCTGAAACCGGGCGGAATCAACCGGACAAGGTGAAGATTCGGACCTCTCCGGTGGCCGACAAGGAGGGCCGAGGGTCTTCAAAGAAGAAACCGCCAACCCAGCCCACTGAAGAAGAAAAGGACCTCTCAAGGAAGGGAAAACATGAATAAGCTTACCCGCGTCAGCCATCCGATATACAGGCTCATGCCCCTGGAAGTCGAGGGATTCGATGCCTGGCGGAGCTGGCGCTGGTGGTAGGATTCTTTGTGGAAAAAAGGTTGCTTGATCTGGGGTCCTCATCCTTGTGATCTCCATCGCCGGGATATTGAAGATGCCTATCTGGAGGCCATTGAACAGACGAAATTCGAAATCATTCTTGCAAATGCCTATTTTTTTCCCGGATTGAATTTTCGTCATGCTCTTCTGGATGCAGCCGCACACGGTGTTCGGGTGATTTTGCTGTTGCAGGGTAAAGTGGATCATCTATTGCTGCATTATGCGTCGCATGCGCTATATGGCAGTTTTCTCGATGCAGGAATGGAAATCTACGAACATCACAAGAGCCTTATGCATGCCAAGGTTGCCGTGATTGATGGACATTGGGCCACGGTGGGATCCTCAAACCTTGACCCCTTCAGTCTGCTGCTTTCTCTCGAGGCAAACGTCGTTGTGGTGGATAAAGACTTTGCCGGAAAATTGAAAGGAAGCCTGGAGTTGGCCATTAAAGCGGGAGCGCGGCGGGTATTTAAGAGTCGCTGGAGAACGCAGCCCTTCGGCATGCGTTTAGCGAGCTGGCTGAGTTATGGCCTGGTGCGATTTATGACGGGAATGACGGGGTATGTGCCCCCGGGGAAAAAATCCGGCCAGGCATAAACCGAATTGTCGACCAAAAAAAAATCGACTGCCTGATTGGCGGCCCAAACGCCTGAGAGCACGCAGCTCAAGCTTCCCGATGGCATGCCATGGTTACAGCAATCCCGTTTTCATAATTGCATTTCAACAGACCATGTTTATCCCTTCAATTTTTGCCTTTTCCCTTCCCTTTTCCTTTCCCGTTTCCGCTATTCTTATTTTTATCTTTGTCTTTTCCCTTGTCCATATCATTGTTATTGTAAATGTCATCGCCACGCTTCAGGGCATGAAATTCCTTTGATCCAGGCTTGATACCCAGGCTCTTCGCAAGCGCACCCCACCCTTTCCCCTTTTCAGATCTGTATCTCTCAATAACGTATTCCGTCGGCTTTGCCGATATTTCCCCGAATCGAAATACCATATAGGCATCCGCAGGTCTTTCCACATTGCTGAGTACGGCATTGATCTGTGCATCACCTAAATTGAACCGGGCAGCAAGCACTGCCCTAAACCCTGAGGGATCAGCTTCAGCGCTGATATTAAAATCCGTCATCCAGTCAAAATCTCCTGCTGTCACTATTCCTGCTGATGAAAAAAGCAAAAACAGTACTGAAATCATGAACAATATTCTTTGCGGTTTCATTACGTCCTCCTTTTGATTATGCTTCTAAGCCTTCCCTTGTTGATCAGAATCAATAGTATTGTGGTGCAAGCATCTTGCCAACACGCCAAAGAACATTGGAGGTGTGAAATATTCTTTAAAAACAGTATATTATATTAACGAAAGAAAACAGAGGAAAGATATTGAATGATTCGTTTGGCCTCCATATATAGAGGTTCCACCAAATATTGAGGGCAGGCAAACGGTTCAACCTTGCAGCGGTTTCTATCCATGTGGCCTAACAATTTGTTTTTAAAGGATAATTACAGACGCATTGCCTTTTTCGGTTTTGGCAGGATAGTTGCAAATACTATTTTCATGATCTTGGTTACTATGCAAATGGAGGTTCTTGCGGACAAGCGCAAGGAGCTTTCCCAGACGATTGCATTACTGATCGGCTCCATAAAGAGAGAGAAGGGATGCCGGCGATGCGACTTTTGCAGGAGTATGGAGAATGAAAATCGCTTCTTTCTTTTTGAAGAATGGGATACCCGGGAAGACTTTGACCTCCACCTGAAATCGGCGTGCTTTACTGTATTTCGGGGGACGCTGAATCTCCTCCAGAAGCCCTGTGAAATGGTTTTTCACACCGTAACCGACGGGAAGTCATGCAATGAATGGAACTGATTCCACTGATCGTGGGTGGCACCGCATTGTTGGTTGTAGGAAATAGGAAGAGTTGAAGGGAGGCAAACATTTCAATCATGGAGGTTTTTATGAAAGGAGGCTGTATAATATGCAAATCGATATATCCCCACAACCGGTGATTGCTCTAATCGCGGGTATCGCGATTCTCATTGCCCCGAAACTATTGAATTATATCGTTGCCATTTATCTCATTGTATTTGGCATTTTAGGGCTTGTCCGAATGTAGTCAAACCGAAATCCAACAGGAGGAATATCATGAAATCAAGCACAAGGGACGAGGCGGAAGGAAAATTGCACCAGATGAAGGGCAAGATCAAGGAGATCGCGGGGAAAGTCATTCTGGATTCTGACCTGGAAGCCGAAGGCAAAAAGGAAAACAAAGCCGGCAAGGTTCAGGAAAAAATCGGCGATATCAAGAAGGTCGTTGGGAAGTAAACAAGGGCTTCCATAATGAAGATTCTGGAGGCGTTGGGAGGCGGCGAAGATGCTTTGGACCATATGTGTAATTCTTTTGATTCTGTGGGGATTGGGCCTGTTGACCGGGTACACGATGGGTGGAGTCCTCCATGCCCTGCTGGTTATTGCCATCATCGTGGTGCTGATCCAGGTTATTCAAGGACGACGAGTGTAACCATTTAAGATCTTGCCGGACAAGGTGAGATGTTTACAGAAAGGAGTAATTGCTATGAAAAAGAGAAATAGGTTTGTGGGGTATTTTGTCATTCTGATAATGATCGCCGCCTTTTCGGCCTGCGCATCCACATCCAAACAGGAAGGCACGGGTGAATATGTCGACAATTCGGTGATTACAACCAAGGTCAAGTCCCTGCTCGCAGCGGATGATTTTCTTAAATCATTTAAGATCGGTGTAGAAACTTACAAGAGCACCGTTCAACTGAGCGGATTCGTTAGCTCTCAAAAGGCCGTCGATAAAGCGATTGAAATCGCACGGAGCGTCAAAGGGGTTACGTCCGTAAAGAACGATCTGATCGTGAAAGAATAGGGTGTGGACGATCGCCGTGGTGCGGAAACAAGGAACCGCGGGAGAAAATAGGAATAAGTCGACAGGTTGATGGAGTTGTATGGAGATGATGATGAAACAAATATTGATGGTACACACCTTAGCTGCCGCTTTAACGTTGTTTAGTGGATTGGCGTTCGCGGCCGACCAGGGCGATCAAACCTACGGCAGCCAACTCAAATAGAATTGTGTGCAAATTATCGTTGACAATACCAAGTAACGGTTGTATGCTACGCCCAGGTGTTGGTGTCTTTTCGAGGAGGAGATGAACCATGGAGGGAATCGCGAGGATCGTCTTAAAGGAAGAAGAAGCGGTTTATCACGTCATGTCCCGAATAGCCTCTGATCCCCAAGACCTGGCAGGCGTCTTGGATGTTTGTCTGTCGAAACACGCCAATAACAAAGCGCTCCAAACGCAGGGGCTGGAATTGGCAGCTTTCCACATGCTGCCCCCCCCCATGATAGCGCAACGGCCCTTCCGTACCACATTCCGTACAAAGCCTCCGGAGTTCTTTGTCACAGATTCCAACCAAACTTCAACTTATCGGTTTCCAATTTCCGGATCAATTTGATTAACAGCCCATGGGCTTTTGTGCCCGAGCAAATGCCGGTAGAGAGTTCCGTATCGCATGTTCCGCCGCTTTGGCAGGCGAGACAATAGACCAATATATCGACGACTCAACGATCACTACGGAAGTCGATGGGAAGATGCCCAAAGAACCTGGGGCTTATTATATGAATATTGATGCCGATGTAAAAAGTCGGCATCTCGCGCAAAGCTCGCAAAGTCAAGTTGTTCATATCAGGCCAATCGGAGATCGGGTTTCGGAAAAACTCACGCGAAACAGAGTCGTTGAATCTATTATGCGTCTCTTGAAGATAGAAGAAAAAAAGTAAGCTCGGCAGGGGGCCCTCCTGTGAGGGAAGCTTAAAGGATTCGAAAGTAATGGAAAGGAGACGCACAAATGTTTTACGGAAAGAGTATTCTTCACTTATTGATGAGCCTAATTCTCTTGGCAAGCGTGGGACTTGTTGTTCTCGGTTTCACTGGGCCCATTGCAGCGCTCGCGGCCGGACCGGCACCGGTCAATCTTTTGTCAGCGGGTAATTTCGCGATTCTGGCGGAAACAACGATCACAAACACCGGCAGCCATACTACTGCTATAATCGGGAATATTGGCCTTAGTCCGGGCACTGCTGCTGCGATGGATACCGTATGGTGTTCCGAAATCACCGGAACAATCTACGGTGTTGATGCGGCATACACAGGTAATGGTACGACAACATGTTTTGCCGGTAACCCGCCTCTTGCCAACAAGACCTTAGTGGATACCGCGGTAGGCGATATGCTAACCGCGTACAATAATGCTGCCGCAGTAGTAACCCCCGCGCCTGTAACCGAACTGGGTGCTGGAAATATTGGCGGAATGACACTTGCTCCCGGACTCTACAAATGGAGCACTGACGTTATCATACCCACCAGCGTTACGCTCTCCGGCGGTGCAAGCGATGTTTGGATATTCCAAATAGCGGGAGATCTTGATATCGCCTCAGGTGCCAGCGTCCCTGCGGGTATTAAAGTATTGCTAAGCGGCGGAGCCAAGGCCTCGAATGTCTTTTGGCAGGTCGGTGGTGTGACCGGTGCAACTATCGGAACGTACGCCACCTTCAATGGAATTATATTGAGCGCAAAGCAGATTATCCTGCAAACCGGCGCAGTACTGAATGGCAAAGCGCTTGCCCAAACCCAAGTTACGCTCGATGCCGACATGGTCGTCGATGCTGCCGGTTGTCCGAGCATCTCCCTCCTTCCCGCGCCGCCCCTTGCGGAGGGAACTGTGGGGGTCGCCTATAGCCAGACCATCACTGCCAGCGGCGGAACAGCGCCGTATACATACAGCATAACGGCCGGGACGCTACCGACCGGGTTGTCGCTTAATGCGGGAACGGGCCTCATCTCAGGAACGCCGACTGCGGCGGGCACATCTGCGGTCACGGTCACGGCCACGGATAACAACGGCTGCACCGGCGGACAGGCCTACACCCTGGTCATCAATGCTGCCAGTTGTCCGACCATCTCTCTCCTTCCTCCGCCCCTTGCGCCGGGAACTGTGGGGGTCGCCTACAGCCAGACCATCACGGCCAGCGGCGGAACAGGACCCTATACATTCAGTATAACGGCGGGGGCGCTACCGACCGGGGTGTCGCTTA
>Ga0208901_1000582_pt1 | contig 15507 bp, 14 predicted proteins | sample AntAceMetag02UKF_FD_184764 | JGI IMG/M metagenome (GOLD analysis project Ga0208901, IMG submission 184764) | Saline lake microbial communities from Ace Lake, Antarctica - Antarctic Ace Lake Metagenome 02UKF (SPAdes) (version 2) | ecosystem: Environmental > Aquatic > Non-marine Saline and...
TTTTATACCTCCAGGTAGTTCTTCCTGATATCATCCGCTGCGAGCAGGGCCGGGGCATCTCCATCGAAAACCACCTGTCCTTTGCTCATGATATAAAAGCGGTTGGCAAGATTAACCGCCGCCTTAAAATTCTGCTCAACCAGCAATATAGTTACGCCTGATTCGCGAACAGCTGAAAGCATTTCCAATACACTTTTTGCAATAAGCGGGGCCAACCCCTCTGTTGGTTCATCCACCAATATGAGCTCCGGATTTCCCAGCAGAGTTCGGGTCACGGTAAGCATCTGTTGTTCACCGCCTGATAGATGCGCTCCCTTATTCTGCTTCCGCCCTCTCAATTGGGGAAAGAGTTCATATACTTTATCAATCGTCCAGACCTGTTTCGAGGCATTTATTCCATGTTTGATTCCCATAAGCAGATTCTCGTGGACCGTCAGGCTTGGGAAAATTCGCCTGTCCTCAGGGACATAACCCACACCCAAGCGGGCTATTTCGTATGGGTCCTTGCCAACAAGCTCATTGTCTTTAAACAGGATGCTTCCAGAACTGGCCTGGACAATTCCCATGATACTTTTCAGAGTCGTTGTTTTTCCCATTCCATTGCGGCCCAGAAGGCATGTCATATTCCCTTCTTCCAAGTTCATGGAGACCCCATGGAGGATATGGCTCTTGCTGTAATAACTGTGGATCTTTTCAATCTCCAGTAACATTCCTATTCCTCTCCGAGATAGGCATCCTTTACCCTCTGATCATTTCGAATGTCCTCAGGCTTTCCGGATACCAGAATGGTACCGAAATGCAGGACTGAAATGGTTTGCGCCAGGGAAAAGACAACATTCATATCGTGTTCTATGATGATCAGGCTGCGACCTGCCGTCACCTTGTCAATCATCTTTATGGCTTCGGCAGTTTCCTCGAGGGTCATTCCGGCCGTGGGTTCATCCAGCAGGATTAATTCCGGCTGTGTGGAAAGGGTTATCCCGATTTCAAGAGCGCGTTGCTTGCCATACGACAACTCCCTGGCCGGAATATCTTTTTCATCCGTCAGACCAATCTGCTCAAGAATATCTGCGGTTTCTTCATTAATCTCTACAGAACTATCCGGCTTTTTAAAAAAATTGTAACACAAACCCTTTCGGCAACGTACCCCTGAGCGGACGTTGTCGAAAACGCTCAGATCCTGAAATACATTCGTAATCTGAAAAGAACGGGAAATATTCAAATGATTGAGGATATGCGGAGGCTTCCCGGAAATATCTTCATCCTTAAAAATGATAGCCCCTGACGAGGGCTTGAATTTTCCACTGATGATGTTGAAAAGGGTGGTTTTACCGGCCCCATTGGGGCCGATAATAGCATGCCTTTCAGTTTCTTTTACCGTAAAATCGACGCCATTGAGCACTTGAAGCCCGGAGAAGTCTTTGCGTATTCTCTGTACCTGTAGAAGGTCTTTTGTATGGTTCATCGTTCCTGTCCTTCCATTCCGATATCTCCCTTTTTTCGGAACCTTTTTGACCAAGCCTCCTTCAACGAGGTAATTATCCCGGATAATCCACCGGGTGCGTAAAGTACCATAAGGATGAAAATAATTCCCATAACCAATGGCCATCGATCTGTAATGTCACTCAGGAAATCCTGCAGATAGATGTAGACGGCCGCACCCAGAACAGGCCCGATGAAAGAACCCGTGCCGCCTATAAACGTCATTAACACAACAATCGTTGTCATATCGACGCTGATGGCAGACAGGGAGGTGAATTCAAAAAAAAGTGCATAAAACGATCCCGCCAAACCTGCAAGGGCTGCAGTGAAGGTGAAAAGGATCAGACGGGTTATTGATGCATTGTACCCAAGAAACTTCATCCGTTCTTCGTTCTCCCTCATCAGGAGAACGGTTTGACCCATTGCAGTCCGGTTGAAATACCAGCAGTAAAGGATGATCGAACCGATAACCACCAGGGTGACATAATAAAAGGTGTTAATGTCCGACATATTCAACTGGGCAAAGCCCAGATTGATGTCCGGTCGATCGAGACTCAGACCATCATCACCGCCTGTAACAGAATGCCATTTGGTGGCAATGGCAAAGAATAATGCGTTGAACGCCAAAGTGAGCAGCGCAAAATAGGACCCCTTGTGGCGCAGAAGAAGAGCTCCCAATGCCAACCCGACGACCGTGCTTGCGGCTGTTCCAATGAGTACGGCGCCAAAAAAGGGAAGTCCCGGGATGTGGATGAGCCCTACAGCAGTTGCATAGGCTCCCGTCCCGAAGAACATGGCATGGCCGAAAGAAAGCAACCCTGCATACCCTAAAAGCAGGTTGTAACTTACTGCAAAAAGACCAAAGATGATCATCTCTGTTACAAGATTAATCTGATAAGATTTTACTGACAATGGCAAAACAACAACCATGATGAGGAGAAAAACGCCCCACATCCAAAAAGATCCGTAACTTCTTTGCTTCATCATAGTTCTTCACCAAAGAGACCCGAAGGTTTTATAATGAGTACCAATGCCATCAGCATATAGATGAGGGCCATGGACAGATCAGGGAAAAGCAGCGTTCCAAAGGCCTGCAGTTCTCCAATCATAAACGATGCTATCAATGCGCCCCCCAGGCTTCCAAATCCCCCGATTACGATGACAACAAATGCATCAATCAGAATCTCCGTAGCCATGCCGGGAAATGTAGATAGAAGGGGGCCTGCAATGACTCCTGCAAATCCGGATAGCGCCGCCCCAAAGGCGAAGACGCCCATAAAAACCCGCGGAACATTAATCCCCAGGGAATTGACCATTTCGTTGTCATCCACTGCGGCCCTTACAATAATTCCGATCCTGGTTTTGTAGAGTATCGCGGCCATAATAAGGCTGATCAAAATCGCACAGGCAAACATGAAAAGACGATAGACTGGGTAAGTAAGGCCAAAAAGGTTCACCGTACCGGCAAGAAATCCGGTTAAATTCACCCCCAGGGGATAATTTCCCCATGTCAATTTGACCAGCTCCGCAATGATATAAGCCAGACCAAAAGTCAGCAGGAGTTCATGGAGATGACCATACACATGGACCCGCCGAAGAAGGTAGCGTTCTATCAATGCCCCTAATAGAAACAGCAACAGAGGACAGATCAGGAGAGAAAGCCATAAATTATCCGTAACTCGCAGAAGTGAGTACGAAAAATAGGCGCCGAGCATGTAGAAAGATGCATGGGCAAAATTCAGCACATTCATCATACCGAAGACAAGGGTCAGCCCCGAGGATACGAGGAAAAGAAGTCCCGCGTAAACAAGGCCGTGAAGAAAAAATACCGGGATTTCACCCATAGGTTTTTCCTTTCATGGGAATTTTTAAAATTTGCGAGGGGCTAAGGGCCACGGAAAAAAAGGTTCGTCCCGGAAGGCGCTCTGATTTGCGTTGAATTTGGATGATCTGAAAGCGAAAAGCCACAGGATTAGTCGTTCTATTTCGAGGACTTTTCAACTGAAGATTGTCCAAAGACGACGTGAAGCAGGGATGCATAGTGGGATAAAACATTTTTTCCGCGGCCCTAACCATGTTTCTCAACAAGCTCGATGTACACCCCGTTAAACTCTTCAGCCTTGAAAAAAGCCACCCTGGATCCTCTGGCTCCGCCTATGATCCGGTCCCACATGAATTCAGTCCCTTGGGCCTTGAGTTTTTCAAAAATCATGTCCAGATTTTCCACTTCCAATGCGATATGATGGATTCCTTCGCCTTTTTCCTTTAAAAACTCCGCTGCCAGACCTGTCGTTGCAGTTGTTTCAACAAGCTCGATGTTGGTTTCACCGACCGGGAGGAAAGCTACCCGGTTGAGGACGTTTTCCACTTCAATTTCTTCGATTTCCACCACTTCGAGGCCGAGGAGAGAAGTGTATTTTTTTATGCTGTCTTCAAGTTTGTCCACAACTATGCCGATATGCTCAACTTTTGTTACCAAAATATCCCCCCGTGTTCGCCCGTTAGACTCTCTTCAGTTTGTAGCCAACCTTTTCCCGGTCCCAGGCCTTGCCGATCCCGATTTTCCTCAGTTCGAATTTCTGAGTCCGTTCGGTGGCGGTTTTGGGAAAAGCCGTAATGAATTCTATATATCTCGGCACCATGAAATACGCCATACGCTCCTCACAGAATGCAATCAGTTTTTCGGGGGCAAGTTGTTCGGATGGCTTCAGAACAACATAGATTTTCACTTCATCTTCCCCAAGCTCCGAAGGCACTGCTACAGCGGCCGACTCCAGCACGTTGGGATGGGAATTGACAATTTTTTCGATTTCAAAAGACGAAATATTTTCGCCGCGGCGCCGGATACAATCCTTAATTCTGTCCATGAAGAAAAAATAGCCGTTTTCGTCCTCATACCCCCTGTCGCCGCTATGGAACCAGCCGTCCTCCCAAGCTTCGTCGGTTTTATCGGGTTGCTTGTAGTATCCTGAAAACATGGAGTAGGGTGTTTTCTGCCGTATCACGATCTCCCCGGACTCACCGGTGGGAACTTTCCGGTTGTTTCCATCCCAGATAGCAACGTCGCAAAATGACATCGGTTTTCCGATCGACCCCACTGTGATGTCATAAGGCGGGTTGCAGAGGCACACTCCCCCGCTTTCGGTCAAACCGAAACCTTCTACGATGGTTACATTGAATCGTTTTTCAAAATCCTGCCAGATCTCACGGGGAGCTGCCCCCCCAAATGTTGCTCTCGCCGGGTTCTGCGCGTCGTCTTCTCTTTCGGGCTGTTTCATGAGCATGGTAAGCATGCCGCCAATGTAGTTAAAAATGGTGGCACCATATTGGCGGATCTCATCGAAAAACCTGGACGCGGAAAACCGTTCCCTCAACACAAAAGGACGTCCTGAATAGAGCGCCCCCATGGTCGTGAACATCTGCGCGTTTGCGTGGAAGAGAGGCAGGGTAGTGAAGAAAATATCATCTTCACGGAAATCAATAATGTCTTCAGCCCAGACCCGGCCTGAGTTGACGTAGTTGAACTGGCTTATCACTGCCCCTTTTGGGGGACCTGTCGTACCTGACGTGTAAATAATACCGAGCGGATCGCCGTCATGGATATCGATTGCAGGCGGCACCTTTTGGTCCGCTGATGACATGAGATCATTCAGCGATTGAAAATCTTCTGGCGGAGGGTCCCCTTCGCTATGCCAGACTCTTTGCTTAATCCCTTTGAGATCCTGTTCAACGAATTGAAAGGCATCGTAAAGACGCTCATTCACAATGATCCTCTCCGCGTCGCAATGATTGATAATGTATGCCAACCCCTCTCCGCGAAGGCTGACATTGAGAGGGACCATTACGCCTCCAAGTTTAGCAAGTCCGAACCACAAATATATAAATTCAGGGCAATTGGGAAGGAACAAGCAAATATGGTCGCCCTTCTTGACGCCTAATTCGGCAAGGACGTTCGCGGCCTTATTCACATTTCGATTCAGGGTGGCAAAATCGATGACCTGATCACGAAAATACAAAAAGGGGTTTTTCCCAACTGTTTCGGCTCTCTTTTCTAATAATTTTCTCATATTTATTTGCTCGCAGGCTAGGCCTTCGTGTCGCATAATGTCCTATTCCCTTGTTTCAATTATCTATCGGTCTGAACTTCACGAATAAAGTCCGTTAGTGCGCTATTTAAGTCATAAACGGGTTTATACCCGGTTTCTTCTTGAAGGCGGGAATCGTCAATATTCCATGGTATCGTTTTTACAATTTCAACTTTCAGAGGATCAGGATTGAAATCTATTTTTGCGTGTGGAATTATGGTTCGAATTGAATGAATGAGCTCTTTGACTGTGAAATGAGGTTTCATTCCACCCAAATTGTAATTTATGGTTGCAATATTTTCTTTAGGCGCATGTAGCAAACAACTCGTCGCTTCTATGCCATCCTTACAATAGAGTACAGGCATTATGGAATCTTCTTCGATCCACATCTCAAAAGGATCTCCTTTGGCAGCGGCTTCTATCATCATTGGAATACACTGCGCAACTCCAGGAGTCTTCACACCCGGACCAATGAGTTGACAATAACGAATTGACCGAAAATCCAGCTCAAAGCGACGGCGGTAAAACGTGCCCAGTTGCTCTCCAAAAACCTTTGTCACCCCATACATACTAATGGGTCTTTGAATGGTTTCATCGTCGATGATTTCAGGAAGATGTAAACCATAGGTTCCAATGGCAGAAGCAAATACAAACCTCTCTACTTCGCATATACGAGCAGCTTCAAGGGCATGAAAAGTCCCGCGAGCATTCACTTCAAAAGTCGACCATGGATCTTCTTCAGAAGGAACGGAAAGTCGGCCTGCCAAATGAACAAGCCATTTAATCTTATACTTTTTTATGGCATTGATAATATGTGCCTGACAAATGACATTCCCAGAAATAAATATGGCTTCCTTCAGTTCGGGGTGTTTTTCCAACGGTTCTGAATTAATATCCATTAAGTAAACCGAATGGCCTTTTTCCAACAACCTGTGAGCCAGTTTTAGGCCTGCAAACCCACAACCACCCGTAATCAAGACATTCATTTTCATCTCTCCATATTATTTCAGTGAGATAAATGTGTATCCCATAAAACGCCGACTTTTTTGAATTGAAAGATTTATTTTTGACAGCATATTATCTGAATTTCAATCCAAAACAATCCCCCTAAAGGGGGGTTCTTGCATCACCTGTTCTGGGTAGCTTGGCCTGGGCTCCACCTGCATGTTCCAGTATGGTCTGTTTCCATCCACATCAGCGCATCATTATGCAGCAATCAAAAATCCTTGAATTGATTGATTTCCTCTTTACGGTTATGCTATCTGTGTATTTGTTTGTTAAATCTAAATAAATCCCCGTTGCTGAAGTTTTCACATCATCATTTTTGGGTAAGCAGGCATGCCATTTAACTCACTGAAAGACTATTTCCATAACAATAGAGAGTACCTCCTTCAAAAAATGAGAGAACGCTGGCTGCAGCAACCTTGGTCTCCATATCAAGATTTTATTTTACGAACAGATGAGGGTCAGCGGCGGGAAAGAATCTGGGTCAATCTCCTCATAGACGCTTTAGGCGGAAACAAAGAGGATTTTTTAAAGGACCAGCACCTCATAGGCTATGCTCGTGCCGTCAAGGGATTGAAACTGGAAAATGTGATGAAGAACATCGCTATTTTTATGGAGGCCTTCTGGGAAATATTTCCCGAGGCACTTGAAAAAAAGGAATTGCAGCCGCTGAATATTTTCGCTGAGATCCAGGAATTGATCACGCTTTTATTCGAAGACCACAAGATCATAGCCGCTTCGTATGTAAAAACTCGTGAGGAGATAATCAATGAAAAAGTCCTACAACTTGAGGCGCTTTTCGATTTTACCCAGGAAATTATTTCCTACTCTAAATTAAACGATGTCGTAAACCTGTTGCTAAGTAAAATAGTTACCCTCTTTGGCGTAGAGGAAGTCTATCTGGCCCTTTACCAGGACCAGAATATCTACAAGATATTTTGCCATCCTGAGAGGGGAGGAACTGATGGTATTAAACCCATCATTGAAAATACATGGAATGAGAGCGTGCCTCTTTTCATAGACGAGGAAAACACTATTTATAGAGATATAGATTTGTTTAAGTTAAAACGTATAGTAACCGTTCCTATCCGGATATATGAACGATCCCATGGCGTTATAGCTTTGACTAACAGCACCAGGGGTTTTCGATTTACGAAGAAAGAACTGGATTTCCTCTATCACTTCATTCACATCCTGGCGGTGGCCTTGGAAAATATTTATATGCTGGGAGAGATCGAACAGAACCGCAAAGAATTACGTTCGTTAAATGTTAAGATGACCTCCATTCAAGAGGAAGAGCGGAAGCGCCTTGCAGGAGACATTCATGATACCATCGCTCAGGCATTAATAGGAATCAGCTACAAAATTCAATTTTGCAAAGAACTTTTCAAGAAAAAACCTGAGTTATTGTCAGACACGTTCGATAGTCTGATAGAGACTGTCAATGGTACGGTAGATCAATCCAGGGACCTCATTTCAAGTTTGCGCCCTGACCTCATTGATACCATGGGATTGGTGCCGGCTCTCAAGCGATATTTTGACAATTTCAATAAAGAGACTGCCATCCGTGTTACGTCCCATTTTCCAAAACACATCGAATTGTCATCTGAAGTAAGCCTCTGTCTTTTCCGCGTTGCGCAAGAGACGTTGATGAATGTTTATAAACATGCGGGAACAAAGACAGCGGAAGCTACCCTCTATGAAGAGGATGGAAACATCATTCTTATTGTAACCGACAATGGAAAGGGGTTTGATCTTTCTCAAGGTTCTCCCTGGAAAAGGGTTCAAAACAAATTTGGTCTTCTTTCAATGAAAGAACGGATTGAGGCAGAGGGGGGCAGGTTGTCTATCAATAGCAAACCCAATCAAGGGTGTCGCATTGAGGCGAAAATCCCCCTGGAAGCTGAGATAAGTCACAATGCATAAAATCAAGGTTATGATCGTTGACGATCATGTGTTGATCCGAGAAGGATTAAAACAGTTATTAGGTCTTGAAGATGATATTGAGATTGTAGCAGAAGCCGGCAGCGGGTTGGAATGTCTGGAACTCCTTGAAGAGCATTGTCCCGATATCATTTTCATGGATATTAAAATGCCGGGCATTAATGGGATCGAGACTACAAGGTTGGTTTGTCGGAAATATCCGCATGTTAAAGTGATTATGCTCACAATTTATAAAGACGATGAATATGTCACCAACGCTATTCAGGCAGGGGCAAAAGGATATGTGCTTAAAAAAGTCAGCCGAGATAAATTGATCAAAGTGATCCATAATATTATGGAAGATCAAGCTTTCCTCGATGCCTCACTCACTGCTTCCATTTTCAAAAAGATTCAGCAAAAAGAAAGAAAGTTGAAAGGTGAAGCAAAAGCTGGACTTTCTCTTAGAGAGTTGGAAGTACTGAAACATTTGGTGGCAGGGTTCACGGACCGGAAAATATCTGAAGCATTACATATATCAGAACATACAGTAAAATCCCATCTCAAGAGTATTTACAGGCAATTGAGCGTTTCATCCAGATCCCAGGCAGTCGCAAAAGCTCTACAAAACGAAATCATCAACAGAGATAATGCAAAATAAGACTTCCGGTAAAAGACTCCTTAATTATGGCGCTTATGGCAAAGACATCATAGAGGGGAAACATCACCTTCCATAATTGAATCTCTCGCAGAGCCCACTGAGCGCACGGAGAAAAGCGAGTGGCCCATTTTCATTTGGCATTTGCTACTCGGGTAAAAAATTAAAGCAAACAAGCTTTGATACAGGAGGTGCCAAGGTCTTATCGAACATGATCCCGCTACAGAAATCGTTCAATCGGTACCTTGAATATTTTCGCAAGCTGTTTGGCTGTTTCTTTGCTGATACCGCGTACACCCCGCTCCATCTCGGATACGCGGAAACGAGTTTTTCCGAGTTTTTCTCCAAGCTGCGTCTGAGTAAGGCCAGCGTTTTCCCTGTAAATCGCCAGATAGACGCCCGGTTTCATAGACCCTTTGGTCTCTCTGTACCAAGCGGAATCTTTGGGGTTGATCAATGCCTCATCGCTTTCAAATACCTGCAGGGATTCACCATAGTGACTTTGAAGAAAGTCCATCAGTTCCTGCGGAACGGCGCCCTTGACCTCAAGGACCGGCTCATTAGTACGGAGCACTTTCACGGCTGCCAACATAATACACCTCTATTAGGATGGTTTCTTCTGTGTGTGTCCAACAGGCAACCCAGGAGTGATGGAGGTGGCAATGATGTTTTACCGAGCCTCCTTTCATTTTGCCCAGTTTGCTGTATTTGGGCCAGTTTCGCCGAACAGGCCCCATGTCTTCAAGGTCGGCGATAAGGGCAAACAATCTTCGATTGATCTTTTTGGGGAGCTTGTTGATTTGTTTTTCAACTTTCTTTTTGTATTGAACTCGAAAACTCATGGCTTAGTGTTCTCCATTTTGGGTAACATTGTCAAGGTAAAATAGATGGAATGCCACAGGCAACGGTCAATGGGACCAAGGCAGGCTATAATGAGACAACCGGCAGCGGTGCAGCCAATTTGATAAGGGACTGTGAAAATCATGAAAATCATGATCGTTGATGATGACTATATGATTTCCGAAGAACTGAAGGAAATACTGTTGGATCTGGGATACGAGATGGCAGGAGTTGTCGCTTCAGGGGAAGAGGCCATCCAAATGGCGCCTGACCTGCAGCCCGATGTCATCCTGATGGATATCGTCATGCCGGGTGGAATGGATGGAACGGAAGCTGCACGAAAAATAATGGACTTGATTGATTGCGCCGTCGTTTTTGTGACCGGCTACGGAAACGATGAAATTGTGGAGAGGGCGAAAAATACGGAACCCCATGGCTATCTCCTCAAACCATTCGAACCCTATGAGATCAAAGCCTCCATAGAGATAGCCTTTCACAAAAAGAAAGTCGAGGATCGATTGAAAAAGGCCTACAAAAAACTGGAACAAGACGTGGCAGAGCGCGCAACTCTGTTATCCCGGGCAAACGAGCAGCTAAGCGCCCTGATGAACGCGACTTCAGATACAGCCGTGCTGATCGATCTTAAAGGGAACGTCATCGCCGCCAATACCATCGCAGCTGAGCGCTACGGCATGCCCTTGGACCAGTTCATCGGGATATGCGCATATGACCTGATGCCGCCCGCCTTGGCCGAATCCAGAAAGTTGAAGGTGAATAAAATCATTGCCACCGGAAAACCCCTCCGTTTTGAAGATAGGCGGGGGGGAATAGTCTTTGACAGCAGCATCTCTCCTGTTCACAACGAAAACGGTGAGGTGGACCAATTAGCGATCTATGGCAAAGACATTACCCAACTCAGAAAAAACCTGGAAGCCCTGAAGACAAGAGAAAAAGAACTGAAAGGAAAAACGAAGGGCCTGGAAGACGCGAACACGGCTCTGAGCGTACTTTTGCGGAGGCGGGAAGAAGACAGGATCGAATTTGAAGAACGAATCCTCTCTAATGTGAAAACGCTTATACGGCCTCACTTAAAGGAGCTCAAGAAAACCCCTTTGAGTGAAGATCAAGATGCCCGCATAAACGAACTCGAATCGAGCCTGGAAAAGATTATATCCCCCTTCGCCCGGGATTTGTCGTCAGCAGTATTGGATTTAACCCCCATGGAGATACGGGTAGCCTCTCTCGTAAAGGAAGGAAAGACCAACAAGCAAATGGCCGAACTCCTGTCTGTTTCAAAAAATACCATCCTCACTCACCGGTACAAAATCAGGACCAAGCTGGGCATAAAAGGGAAGAAAGTTGATCTTAAATCCCACCTCTTAACATTTCATAAGTAAATCTCTCGCAGAGTTCGCAGAGCACACGGAGAAAAGCGAACAGCACATTTTTATTTGACATTTCCCACTCGGGTAAAGCATGCTGGGAAAGATGAAACAAACAAGCCTTGATACGGGAGGCGACATGCCCTTTCTGAAACTACCCATCGACCTGCAATCCTTTGAGATCATCCGTGAAGAAGGTTTTCTCTATGTAGATAAGACCCGGTACATCCACCGAATGCTTAATGAAGGCCGTTATTATTTCATGGCCCGACCTCGGCGCTTCGGCAAAACCTTGATGGTATCAGCTCTCCGCAACTTGTTTGCCGGGCGAAAAGAATTATTTTCAGGGTTGTGGATTGACATCAATGGCAACTGGTCCTGGCGGGAGTTTCCGGTAATCCTCCTGGATTTCAATGGGATCAGCCATGATACGCCCGAAAATTTAAAAGCAGGTCTCATAAACCGAGTAAACCGGATTGCAAAGGAAGCCGGCGTAGAAACTCAGACAAACTTGCTAAAAGAAAAATTTCAGGAGTTGGTACTGGGCCTTTTTGAAAAGAACGGCCAACCCGTAGTCATCCTCATCGACGAATATGACAAACCCATCATCGATCATCTCGGAAAAGGCGAGGCGGGCCTTGAAATCGCCAGGGCCAACCGGGATATCCTGAAATCCTTTCTTGGCACCCTGAAAGGCGCGGATGTGGCCCGTTGCACCCGCTTTGTGTTTATTACCGGTGTTTCCAAGTTCAGCCGGGTATCGATCTTCTCTGATTTGAACAACCTCATCGACATCAGCATGGACGATCGTTACGCTGCCATGCTTGGCTACACCGATAATGAACTAATGAGCAATTTTGAACCGTACCTTGAACGATTGAGCCAGACCATGAAGTCATCCCTTTCAGAAATACACAACCTGTTGCGCCGCCATTATGATGGCTATCGTTTTTCTGAAGCCGATATTCAAGTGTACAACCCATTTTCGATATTGCGAGCCCTGGAAAGTTCCAAACTGAAAAACTACTGGTTTGAGACGGGCACGCCTGCCTTTTTGATCAACCTGCTCAAGGAACGGAACTACCCCCTGCCGACAATAGAAGATCTGGCAGTTGCCGAGACCATTTTCAGCGTATACGATCTGGAACATTTAAACATAGAGGCCCTGCTGTTTCAGACCGGTTATCTGACCATCAAGAGGCCTGCCGACCCGCTGTGGCATCTGGGATATCCCAATCTGGAGGTAAAATGCGCGTTTTTGAAGCACCTGTTCTATTCCTTTACTACCAATATGGCGGGAGCCGAACAATCGCGCTTCATGCTGCTCTCAACCTATCTTCAGTCGGAGGATGTAGACGCTTTTTTTGATGCCATCAACGCCATTTTTGCATCTATTCCCTACACCCTCAAAGGCGAACCCAACGAGGCCTGGTTCCACACCCTGTTTTATCTCATGGTAGCGGCATCGGGCGCACAGGTCCAAAGCGAGGCGTTGACGAGTCACGGGCGTATCGACCTGATGGTGACATTTTCCGATAAGATCTGGATTATGGAATTCAAATGCAATCAGTCGGCCCAGACAGGGCTGAAGCAGATCCATGAAAAAGGCTATGCCGATCCATACAGGGGCCTGGGGAGAAAACTATTGCTAATGGGCATTGGTTTTGACCCGAAAAAGCGTCAGGCGACCGAGTGGCTGGTGGAAAGCATCTGAACAATCGGCATCCTTCAAAAAAGCAGAAAAATAGTTTACACTTTTCAGCACGAAAATTGGCCGCAAAAAAGCACAAAAAACGCAAAAGGTTTTGAATCTTAATAATTGCGAATATTTATGTTATGCCAACACAGCGAAATTCAAATCAATATTGTGGATATAAATCTCAACATAAAAAATGTATTTGTTGAAACTGCTCTTTATTAACAATAGGTTAACGCTATTACGATTACCCATAATTAATATTTTTGAGCCTTTTGCGCCTTGCGGCCATTTGGAATTTATGGGTCATTTTGAGAAACTGTAAAGCGATAAATGAAGTATGTCAAAAAATCTGAAACATCAATCCACTGATCAAGGCTGGAAAATTTAACATCTGACACCACCTATTCAGATCATCTTCGGAGTCTCGCAGGCTCGCTTACCTGTCCAATCCTCAAGCAAAAGGTCATCAAAATAGAAATAGCAGAAAGGACGGTAAGAATCATGAAACTAATTTGCCTAAAATCACTATGTTATTTCCGATTTTTCTTCTAAACTGTTTGTATTTTCTGCAAGAAACTGAACAGCCTCAGTTATAAGATGAGAGCACATAATTCTACATGCTGTGGGGTTTTACTGTGAAAATACGAATGCCACCCCAGCCGCGTCATTCCCGCGAACGCGGGAATCCAGTTTGTCTGCACCAAATTCCTGGATTCCGGGTCATGCCCGCCAGAAAGACAGCGGACATGCCCGGAATGACGGCGCTTTCATCCGTTGGGGGGACACTTTGTCCTGTGCGTTTAGGTCAAAATGCTGAATTATAAAAGGTTAGAGAGATACCGACCCCTATTCTTGCACGCATCTGGCAAAAGATCATTTTCCTCTTTGAAGGCCATCGGCGATCAAACGTCTGGCCTGTCCAACAAGGTAGAGGGGTAAAGAAAGAAGCAGGAAAGGGACTTTGTCTTTTCCTGCGACTCTGGTCTCTTGCCGGGAACATGATGGCGGGTTCGCATTGAATCGGAGGGCCAACGGGGATCTTTTCTCCGACACAAAAACCTGAAGCGATTTCAAGGTGCCGCTCTTGCCTGCCTTTACCTCAACCGATACAACCTTGTCTTCGTGTGTGATCAGATAATCTATTTCAGCACTGGCGCTTTTCTGTTCCCGTCTCCAATAAAAAAGCTGCGGTTTTTCATAGCTTGGTCCTCCATATAAAAGGTGTTGGCCAATAAACTGTTCGGCCAGAGCCCCATTGTTCACTATAAGTAAATCATCCACCATTTCCAAGCCCGGCAGACTGAGGCCCAGTGAAGTCGAAACCAGACCGGTATCCAAAAAGAGAGGCTTGAAATCTCGTTCTTTGACCTCTGCCCCAAGGGGCACGCCATTCCCGGCACTGTGCCTGACCCGGTAGATGACCCGCGCCATCTCCAGCAATTTCAGGGTTTCAGCGAGTTCCCTAGATCGCTCTTCAGGGTCAAGCCGCACATATTTAAGTTTATTGCCGATTAGGGCCGGTATCCGCCTGAAGACCTTGCGCAGTCTTTCCGGATAAATGCGTTTTCGGTATTTACTGAAATCATCTTCGTAGGTTTGCAGAATGGCAGCATGTTCACGAATAGCCTCGACAAGGTGACCGGAATTCGCATACCCCGCAATAGCAGCAGGCATGCCTCCGATAATCCAGAAAAGCTTTAAGAAATTGAGGAGGGAAAGATGAATAGACTCTGGAATGGTATCATCCAGCTCGTAATCTCTTAAGAACGCTGTCATTCTTTCCTGGTTCAATGCCAGGAGAAACTCCTCCATGTTCATGGGGCCGAGATGCAGATATTCCACCCGACCTACCGGCATGGAAAAATCATGGTCCGCCAGCAGAAATTCCAACAGAGAGCCGGCTGCAATGACATGGAGATCCGGGCGTTCTTCATAGAAATAACGCAATAAAGGCAACAGTGCGGGTGCAGACTGAATTTCGTCTAAAAAGAGGAGGGTTTTCCCTGGGATGATCTCGCTATCACAGTCAATCTGAAGAAGTTGAAGGCATCTGTTGATATCTCTGTCTGAAAAAAGTTGTGCCTTCTCGGGGTTTTTATCAAAATTAAGTTCAACCAGGTTGTCAAATTGACCAGCAAATTTTCGAACCAGCCACGTTTTGCCGACCTGTCGAGCTCCCCGTATGATGAGCGGCTTTCGGCTGGGACGATCCTTCCAGGCCATAAGGTCATAAAGGGCTTTGCGATACATTTCCACCTCATGGATATGGTTTGGCTCATCGCGGACTAACGTGATATTTTATCAGTTGCCGAATAGACTATGCTCAGATTCCAGGTGTCAGGTGTCAGGTGTCAGGAAAAGACCTGGCCGTATTCAGTATATTCAACCTAATAACCAATAGTTATGATTATTAGAATTAGAAAATAGGAATAGTAG
>Ga0208901_1000583_pt1 | contig 15472 bp, 14 predicted proteins | sample AntAceMetag02UKF_FD_184764 | JGI IMG/M metagenome (GOLD analysis project Ga0208901, IMG submission 184764) | Saline lake microbial communities from Ace Lake, Antarctica - Antarctic Ace Lake Metagenome 02UKF (SPAdes) (version 2) | ecosystem: Environmental > Aquatic > Non-marine Saline and...
GCATCGGTTGCCCTGGTCCAGCTGGGTATTGGAGAAGAGATCGTAGAGGCCGCTTTTGTCGTTGGCTTCGGAGCCACAGCCCTTGCCTTTGGGCTCGCTTTCGGCCTGGGCGGTAAGGAAGTGGCAACCAGTTATCTGAAGAAATGGTTGGAGGGTAAAAAGCCCCCTAAAAAAGATTAGGCCAAAAGCAGATAGTTGCCCCGAGATCTGGGGCAACTATCGCCATATCCTTTTTTGCATCGTGCGAGATCACAAAAGCAAACTCCTGGCGACCGATTTTATATATGCAATAGCGAGAACCCAAATGAACAAAGGGGTCAAGGATGATTTACACCGTTACATTAAATCCTGCGCTGGACCGTTTCATTGTCGTTGAACAATTACTTAGGGAAGACACTACCCGCATATTGTCCGAAACGGCTTATGCTGCCGGCAAAGGCATTAATGTGTCCAGGGTGATTTGGGAATTAGGTGGGCATAGTGTTGCCCTTGGGCTCGTCGGCGGATATGAAGGCTTACAACTGGAAGGATTGCTTATCAATGCGGGTGTAATGAGCGATTTTACAAGGATTTCAGGTGAAACGCGGACCAATATTATCCTTCGTGAACAGACCAAAGGCCGGCAGCATGTAATTGGTGCCGTAGGCCCGCGAGTTAATGCAACGGAAATCGGCCTTTTTTATCAGAATTTTAACCAAATTCAAAATATGGAGTACTTGATCCTGAGCGGGAGCCTCCCTCGCGGCGTTACACCGAATCTTTATGGTCAACTTATCCTTTCCGGGAAAAAAAAGGATGCTTTCATCGTTATGGACACAGATGGAAAATCACTGCGCGAATCAATTGAATATCAGCCGACATGTATTAAACCAAATATATACGAGCTTTCCCGACTGGCGGAAAAGGAGTTGAAAACCGAATCGGATATTATAGGCTTTTGTGATAAAATCCACCAGAAAGGAATTCCATATATCCTCGTTTCAAGAGGAAGAAAGGGACTGCTTCTATCTTCGGTCGAACAAAAAATAAAGGCAATTGCTCCTCCGGTGGAAGTTGACAGCACCGTAGGCGCAGGGGATTCAGTAGTGGGGGGATTTGTACTGGCACATTCCCAGGGCAAAGACCTTACGGAATGCGTTCGACTATCCTGCGCCGCTGGGACGGCAACCGCGCAAACACCCGGTACGGAGCTTTGTCATCGCATGGATGTTGAAGAAATTCTGTCCAAAGTTCAAATATCCAAGTTGTAAACGTTGTTGAAAAAAATCAGGAGGTAAATGGGATCTGATGGAAGATTTGAATGTAATCATTGCAGGCGCTGCCGGTCAAGGGGTTGAAACAATAGGAGATCTTCTGATTCAGACGGCCGCTGCTCAAGGTTATGCCGTATTCAGCTGGAAGGAATATGAATCACGGATACGTGGGGGCCAGAATAGTTATTCCATCCGAATCAGCGAAGCCCCGAGAAATGCTCCGGTGATGGAAGCTGATGTTCTTCTGGCCCTAAATGAGGGGGCCATCGAGAAATACGGCCCCTTGCTTAAGAAAGAAGGCACACTTCTGGCCGAAAAAAAAGCCAAGGATAGGAAGATGATCGCTATTCCTTTTGCCGAAATTGCCCAAAAAGTGGCGGGAAAAAAGATCTATGCCAATACCGTGGCCCTTGGCGCGCTGGCAGCGGTATTGGGAATAGAGCAGCAGCGGCTTAATGCCGTGCTTTCAAGAGTATTTGCCGTTAAAGGGAAAGACATTATTCAGTCCAATCACCTGGCGGCTGAAAAAGGCTATCTCAAGGCAGTGGCGGATTGCGCGGATATGTGTTCCTGGAAATTGCCCAAGAGGCCGGGGAAGCATTATCTTCTGACAGTAAATGAGGCGATCTCCCTTGCATCGGTGTATGCCGGCTGTCGTTTCATCGCGGCCTATCCCATGAGCCCGTCCACGGGGATCATCACTTTTTTGGCCAAACACCAGGAAGAATTCGGTGTCTTTGCTGAGCAGGCCGAGGATGAAATCGCCGCCATAAACATGGCCATTGGCGCCGGCTATGCGGGCGTAAGGGCCATGACCGCTACCTCGGGAGGTGGTTTTGCATTGATGGTTGAAGGGGTGAGTCTGGCAGGGATGACCGAGACACCCCTTGTGATTGTGCTGGCACAGCGCCCGGGGCCGGCCACAGGTCTGCAGACCAGAACTGCACAGGGAGATCTCCTTTTTGCAGTCAATGCCGGTCATGGCGAATTCCCAAAAATGGTATTTGCCCCATCCGATCCTTTGGATGCCTTCATAAAGACCGTGAGAGCGTTCAACCTGGCTGATCAGTATCAGATACCGGTCATTCTTATGACGGATCAGTTTCTGTCCGACGCCCACTTTTCTATGGAAGAGTTTGATTTCGGTAGGATTGAGCCTCAATTTCACATGGCCGATTCTTCTCATATAAAAGATTACAAGCGGTATGCGTTGACTGAGGATGGCATCTCTCCCCGTCTGTATCCCGGCTGCAGCAGTCACTTGGTTGGCGCTGATAGCGATGAACATGACGAAAAAGGTCATATGACCGAAGACCTGCCCGGGATGGCTGTACCGATGGCCAAAAAGCGACTTGCCAAAATGAAGTATCTGAAGGCTGAAATCAGCATGCCCGAGGAGGTTTTCCTTGAGGAACCCGATATCATATTCGTGGGTTGGGGATCATCACGCCAAGGGATAGTGGAGGCGATCAGGCTTTTAAATAAGGATGGCGTGAATGCCGGCATGATCCACTTTACGGAGTTGTGGCCCCTTCCCGAATACGCTTTCCCGAGCGGAAAAAGCTATTGGACAGTTGAGAACAACAGTACCGGACAATTGGCCAGACTCCTGAGATCCGAGTATGGGATGGACTTTAAGGGGACACTCTCCCGTTATGACGGATTACCTCTCACAGGAGATTTTATAAGGAGACAATTCAATGCTCAAAATAAAAGCCTATGACAACGAAGTTGAAATTCAATGGTGTCCGGAATGCCCCAATTTCGGGATTCTGCAGGCCTTTAAATCGGCCCTGACCCAATTGCATAAGGCCCCTCACGAGGTCTGTTTTGTTTCGGGGATCGGGCAGGGTGCCAAGCTGCCCCACTATTTGAACTGCAATTTCTTTAACGGCCTGCACGGTCGGGCTATCCCCGTGGCGTTGGGCATTCAGGCGGTCAATCCGAAAATGACAACGATTGTTGTGACGGGAGACGGAGATTGCTACGGAGAAGGGGGCAACCATTTCCTCCATGCACTTCGGCGAAATCCTGATATCACCGTGGTGGTCCATAACAATGAGATATATGCCCTGACCAAAGGACAGGCCTCCCCCACAACACCGTTAGGGGAGAAGCGAACATTGCAGACCGGTGGGGTGGAAATTGCACCTTTGAACATGCCGGCCATTGCTATTCTAACGGGATGCACTTTTGTGGCCAGAGGATTCGCAGGAGACGTTGAACATCTGAAGGATATCCTGGTCCGGGCTGTGAAACACAGGGGCTTTTCATATGTGGATGTGGTCCAGCCCTGTATTACCTGGGGCACACATCCCTTGAGCTGGTACAAAGAAAGGATCTTTAAATTGGGTGATGATTATGATCCGAGCGATAGAAAGGCTGCCCTTGAGGGAGTTCTGGAACGGGACGATACGATACCCATAGGGGTTCTCTATGAGGGCCTTTCCAAAAACATTTTCGCCGACGGGTTCAGAGAAAAAATTACCAAAGCACCCCTCACAGAACTTAAGCCGCTTGGAAAGGCTGAAATCGACCATATAATTTCGGGTTTCGCATTTGGAGGTGAATAGACGGGAAAATATTTCTGGTGATGAGTCGAGGGCCTGGACGTTCAGGCACCCTTGTATTTAAAAGCTGCAATTAGCTTTTAGCTATTAGCAGTTAGCTTAAATATCTCAATAGTTTGCATGACTTTTCCCTTTATTTGGGATTTCACTTTTCGATGCTTACCTATTGCATCGTAACTACCTGACATTGTGTGGCTAATAGCTAACGGCTAACCGCTAATTGCAGTTTTTAGGGGCATCCTTCATTTAAGCCAAAAAGTAGTTTACACTTTCGTGATTTCGCGTTTTCGCAGAGAAATTGGAAATTGGAAACTAGAAATTGGAAATTGGAAATTAGAAAAAAACACATTAATTCTGGTGTGTTATCCAATTTCCAGTTTCGAATTTCCAGTTTCAGCATCCGATTTTCAGATTCGACGTTCGATTTTCAACCGGAAAACATACCCCATTTCCGGGAAAAGTGTAAACTTATGGATGAAGGATGCCTTTTTAGGTTATATTTAATTGCCTCTTCGCGGGATTATTGCCTTTGGGTGGGGCTTTCCCTGTTCCGGTTTGTCCGAATCGCGAATTTCATAAACCTCTTCCTCCTTCAGGGCTTCGAATCCTGAAATAATATCCAGAAGCTCACTGGTAATACCCGCCTGTCGCTGTTCCCTAAACATTGCCTGCAACTCCTCTTGAAGCTCCAGGATGTTTTTTTCGGCGGCTTGCATGGCCATGAGCCGGGCCGCGTTCTCTCCGGCGAGGGACTGGGCAAAGGCCCTGTAAAAGGAGATAAAAAGATACTGCCGGAAGAGATGGGCAAACATGGTTTCCCGTGAAGATCCCAGCATGGGCAGACACCGGTTGGGCCAGGGCGTTGATCCATGATCTTTCGCCCAGGTTGCATCCAGTGGCAGGATCTTTTCAAACACCGGAGCATATCCTCCCTGCTCACCCAGCACGTGATGGCAGAGATAGAGGTTCTCCAGTTTTTTGGCAGACCTCCGTTCCTCTACCTTCTGGATTGCTTCCTGAACCCTTTCGGTCACGGCATTGAGGCTTCCCGGGGCCTGGAAATGAACTACGTTGGGAACGCCTGCATCCTCCAGCATGCCGTGAACCTTTTCCCCCATGCTCCAGTAAATCCAATTCCTCCCTTCCGTAGCCTGTCCCGTGACCTGCTTCTGCAAAAAAGGCCAAAGGGATTCATTGAACTGGCCACACATGCCCTGGTCGGACCCTACCACGAGACAGACGTCTCCCTGGTTTCGGGAGGGTGAAATCGCGGGACGGCCCATTCTCAGAAAAACCGTCCACCCCATATCCACCACAGTCCGGTACTGCTCCAGAGATTCCACGGCCCGTTCAAACTGCCGGATGTTCACCGCGGACAGGCTTTTCATGGTCTTGACCACCCCCAGCAGGTCCTGGGCTGTCTTGATCTTTCGGTTTAGAGATTCCAGAGTCTGCATGATCTTCCTTCATGAGTTTAAAGGGATTCAGCGCCACCTCCAAGAGCGTAGTCAGCTGTTTCCATAGGGGATCATCTTTTTTAGCCAGGGCCACGGCGTTTTCAAGGTCCAAAATTTCGGCTTTTACTCTTGTAAGAACGGCTGCCTCGGCCTCCACCACTTTTTCAACAGGTACCTCATCCATGAGTCCTTGGGCTACCGCCAGCAACACCACAATCTGCTCGCCTGCCGCCATGGTGGAAAGCTCTTGCTGCTTGAGGGCCTCCCGAACCCTTCGGCCGTGTTCCAGGGTGGCTCTGGTCCTGTCGTCCAGCCGGGTGCCGAAGCGCGCAAAAGATTCCAGTTCCTGGAACTGGGTATAGGAAAGCCTGAGATCTCCGGCCACCTGTCGGTAGGCGAAAATCTGGGCTTTGCCCCCCACCCGAGACACTGATTTACCCACGTCAACCGCCGGCAGCATGCCTTTCTGAAAAAGGTCCGGCGAAAGATAGATCTGGCCATCCGTAATGGAAATGAGGTTTGTGGGAATGTAAGCCGAGATGTTCTGCGCTTCGGTTTCGGCGATGGGCAGGGCCGTAAGCGACCCGCCCCCTAGTTCTTCCTTCAGGTGGGTGGAACGTTCCAGAAGCCTGGAGTGTACATAGAAGATATCCCCTGGAAAGGCCTCCCGTCCCGGCGGACGTCTCAACAACAAGCTTAGTTGCCGGTAGGCCAGGGCATGGCGTGTGAGGTCGTCGTAAATGATAAGCACATCTCTTCCCTGCTCCATAAAATATTCGCCCATGGTAGTGGCGGCGTAAGGGGCGATGAACTGAAGGCCGGGCGAGTCATCTCCTTCCACCACCACCACAACGCTGTACTCCATGGCCCCCTGCCTCTCCAGCTCAGCCACCACCTTGGCAATGCCCGAACTGCGCTGGGCGATGGCGCAGTAGATACAGAGAACGTCCTTGCCCTTCTGGTTGACTATGGCATCCATGGCCACGGCGGTTTTCCCTGTCTGGCGGTCTCCCAGGATCAATTCCCGCTGACCCCGGCCGATCGGAATGAGGGCGTCCACCACCTTGAGCCCAGTCTGGAGTGGTTTGACCACCGGTGCTCGATCCAAGATCCGGGGGGCTTCGCGCAGTACCATCCAGCGCTCCCGCGCTTCAGCAAGCCCTTTTCCATCCAGGGCTCGGCCCAGGGGGTCCACCACCCGGCCGATCAGGTGATTCCCTACGGGCACATCCAGAACGCGGCCGCTGCGAAGTACCTGGTCTCCAGCACTCACCGCTTCCGTGGGACCAAACAAGATGATGCCAACGCGATCGGGCAGGATGTCCAGGACCATACCCGAAATGTCGGAGGACAACGTCACCAGTTCTTCGCTCTTAACCTGTCCCAGGCCGTCGGCCCAGACAATCCCCTGGCCCACCGACTTGACCCGGCCCACTTCCCCTTGTTTAAGAGTAGGTGAAAAGCCTTCAACCCCCTGTTCAACGGCCCGATCAACCTCGTTCAGGACACCCTCAAGTCCGCTCTTTTCCGCTGTATCTTTTTTCCCTGTCATGATTTCACCCGAGCGTCTCTAAACAGGTTTTCCATGATCTCCTTTTCCAGATCCAGAAGATAATCAGTTAGATACCATGCCACTTTCCGGTCTCCAGCGACCAGTTGAATGCCCAGGCCCAGTTCCGGAGCCGATTCCAATCGAATCCGGGTTTCGCCCGGAAACCATTGGGACAGCCGTTCTCGAAGGGTTTTCGCGTCATCTTCTTCAAAGGGAATACCCGACTGAACCACAACGCCCCCTTTCGCCGCATTCTGAATCAGTTCATCCTTTTCGGAAGCAACTTTTTCAAAAAACACCTGCAGCACCTGTCGGTTCAGCCCCTGGTCGGCCAGGTCCCGAACGACCTTCCCGCCGATAAGTATCACCTGTTCCACCATGCGTTGCTTGAGCCCATCAAGAAAGGCCTGCCGGTCCCGGGTCATGTTGGCCATCCAGATTCCTCGAAGGCCTTCCACATCGTCCTTCGCACTCTTCAGCGTCGCCTCACGCCATTTTGCCACCTGCTCCCGGGCTTCTCCCATCAAGTTTTCACGGGCCTCTTCCAAGGCCGCTTTTTCTTTCTCAAGTTCCAGGGCTTTTTCTTCCGCTCTCTGTTCAGCCTGTTCAGCACTGTTCAGTGCCTCGACCATAGTCTTTTCCCGTTCCGCCATGGCCCGAAGGATCGGCTTAAAAAGGAACCGCTTCAGGAGGTAGATCAGAATAAGAAAATTGACGATCTGTGCCAGCACCGTGAACCAGTTGATGAGCACCCTTTATCCTCCAGCCTTTGCCAGGAAATAATTCCAGAAAGGATTGGCGAAAATGAGAATCATGGCCACCACAAAACAGTAGATGGCGGTTGATTCCACCATGGCCATGCCCACAAACAGGGTTCGGGTGATAGTATTGGTCTCGTCCGGCTGTTGGGCAATGGAACTTAATGCCTGGGCCAGGGCGCGGCCCTCACCGAGGGCCGGGCCGATGGCGCCGATGCCCATGCCAACGCCCGCCGCCAGAATTGACGCCACCGCAATCCAACCTAATGCATCCATACTGTTTCTCCTTGTAGGTAGAAAATTGCCGTAGGGGCGAATAATTATTCGCCCGTACAATGTTCAAAGTTTAGACCGGTTCACCCGCCTCCATCCCCGCGCTGATATAAACCGCCGCCAGGATGGCGAAAATGTAGGCCTGTACTAACCCCGTCAAAAGCCCCAGCAACTGCATCAGGATGGGAAAGATCAGAGGCGCAATGATCAACAGGATCGCCCCGATCATGGAGCTGCTCATGACGTTTCCGAACAGGCGCACGGACAGAGCCAGAGTTCGACTCAGTTCCCCCATAATATTAAAGGGGAGCATAAAGGGTGTGGGGCGTAGGTAGTTTCGTAAATAGCGCCTTAACCCGATTTTTCCGATCCCGTAGATGGGTACCGCAGCAAATACGCAAATGGAAAGGCCCGCCGAGGTGGACAGAGACCCGGTGGGCGGCTCAAACCCCGGGATGATTGAGAGAAGGTTGCAGATAGCGATAAACAGGAAAAGGGTCCCCAAAAAAGGGAGAAACCCTTTGGGTCGGTGAGGAGAAATCTCCTGAAGCTGTTGATCGATGCCGTGGACCACCACTTCCAGCACATGCTGGACCCTCGAGATATGCACCCCCGTTCGAAGCCGTCGCGTCACCAGCCAGGACCCCACCGTGAGAACCGCCATGACAGCCCAGGTGTATACAATGGTGCTGTTCAACACCAATAGGCCGAAACGCCACCAGATATGATCATCGGGACTTAACTGCATGGTGTTTTTCCCCGTTTTTCTGACGACCCAGGGTACGGGTCAAAATAACTCTGACCCCGAAAAATGCCAGGAAGGTGAAAATAAAGGCCCCGGGATCCTTTTGAACCACGACCCAGAAGCCGGCCAGGACCCCGGCCAGACGCGTGATGTAACTGAACACCAGCCAGCGTTTCGGCCTTTCCCTGTGGTGCATCATTTTCAGGGTAAACCACAACCCGCCGAAATAGAAAAGCCCAAGAACACCCCCCCACAAAAAAGCCAGCCCCCACAGAAACATGTCAATTGTCATTGGTTTGTGTAGGGGCGAAAAATGTTTCGCCCCTACTCCCTCTCCCGATTAATGGCACTCCACTGCCGGTTGATCCAGAACCATGCATTCAGGCATCCCACAATCAGGCCGATCATGAGCAGCATGAGGGTCCAGGAATAGGAAGAAGGCCATTTCAAATCGATCCACACTCCCAGAAAAATGCCCAGCACAGTGGGAACGGCCACGGCCCACCCCACCACTCCGAAGAGCCCCAGGCCGAACCAGACCCCGTCGGTTTTCTTGTCCCTGGCCCGGAGTTTGCGTTTTTCCCGAACAGTCACCTCATGAGAAAAACGTTTTCCATGTTTTGGAGAATCATCAGGCATTTTTCCCAAACTCCACAAACCGGCGTACGAAATCCGCTTCCAAACGGGCCACCGCCGCACGGGCTTTTCGCTCCCGATCGTCCAAATCGTTGATAAACCGGTCGATCGTCTCATGGAGCAACCCCAGTTCTCCAAAAACGGCCATGCGCGTGGCCACCTGAACCGTATCCCCTTGCTTGACCAGAATGCCGCCATTGATGGCCATGAAACTTTCGACGCCTCCTGGGGACCAGTAGCTTAGAATTCCGGGCACGATGGCCGCAGCCATATCAATATGCCGGGGGCGAATACCGAATGCACCTTCCGGCCCTTCGGCCACCACCTTGTCCACGTCCTGATCGAGAAACACGCCGGAAGGCTGAAATACCCGGAGTTTCAAGGCTTCGCCTCCCCGATGGCGCCGATCATGTACAGGGAACTCTCGGGACGGTCCGAAAACTCATCGTTCAAAATCCGTTCGCACCCGTCGATGGTGTCCTCGATATCCACCATTTTGCCTTCCATGCCCGTGAACTGGGTGGTAGTAAAAAAGGGTTGGGTAAAAAATCGTTCCAGTCGCCGCGCCCGGTAGACGGTCTTTCGGTCTTCCCGGGAAAGTTCTTCCAGCCCCAGCATGGCGATGATGTCTTTCAGTTCCTCGTAGGTGGCAAGGGTCTTGCGCACTTCCCGGGCTACCTGGTAGTGACGATCTCCCAAGATTCGGGGCTGCAGCATTATGGAACGGGATTGGAGCGGGTCGATGGCCGGATAGAACCCTTCACTGGCCCGTTTTCGGGAAAGCACGATGGATGCGGACAAATGGCCGAAGGTGTGAACCGCCGAAGGGTCCGTGAGATCGTCGGCAGGCACGTAGACTGCCTGAATGGAGGTGATGGCAGCTTCATCGGTACTGGCTATGCGCTCTTCCAGTTCCGCCAATTCTGTAGCCATGGTGGGTTGGTAACCCATGCGCGAGGGGAGCCGGCCCAGAAGTCCCGAAAGTTCCGAGCCCGCCTGAATAAAGCGAAAAATATTGTCGATGAGGAGCAGGACATCCTGATTCAGATCATCGCGGAAGTATTCGGCCATGGTGAGCGCCGTGTGCCCCACCCGAAACCGGGCTCCGGGCGGCTCATTCATTTGTCCGAAGACCATGACCGTATTGGGCAGAACACCGGCGTCTCCCATTTCCCGGTATAGTTCTTCCCCTTCCCGGCACCGTTCACCAATGCCGCAAAAGATGCTCATGCCTTTATGCTTGCCCACCATATTGTGAATCAGTTCGGTGATCACCACTGTCTTGCCCACACCGGCCCCGCCGAAAAGACCTGCTTTGCCGCCCCGCTCCAAGGGGACCAGAAGATCAATAGCCTTGATGCCGGTGAAGAATACGTCTTCCGTGGTCACCCGTCTGGCCAGCTCAATGGGAGGCTGGTGAATGGACCGGAGATCCAGACCGGATGGCGCTTCCTTTCCGTCGATCGGTTCCCCGAACAGATTGAACATGCGGCCCAGCAAGGCCTTGCCCACGGGGGTCCTCAGGGGGTCTCCATAGGTCCAGGCCTCAGCACCGCGATACAGTCCCGCAGTGGCGTTCAGGGCAATGCCGCGCACCCGTTGTTCATCAAGGTGAACCGCCGTTTCGATCAAAATTCCGTCGTCTTCACCGGACCGAATCAGAGAATGGATAGGGGGGATATTTTCCAGGAATTCAACGTCCACCACACTGCCGCGCACCGAGACGATCTGCCCCGGGATTTTTTCCTTACCTTTGTCTCCTGGGTAGATATCATCCATGTCATTCCTCTAAGAGCGCACCTGTTAATTTTTGCACGCCGTTTCCCGGCAGAGTCCATTTACGGATTTAGTTTTGATTATAAAGAACCTATATTTATTTTTAGCATGGACAGATCATAGAATCTACTTTTAAATGAAAAGGCAATGTGATAAGTTCATGTCTACAGTTGGGATTCGTACAGAACCGGTCACTGCTATTTCAAGGGGATTCACCATGTTTCCACTTCATCATCGCAGTCCTTTTGTCGGCTGGGTTCTTTTTATCCTCCTGTCTCTATGTGCCTTTCCAACCCTCGCCTTTGAACTGACCCAGGAACCTCAGAAATCTTCCTACCCGTCTTCAGAGGAAAACCTTGAAGATCTCCTGGGCATTTTAGAAAGCCCCACAAAACGGGAAGCCTTTATCAAAAATCTCAAGGGCCTCCTTGAGTCCAAAAAGAACATGGGAGCCAAGGGGGCAAAAAAAGTTGCTGGTGAAGAAGACGAGCAATTGATGATCATAAGGTTCGTCTTCGATAAGTTTGATCAAATTTCCAGCGATCTTCGAAAAGAAACCATCACCCTGGGTCTTATGGCGGAAGAACTTCCCGAAGCTGTGGCCGGGATGAAAACCTTCTTTCTGGAGACAAAAAACCGCCCCCGCCTCCGGATCCTGCTACTGGACGTCGCCGTGGCCCTCCTGGCAGCTCTAATGTTGGGCTTCTTCCTCAGGCATCCCGTTCGTTCGGCAATCACCAGGATGAAGGATCTTCCTTCAAGAATAGGGTGGGGATTTGTTTACGTCCTGCTGAAAGCCCTCCCCTTTGCCGCTCTCTTTCTCGCATTCGACATTATGTTTCGGATCTTTCCTTCCTTTGTTGAAGGGCGCACCCTTGTTCTTCTCCTGTTTACCCTGATGTTTCTCTACCAGTTGGTCATGGCTTCCCTTCATGTACTCCTCTCGCCGGAGGATTCACACACCCGCCTGGCGCCATTGTCGGACGAAAACGCCAACTACCTGTGGATCTGGATTCGCCGCTTCGCTTTGTACACTTTCTTTTATTTTCTGGTCACCAGGGCGTTTCTGTGGATACAGGAACCGAAATCGTATTTTGCCTATCTCAGAGGCCTGCTATTATTCCCTTTTCCCCTCATGCTGACCGTTTTCGTCTTCCAGATGGCCCGGGATCTTCGATTAAAACACCGTGCCCTGTTGCAAGCAAATGAAACACCGTCGGAAGATCAAATAACTGAGAAAGAGCCTATAAAAAAGAAGAAGCGGGTCATTTCATGCGTTGTTCGGTATTGGCCTATCCTGGCTACCGTTTATGCCTGGGGCATTTTCTTGTCGCTCATGCTGAAATATGAAAAGGGGTTTACGTATCTTTTTCGCGCAACACTCGGGACGGTTGTAACCACCCTTCTCATATTCCTCATACTCCGTACTCTGAATCTTGCCTACAGCCGATTTTTCCGAATTAACGACCACACCAGGCAGCGTTTCCCAGGCATGGAAGAAAAAGCGAATCGGTATCTGCTGATTGTCAAAAAAAGTCTGAGGATTTTGATGATGATTGTCGGGCTGGGGATTATCGGCGAAATCTGGGGAATTCCCGTATCCGCTTTTGTGACCTCCGACACGGGAGGCATGATCATTCTGCGGGGGGTGGGTATCCTCTTTACCGTGGCTGTAATTATAACCATCATTGAGTTCGCCAATGCCGTTGCCATATATCTTCTGAAGGAAAAACCTGCGGGGAAGAAAAAGAAGATCACTCAAAAAAAGAAGACCCTTATTCCGGTCATCCAGACAGCCATCAATATTGCCGCAGGGTTCGTAGGAACTATCATCGTACTGGAACAACTGGGGGTCAACACCACCCCTATCCTGGCAGGAGCGGGAATCATAGGCCTGGCAGTGGGGTTCGGTTCCCAGACCCTGGTCAAAGATATCATCAGTGGCCTTTTCATTCTCTTTGAAGAAAGTATTCGCGTAGGCGACTGGGCCATGGTGGGGAAACAGGGTGGATCAGTGGAATCGGTTGGTCTCCGAACCGTAAAACTCAGGGACATGAACGGTACCCTTCATGTGATCTCAAACAGCTCTATCGACTCATTGAGCAATTTTTCCAAGGTTTTTTCAAGGACCGTCATGGATATAGGCGTGGCCTACCGCGAAGATGTGGACCAGGTCATTGAACTTCTCAAAAACCTGGGTGAAGAGCTTCAGAAAGACCCAGATCACGGGCCCAATATCCTGGAACCGCTCGAGATTTTCGGACTCGACCGGTTTGAAGATTCCGCCGTAATCATCCGCGCCCGATTCAAAACCAAACCTTTGAAACAATGGGGCATTAAGCGGGCGTTTTACCGGCTTATGAAGCGGGCCTTCGATGAACACGGTATTGAGATCCCCTTCCCCCATCGAACGCTCTATATGGGAGAACCGAAACAAGGGAGCGCCGCACCCCTTTATGTGAACATGGACGCTCCCCAGCAGCATCCGAAGCCGGTTCAAGATGAAAACGGAGATTAGGACCTAAACGCTGCAATTAGCTGTTAGCTATTAGCCGTTAGCTCAAAGGTCTCAAGTATTTGCATTGTCTCTGTCTATATTCGAGGCATCACTTTTTGATGCTGACCTATTTCACAGTAACTGGTTGAAATTGTATTCCTAATAGCTAACGGCTAAGCGCTAATTGCAGCTTTTAGGTAGTACACTCGCGACGGCCTTTCTCGACCAAAGAAAGAGGTCTGTTTTTTCGGTGTAGACCCCAAGCAGGAGGCGCGCTGTTTTGAAATTGTCAAAAAAAAGATCCAGTAAAGCCGGACTCCCCCCCGGTACCTTGGTACATATCGGAGAAGAACGGACTGAAGACGTTCGAATTACTCTAATCGACTATGACGAACAACATCTGGAAGAAAAAACAGGGGTAACCGTTGAAGAGTGTCTGCCCTTTAAATCCAGCCCCACAATCACCTGGGTGAATGTTTCCGGCATCCATGATATTGGTATTATTCAAGCATTTGGAAAGGCTTTTGACATCCACCCTCTCGTACTGGAGGATGTGGTCCACTCCGGACAACGTCCCAAAATGGAAGATATGGGGGAATATCTCTATGTTGTGTTGAAAATGCTGGCCCATAACCATGGCCCGAACCCTTTCGAGGCGGAGCAGGTCAGTCTTATTGTGGGCAATCGCTTCGTCATCTCTTTTCAGGAACGGGAAGGGGATGTTTTCCAATCCATTCGTGACCGTATCCATAAAGGAAAAGGTCATATCAGAAAATCAGGCAGTGACTATCTGGCTTATGCCCTGATGGATGCCATCGTGGACAACTATTTTATTATCCTGGAAAATATGGGAGAACAAATCGAAATCATTCAGGAATCTGTTCTGTCCCAGCCCGATCCCTCAAACCTGCGTATGATCCAGGATACCAGACGCCAGATGATTTTTCTTCGCCGCTCCATATGGCCCCTTCGGGAAACCCTTAGCGGCCTGCAGAGAACCGACTCCACTCTGATCGGCGACGCCGTAGGACCTTACCTCGGAGACGTTTACGATCACACCATTCAAGTCATTGAAACCATTGAAACCCTTCGGGAAACCGTCTCAAGTACCCTGGACATCTATCTTTCGAGCCTCAGCAATAAGATGAACGAGGTCATGAAGCTCCTGACCATTATGGCCTCCATCTTTATCCCGCTGACCTTTATTGCGGGCATTTACGGGATGAATTTCAAATTCATGCCCGAGCTGGAATGGAAATGGGGCTATCTGGCAGTTTGGATTACAGTTCTCGTTATCGTCGTTTTGATGCTGATCGGTTTCAGACGCAAGAAATGGCTGTAGCTGGCTTACAACAACGCAACTACCTCTTTATCGAATCACAGCCTGATCTGAAATAGTCTAAAACTGACCCTCCCGTAAGAAACGGTGCCTGCTATAAAAAATAGTTCTCGACGTAAAAAAAGAACAACTCCGTCATTACTACCGTCCTCGCGGATACAAGGGAGAATCAAACGAAGAGAGAATTGTGAGGAAAAGAACGAGAAAATAAAATCGAAAAGACCAAATAAGCGTAACATACCAAACCCACAACATATCTGGACAGAGGTCAAACATATTGGCAGCCCAAAAAGTGTGTATTATACTGAAGGTGGGATATTCGTTGGATATGATATATCTAACCGATATAACAGGAACTTTTAACTTTAAAAAGCCTGAGAGAAATAGCCGATATTCCAGGTTATATAAATAGCGAAGAATGGTTTGAATCTGCTATCCTGTGTTAGTAGGTCGGTGGTTTTAACAAGGATTCGGCTGTTGAAAACATCACTTTCTCCATGTATGGTCCTTAACCGAAATTCGTGACGATTTCAGCCTGAAACACGGAAAATCGGCCATTTCGGAATTTTGACTCCTATAATTTCAGGTACTTAGATCATGTGGAAAAAGTGTAGTG
>Ga0208901_1000596_pt1 | contig 15119 bp, 11 predicted proteins | sample AntAceMetag02UKF_FD_184764 | JGI IMG/M metagenome (GOLD analysis project Ga0208901, IMG submission 184764) | Saline lake microbial communities from Ace Lake, Antarctica - Antarctic Ace Lake Metagenome 02UKF (SPAdes) (version 2) | ecosystem: Environmental > Aquatic > Non-marine Saline and...
TAGCTCTTTGTTTCTCTCGAAGAATACTTCAACGTCATCGTCAAATTTAATCAGGAAGCCAAGATATTTAATTTCTGGCAGGGTTTGCCAGTCAAATTCTTTCTTTATCATTTCACTCTCGTATAACGCCGCCTTCACAAGCGAAGTCTTTGTGAAAGGCGTGGTTGTGAATTTTTGTAAAGTGCAGAGGTGACAATCGTGTAGGCCTGATAGCCATGCCTTCTCTATTGAAGCTCAAATTGCTTTGATTTGTAAATCCAATTTAATTAGTTTTTTGGATATTTCTGTAACAATCACATGGTCAAATTCAGGACGCCCTTCCTCCTCATGCGTTCCTTTGTTGAGATACTGCCAGACAATGGTGCTTGCTGACTCCAGCCCTAATAAATATCCAAATATATTACAGATGCCATCAAATGCGCCAGTATTGTCTATTTTCTTCAGAAACTTGTTCAGTGATGCCACAACGCTCATGAGGTCTGGCTTTCCGTTTGGCATCCGAATGATAACAGAAAACTCCGTCTTAAGGCTTCGCTTGCCGAGACGCTGCCAAAGCTTATTTGTCAGGGATTCCAAACAGCATCTGGAGTTATATAGCGCCTCACTCCATTCTGCTTCGGTACATGCCTTTTCTATTTTGTGCAAGTAGTTCTGCTGCGCGTCATTTTTTATTCTGATTAACCGCTCCTGTGCATCAATGAAAAAGGAAAGTTTCTGTACCAACTTGTCGTATTCTGGTTTTGAAAGATGTTGTTCAAGTTCCTTGACGAATTGCTCGGCATGTGTTGTGAGAATTACCTGTTTGTTCTCCATGTATTTCCTTGAGAATACAACATTGCGGACCCCACTTCTGTGGTCGTCGTCAATTGCATTAACAACATCATCAAAAATGACCAATGGCGTTTTCTCGTGAATATTTTTTGCCAATAAGATCGCCAGACCGAGGCACCGAATGTGTCCTTCACTCAATACATGGAGAGCGTCCACTTTATGGTCCGGTTTGTCCGAAAACACGATACCAATAGAATCATTTTTGGTAGATGGTAAAGTGATGTTTGCGACCTTCTCGAAATGCCGATCTCCTTCGTTTATGATGTTGTAAATCTCGGCAGTTAAGGAATTAAGCTCCCGCAAGTGGCGGATAGGTAATTCATCTCTATATGATGAAAGCCTTAGAAGAAAGTTATGATAAGCTCTGGCAAACTTCTGATTTTCTAAAATGACGGCCAACTCATCCTGTGCCTTCTTGATTAAGGCTGCGTTTTTTAGCGCGAATTCGTCAATTTCCTTCTTCCAAGTGGCCACTTGTTTTTGAAGTGCCATAATTTGGGTATTAAGAGCAGTGATGGGTTTCGATAGATCTAAAAGCTTTTTCCTTTCTTCTTCAAATTTACTCCTATCTGTGGTCAATTCACAGACATTCTTATTATGTTTTGTAATAAGGTTATCAATTTCAAGATTCTGAGGTCTACTTGCCTGCCAACTTTCCAGAACGGACTGGAAGTTTGTTACCATGGCCGGAAAGCTGTACGGACCATCTAGGGGGGGTGGTACAAATGTTGGCAGGTTAGCATCTATCCGGAATGCCATAGCGGCTCTTTGCCGTTCCTGAAGGGCTGTGGAGAAGAGTTCAATTTTGTGGCTCAAATCGATAGTAGCCTGCTGAAGCTGGGTCTCAAGAATTGAGATTTGCTCAAGTTCCTTCAGTTTAGCCTTGGCATTCTCAAATGGATGCTTTGTCGCGATGTCAATTGGTGTTTCGCATACAGGGCACTTTTCTGCGGATACTTTCTGCAACTCAATGGTTGCCGCATACAGTGCGCGGAATTGGACTTTGTCACGATTTTGCGTATATTCTTCGTAAAGTCTTTGACTATTCCCGACATCTGTGTTTAGGGAAGAAATAACTTTATCAATATCTTCTGTTCCGGCTAGCTTAAATTTACTCGGCAGTGGCGAACTTAAAAGGATATTCAGATCAGCCAATCGCCCCTGATTATCATCTCCCCCATGAATGAATGCCTCCAAGGCTGTAAAGTCCATTCCCAAGCCAGACGCTTCAGCGAATTGTGCCTTGCTTTGTTCAAAAGCGGCTAAGTCTTGCTTTGCTTTTTCGACATTCTTACGCTGAACCTCAATCCCAGCAGAGAGACGCTTTAGCTCTTGGCCTGCTTTGCCCTCAACATCCAAATATTTTTCTATGTTATTCGTGAAGTTCCCAACGAAATCATTGAACTCGGAATGCCCGAACAAAGCCGACAAGAGATTCTGACGGTCGTTTGGAGTGTTTGCGGAAATTCTGCCAAAATCCTCAATTCGATTCTTCTCAATAAAACAGAAGTTGAACATTGAAGGATTTGGGAGGAGCGGTATCTCACTCTCATCACTGGCGAAACCAACAAGCCTCGGATTTTGAGAGATACCTGTAAAACTATTACGGATGTATTGGTCTATGTCAATACGCCTGTTTATAGCTTCGTCAATATAACCTAGCATGGCGTATTCTAGTGCTTCGCAGAAGCTGGATTTCCCGCTTCCATTTGGCCCATATATGAAGGTGTAATCCTTGTCAAAACTGATAATTTCGTTTCTTGTGAAACCCCTGAAATGATCCAATTCAATACGCGCCAGTCGTTTGAATGAGTATGTGGCGCTTGCGGTCGCGTCTTCAAATTCAGGAAGCGCATCAGACACAATACTGCTGTATTCCTGGATAAGGCGGTTCATTAGCAATCCCCGCTTGCCTTGAGCTGTTCCGGCGTCCGCGACATCATCAAAATTCTCAAGCATGAGGTTTGTCAGCTTGCGCTCATACGCGTCAATCATTGAGTCCTTAACGGTTCTAACAAACTCACTGAATTGGCTAAACAGTTTTATGTATTTAGGCATAATGAAACTTAGTGTTTAATTTTGTGGACAACGCTTGGATGAGCTGCGAGCACGACCGGAGCCCTTGGACCGGAAGGTACAAGGGCTGAGGGTCACCGGCGCGGGCTTTGCGGAAGCAAGGGCCGTGACGGCCGAGCGCAATCAGTTCGATCCAATTGTTATGCGGCGACGTAGTGCCGGTAGTCATTCGGACCTCTTTGCCTCCTTTCCAGGAAAGAGGCTTTACTTTCGTTTTATTGTGAGCTTTTTCAAATTCGGAATTGGCAAATACCCCCTATTAGTTCGCATTTTTTGAATAGCTCTCGCAGTTTTCTCGTATGGATTATTGAGGGCTTCTCCGGCCTTTTTCCACATATCTTGGAAACTAACCCATGCTTTCTTTTCGCCGGAAATATTGTACTTCCAGTAATTTAGTTCCTGGTAAATTCCTATTTTTGTCTCCGTTTCAGAGCTATCAATGTCTTGTACATATTCCCGAATCTGTGACATGTCTTTTTCCTGAAGCCTTCGAACCAACCCGCTGACTTCGGGATGAATGAACATTCGTAGTCCTTTGAGACCGGACGATTCTACTTGAACAGCTTTTACAACCCCACTACCCAAAAAATACGACGCATGATCACTTGAGCCTGGCATAATATCAGACCTAAAACGTATTGACTCAAATGCTCCGTATGAAATCCCACCTCGAACTGGAACCCTTTGAGAGAGGAAATTGCTCATCAGGTTTGCACCGATTGATAGTGCGTGGTTTAAATGCTTTGTTGCGATGAAGGCGGAATCCGAAAACACTGCGGATGAGAAATCGCAATCCAGGCGAGCAAGCATTATAGCCCCATTAATTACGCTGTGAAAATTGGAAAACACCTCAGTTAAGTCATTGTCCTTCCGATTTTCTTGGAATATTTTCTCAAACTCTTTGAACGTCGGACCTTCATTATCTCTGATATTTTCGATCTGAAGTTCGTTTTCCAATGTCAGTTTTGAAAATCCAAGGATGTCCACATAAACAACAAACTTGTGCTCCAAGCGATTCATTATTTGTTCACTTCCAAGTCTTGGGAAAACGATTCAAAGAGGCCCCACATTTCGTCGGTATAACGTCCCGGATGAGGAGCGCGCTGTTTGCGTCTGGCTCGATCCGGTTGATGGCCGAAGTTTTGATTTTGCACGAAAATTTGTTTAAGGCGCGCTCCGCATCCGGGACGATGGCCCCTGCTTTTTAGGGGCCATCAAGTTAGTATACAGTTTCCGGATAAATGCGGTCCGGATTTTTTTCGTTTGCCGAAAAACGACTTTTTTTACAAATCCCTAACGGGATAACATGCAAACGGAATGTTATCCGGGGGCTGGATAAGCTGCCATATGGGAAATTCATTTCCGAATTTGGAGGGGTTTGTCGGATGTTTGATTTCTTCTTTGGTGGCGGATGGAGGGGTGGACCTGCCTTTGATAGAACTAAAAGCATGAAGCATTCGGTGTGGTTTCTTTACCGTGGTCATGCTGTGGCTCACCGTGCATATGGGTTTGGCTTGGAATTAAGGGGGAGACAGGTGATTATTAACCCGGATGGCAGATGTAAACCACAAATAAAACGGGATGTCAATATTATTTGGAGAGATAGTTAACAGCAGGAGGGGCCTGATACATTTATGGTTTATGTATGACATCTATTTTATCATGTGCTTTAACCTCTGTTTTCCGCAACCCTTAATCCTCCGGGATCGTTTCCATCGTTTTCCGCATGCTGGCCTTTGTGTACTGCCTGAAAAATTCGTCTATGTTGTCGGTGTGGGCAATCCACCGGTTATCCTCGTACCTGGCCGGCATCCCCATCTTGATATACTTCTTGAATATATAGTCGAATGCGTCGGGAACATAACCCATAGCGGCAAAATAAAGCATTGTTGAACGTCCAACATCGAACGTTGAACATTGAACATCGAATGATGAAATCGCTTCGCTCGGCTGGTTTTTAGTTTATAAAAACAGGCAGACGTTATTCAAAATTCGATGTCGGAGTCTCCGCTTACTTGGGCGTTCGACGTTCGATGTCGGAGTCTTCGCTTACCTAGACGTTCGATGTTCATAGCCTTTCAGGAGGACTACGTCCTTGATATTAAACTGCGGTTTATAGAAATCGCAGTGTTTTTAGCCCCCTTCGAGGGGGCTTCCTCATACCACGTCCTATGGGCGTGGTTGGTGATTTGGTGCTTTGTGAACGGAATCCGCATTTTTGCGGCCGGCTTCATTTGCAAAAGTACTCACAGATCGTGAACAAGACATGACCTTTTTCCCTTGACCCATAAAGTGTACCTCACTATAGTTTCTCATTTAAAATAGATTCTTATCACCTTAGGCGCTCGAAGACGTGCGTAGCGAACTGGGGCCAATTTCCAGACTAATTAGTGCCCATCCATTAATGCAATTGTAAACACTGCGGGTTTCCAATTCAGAAATGAGCAATTTTTCGCAAGATCAAGGAGAACAAGGGTTTGCGCGGAGACGTACGATAGTACGTCGCACAAAGAAACCCGCAGTTTGACGCAGATATTGCGGAAAAGGGCCATTTATGGATGGAAACTAATTAGTTTCAACTGTATCTTACGAACCTTGGAATGGGAACAGAAAGGCCGCACTGCTGAATATGGCAAACTTTTTGAAGATACTCTGATGATCAGGTTCAGTACCTACGGCGAAGAATATATAGGTCACCTAAAAGATGCAATTAGCACTTAGCGGTTACATAGCCGTATGAAATCGGTCATTTACGTTTACAATGGGTTAGCATCAAAAAGTGAAACCCCAAGTAAAGGGAAAAGTCATGCAAGTGACTAGGATCTTTAAACTAACGGCTAATAGCCAAAAACTAATTGCAGTTTTTAGGGGTCATATTAACCAGACAACTACAATGATGGTATTGAAGTCATGAAAACATACAAAATAGCAGTAATTGCCGGCGACGGTATTGGCAAAGAGGTCGTGCCTGAAGGCATAAGGGTACTTGAACAGGTGGGAAGGGCTTATGGCTTCAATTTCCAGTGGGAAACATTTCCCTGGAGCTGCGAAACCTATAAAGAGACTGGCAGGATGATGCCCGAAGACGGGATGGACCAACTCAGGGGATGTGACGCCATTTTCCTGGGAGCGGTGGGTTTCCCCGGAGTTCCGGACCATATCTCCCTCTGGGGGCTCTTGATCCCCATACGGCGGGAGATGAACCAGTACGTCAATCTGCGCCCGGTCAGACTGTTAAAGGGCATGACATCACCTCTACGCAATCGCGGGCCTGAAGACATCGATTTCTTCATCGTGCGGGAAAACAATGAGGGTGAGTATTCCGAGATCGGAGGAAAGCTTTATGCCGGAACCGAGGCCGAGATGGTTCTTCAGGAGTCGGTATTCACAAGAAAGGGCGTAGACAGAATCCTGCGATATGCCTTTGACCTGGCCCGTTCCCGTGATGCAAAACATCTCACCTCCGCCACCAAATCAAACGGGATCATCCATACCATGCCCTATTGGGATGAAAGATTCAAACTCATGGCCGCCGACTATCCGGATATTCTAACGGATCAGTATCATATCGACATCCTTACAGCCAACTTCGTTCTTCACCCCGACTGGTTTGACGTGGTGGTTGGAAGTAACCTCTTCGGCGATATTTTGTCGGATCTCGGCCCGGCCATCGCCGGAACCATTGCCATAGCACCATCCGCCAATATCGATCCGACCCGCCAACATCCTTCCATGTTTGAACCCGTTCACGGATCCGCCCCCGATATTGCGGGAAAAGGCATTGCCAACCCTATAGGGCAGATATGGGCCGGCGCCATGATGTTGGACCATTTAGGCCAACAGCCGGCAGCACAGGCCATTGAAAAAGCCATCGAAACGGTCTTGGAAGACCCTGCATGTCAAACCCCGGATATGGGGGGAAAAGCAACCACGACAGAGATAGGAAAAGCAATCGAAGGGGCGCTCTAACTTGCCCTGGCAGAAATATCACACCATCTGGACCGTCATGGCCCTCGGCTGGGTTTCCCTCTATATTGTCCGGATGGGGATCACACCCGTTTTGGGCATGATCATGGAAGAATTCCAAATCTCCTACGCCACAGCCGGCTCCCTTTTCAGCACCATCTTCTTCTCGTATACGATAATGCAGCTCCCATCCGGGTATCTTGGGGACCGGTTTGGAAGAAGAAAAATCCTCATCGTGAGCACCCTTCTCTGGTTTTTTCTGTCCTTAGCCACAGCTTTGGTGCAGACCTTCGCCATGCTTGTTGCCGTGCGGGTCCTCACCGGTTTCGCCCACGGGACCTTCTTCGGCAACGAAAAACCCACCATCGTCGCCTGTACACCGGCGGAAAAGATGGGACAGGGACAGGCTGTCTCCTTCATCGGACTTGCCTTTGGATTTTTCATCGCCGTCTTTTTTTCAGGAATGATCGCGGATTTCACCCACAACTGGAGATGGGTTTTCGTGGTTTTTTCCGTACCCTCCCTCATCGCGTCATTTTTGATTTTTAAATATGTAAAGGATCCTGAACGCACAGGCAAAGCAGAAAAGGCGACCGCTGCACTGCCCGCCTTCAAAAAGGCTCTCTCCAATGGAAATCTGTGGCTCATGTATCTGCTTGGATTCACCCTCCTTTATGCCTATTGGTTGTTAGCCTCATGGATGCCCTCTATTTATCAGGAAATCGGGATCACGGGCGTCACTACCAGTTCTCTTTTGTCAGGAATATTAGGTCTCATGGGAATTCCCGGCCTTTTCATTTCCGGAACCCTGAGCGATCGTTTCATACAAAAAGGGTTAGATCGAAAATGGTTTATCGCCATCAATGCATTCGTGTGGACCCTGTTGATGCTGGGGATCGCCTATGCGGTAGAGATAAAGGCCTCCGGAACAGTTATCAGTGTTCTGTATTTTGCTTCCGGTTTTGTGGCCTTCGGCGTATGGCCGCCTTATTACGCGCTCCTGGGCGAACTGGCTCCTAAAGAAGCTGTAGGCACAACATTCGGCCTTGCAAATTTCATCGGGTTCCTCAGTGCCTGGGTAGCTCCCTCTCTCACAGGATATATGAAGGATGTCACCGATTCTTTCTCCGGGGGTCTTTACGTGGCAGCCTCCGTCTTGGCCGCAGGGGTAATCCTGAGCCTTTTGGTACGGAAACCTCTGGGGGGTCCCCATAAAAACTTCACCATTTAAAATTCGGAATATCCGACTTTTCATCGCTTTTCGGGTTTTTTTCAATTCCCGTTTCTACTACCCGGTCTTCACCATCCTTTTCCTGGACTTCGGGTTGACATTGGAGCAGTTTGCCTTACTCAATGTGGTGTGGGCTATGTCCATCGTCCTACTGGAAGTTCCTTCCGGTGCGCTGGCAGACACAATCGGCAGAAAAAACCTGCTGGTCTTTGCGGGCGCCTGTATGGTCCTGGAGATGCTCATTCTCTGTTTCGCCCCCTCAGGGAATCCTCAAATGCTTTTTTACCTCTTTCTTGCCAACCGGGTGTTGAGCGGCAGCGCAGAAGCCGCGGCCAGCGGAGCAGATGAAGCGCTCGCCTACGATTCACTTAAGAAGGAAGGAGACCCGGAGGATTGGGGCAAGGTCCTGGTCAAACAGATGGGTTTTCGATCCATCGGGTTTGTTGTGGCCATGAGTCTGGGCGCCGCCGTATATGACCCCGAGCTGATGGGACATGTGGCGAATTGGTTTGGATTGAACGTCTCCCTGAATCAGAACATCACTCTGCGATTTCCCCTTTACCTGACCCTTGCCACCGCCATCGCGACGCTGTGCATTACCCTCGCCATGAAAAGAATCGCACCTCAAGGTACAGAAAAAAGGAATACCGGCAAAGAAAAAACAGGGGAAAAAGGGAGAGAATCCCTTGTAAATGCGATGAAACTTACGTTTGAGGCAGGGGCATGGATACTGAAAACACCTTTTGCCCTCGTCATTATCGCGACGGGTCTGATCTTTGACCATGTCCTTCGTATGATGATTACCATCAGCAGCCAGTATTACCGGCTGATCGACCTGCCGGAATCTCTGTTTGGTTTGATTGGATCGGGGTTGGCCCTCCTGGGTCTGTTTATTCCTCGCATCGCGCTGAAACTTGCCGAAAAGCATACCCCCACATTCAACATGGGGATCATGGCAATCGTCACTTTGGCAGGGTTTCTGGGGATCACACTTTTTCTACCCTTCCTGGGACTCATTCCCATGGTACTATTATCCAGTGTCATGTATTTCTTAGGCTTTTTCGTGAGCCATTATCTCAACCGGATGACGGATTCATCTCAGCGAGCCACCGTATTGAGTTTCAAAGGATTATCCTTTAATCTCGCCTACGGGCTCATTGGCCTGTTTTATTCGCTGCTCTTGGGCTTGCTACGATCACGCACCTCTGAAACGAATCTCGACCTTACCGGTCAGGCGCTTGAAAATTCCGTCTTCATGCAATCCCTTGGCTGGTTCCCATGGTATTTCACCGGAACCTTGCTACTTCTTCTGATTTTTGCGGCATACCAAATGAGGAATTCAGAGGAACATCGCATGATCGGCTAAGACACTCGTTTACGGAAATTCGGATTTGGCTATTCTTAATGCCTCTCTCAAAAGTTCACCTGTCTTATAAAAGGCTGACGCCTTAACTCCGAACCTGGAGTTCATCTGTAAAGGTTTTATAGATGGCTGACGCCCGCCTGCCTCGCCTAACCATCAGGAGAATTGTTCCCAGATACAGGGGGATAGCAACATCGACCAGCCTCAAAATAGAGTGCGAACGGCAATAACGGGCAGGGCTTAATTCCGCTATAATCGTCTTATTGCCGTAATCTTGTAACGGGATGCCATAACACTGAAGAAAACCACAAAACCATACAATGGGAGAAAATAGAATACACTCAGGGCTGCTGCCAAAGGTTTGTCCAGATGAACAGCCAGGGCAATAATCAAGACATTATTCAACCAGACCTGACTCCCGGATGAGGCCACTTTATCCGGCCACCCACTCTTACCAAGTACAATCCAACCCAGGCCTGCCATAATCACAGCCAGGCCTGTGGCAAACAGGGCACTGTAAATAATCTGCTGAGGGTTCGCTGTTAAATAAGGAACATAACGACCCAATGCCCCAAAATTTATGGCTGCAATGACCACCAGCGAAATAGAATAAGAAAACCGGTTGACCTGGCCCAAAATACTTGGAAGCAAGTACCGTAAGGCAAATGCTGCCGCAAGGGGGATCAATATGATCATGGCCAGAAACAATGCCATGGAATACAAATCATAGTCCAAAGTGCTTTGAGCAAGAACTCTCACCATAAACGGCAGAGTGAAAGGAACCAAAAGGTTTGTTGAAACAGCCATTACCAGACAAAAAGAAATATTACCCCGGCACAATGATGTAAAAAAAGGAGAAGATACCCCTGTTGAGACCCCTGCAAGTAATAAAATCGGAAACGCCAGTGGTGGATAGATCATGTCGGTAATATAAAAGGCCAGTGCGGGTGCCAGGAGCAATCGAAGAATAGTTCCCAAAGCCAAACTTATTGGGTTTGAACGTAGTGCAACCCACACATCACCGGGTGAAATCTTGATAAATGACAAGAACAGCATGCACATCATCAGATATTTGATAAAAGGCGACACTTGTCCGGACATTTCCGGCAAGAACACACCCAAGATAAGAGAGCCATATAATACGATGATCAGCAGATAATCTTTTGTCCCCATTATGACCCGTTTTCCATCTCTCTTCTCTTATCCGCGTACCAACGCCCCATCCAATCTCTCACATCTTACAGGTTTCAAGCTCATAATTTACTCATTGTATAACCTAAAAGATGCAATTAGCTTTTAGCTATTAGCCGTTAGCTTAAAGATCCCAATCATTTGCATGACTTTTCCCTTTATTTGGGCTTTCACTTTTTGATGCTTAGCAATTGCATCGTAAACAGCTGATATTGTCTGGCTAAGTAGCGGCTAACCGCTAATTGCAGCTTTTAGGTATAAAGTCAAGAGGAAGATCCCATGCAATTGTCATTGCGGGTTCTGCTTTACTGAAAAACAGTGTGCGAGTGCAATTTCCCACGATTTTTCACGGCTGAAACCCACCAAACGGATCGTGGGCAAGAGTTGCTCTCACAATAAGAATCCCTGCCATTTGGAAGAATTTGTTGACAGAGATGGAATTCAGTTGATAGAGCATAATTCCATTCATAAAAACACTTTTTTGTAAACCTGTGGTAATCTGCGGAACAATAGACGGAGCTGACCATAGGCATGATTTAGGCCCAACGGAGTTGAGACAATGAAAACCGAAATAAAGAAAATATTGACAGCAATCGTTGGACCGGAAAACTTCAGCGATCAAGTCATCGACCTGGTGGCTTATTCCACCGACGCAACACCGCGCCGGCATCGCCCCGAAGCCGCTATCTGGGTAACCAACGCGGACCAGGTCTCGGAAGTGCTCACGCTCTGCAACCGGGAGCGCGTCCCCGTGACTGCACGGGGAGCGGGCACCAGCCTTGCAGGACTCGCCGTACCCGTCAAGGGCGGCTTGGTCATGGATCTTTGCCGAATGGACAAAATCGTCGAGATATGCATAGAGGACCGGGTGGCGGTGGTCCAGCCGGGCGTGGTCTATGCCGACCTGGAAAGAACGCTTGCCCCCCATGGTTTTTTCTTTCCCCCTGATCCCGCTTCCGGGATGGTTGCCACAATCGGCGGAAACGTGGCCACAAATGCCGGCGGAATGAAGGGCGCAAAATACGGGGTTACCAAAGACTATGTCCTTGGGCTTGAGGTGGTGCTGGCCGATGGCAGGAAAATGAGAACCGGGTCAAGGTGCATGAAGTCCTCTTCGGGTTTTGACCTGACGCGGCTTTTTGTAGGTTCGGAAGGTACGCTGGGAATCATTACCGAGGTCATCCTGAAAATCAACCCCAAGCCCCGCCATAACGGTACGGTCAGGGCGGTATTCGACAAAATAGAATCAGCAGGACAGGCCGTGTCTCAAATCATGTGCTCGGGAATCATTCCCAGCATATTAGAGATCATCGATAAAAACACCTTGATCGCAATCAACCAGAATACGAATCTGCAACTGCCGGAAGCGGCGGCAATTCTCCTGGCCGAAGCAGATGGATTTACACAGGAGGAAGCAAATGCACAATTGGCAGAAATCATAACGATATTCAAGGAGAACGGCGCAACCGACGTTCAGATGGCGAAAGACCCCAAAGAAGCTGAGGCCTTGTGGATGGCAAGAAAATCCGCAGGAGGCGTCCTTTTCAGGCTCAACATCGCACTGGAGGTGGAAGACCTGGCCGTTCCTTTGTCAAAGGTCGCAGAGGCTTTGAAATTCATTTCCGAACTGGCTGAAAAATATCGACTGCGCATTCCCACCGTGGGACATGCAGGCGACGGGAATCTGCACCCGGCCATAAGTTATAATCCAAACGACCCTGAAGAGGTGAATCGGCTGCACTTAGCCGCCGAAGAGCTCCTCAGAAAGGTCACTGAATGGGGGGGCACCCTCACCGGCGAACATGGGATCGGTCTCACCAAGGCGCGGTTCATGCCATTCGAACACCAAGATACTGCCTTAGAGGTCATGCGGGGTTTGAAACATTATTTCGATCCCAACAATATTCTGAACCCAGGCAAGATGGGGCTTTAGCTAATTCTTCGAAGACAAATAAGACGCGTGATTCCCCACCCTCTGGATTCGTAGAACTCCAGAGCCGGCGTGTTTTTCCTGTCGGCAAGAAGCTGCAACCGCTTTAAACCATGCTTCTTTGCCCAGCCGCCTACAGCCCCCATAAGGGAATTCCCAATACCATTTCCCCGGAATCCTTCCCTGACAACCACATCTTCTACCAATCCCACCTCGGCCCCTTCAGCAGTGGAAATGAGGATCTGGATAGAACACATTCCTAAGATCTTCCCATCTTTCTCTGCCACAAAAATCTGTCGTTCCCGGCCCTGTTCGCGGAGCATCAGCAAAATGCCACTACGTTGAACCTCTTCCTGGAAAGAAAAATCTTCTTCCATGGTAAACAGGGTCTTCAAGAGATCAAGCAGGTCTTCTACATCGGAGAGCTCCGCATTTCTGATCATGACATCTGGGTCATTCATTGGCTCTAGATACTCCTTTTAAATCCATGTTTGGGACCAAATTTTGAGGTTGCACCGACCAGCCCTTTCAAGGTGACTCCTAACCTGGACGATTTGGAGATAATGCTTAGGACATTAACCTATTATTTCTGTTTGGGGTGTCAGGTGTCAGTGTTCCCCGCCGAGCGGGATCTTCGACAGGTTTCAGGAACAAAGCAATTCTTGCCCATTAATATTTGTTGAAACACCTTATACCTGACACCCGACACCTGAAACCTAAATGCTCTGAATCCGATTTTTATCTATAATCCCTAACTATTACCTAATTTCAATAAGTACCTTGAAAGGGCTGGTTGCACCGACTTGTTATGGAATAATTATCATTTTTTGGCTTCTTTTGAAAGAGAGCTTCATAGCAAGCCATAAGCGAAAACCACAATGACAATTGTCATATTTTTCTTGACATAAGGGGATTTTTGTGATCTCATCAAATTTAGACTATCTATAATATAGAGAAAGCCAAACTCATCGTGAGGTGGGGACGGAAAGCCACGGATCTTGAATCAAGACAGCCGGGTTGCCTGAAAAAATAAGCCGGGTTGCCTGGGAAAAGGTAACCCGGCTTTTTTTTTCGACAGGATTGGCATTGGTTGCAGAATTCATCCATGAAACCCAAAAACGGGAAGGGTTTCAAAATTTGCTGAAAGGGGGTGGTATTATAAAAAAAGCATACTTGGCCGGATGGAGAAAGAAGAAGTATACACACTATTCAAGAATTGAGGAGGAAACCGTCATGAGAAATAAGACTCAGTACGTACGGATGGCAAGGCTGACAGGATTGGTGATTGTCCTTTCTTTGCTAATGGCAGGGGCATCTTTTGCGGGTAGCATCGTAGCGGTACACGGACATTCCGGTGATATCGAATATATGGACCACGTAGCCAGTACCGACCGTCTAAAAGTGGGCTGGGGACTCGATTTCGAACAAAATCCGGGAACCTGGAACTGGCTGCAATACTCAATTCCCACCACTCCTTTAACGAAAACGAGATATCTCCTGGTCCGTTTCGAAACCGGCATCACAGGAGAAACCGCGGATTCGGTAATCACTCAATTTCATGTGTTCGATGGTGAAACAAGAATCTATCAACAAAGTTCATTGAATCTGACTGGCGGTCCGCAATACGCACTCATTGATATGGGTGAGGATAAAACAATAGAATGGGCGTTGGGGCTGTCCATCGAAGTAGCCGCCGGAGTGGAATCAATGAGCCATCGAATACGCATTTATGCAGTATGGGCTGAATGGCATTAGCTTGGTTCATAAACCAAAGCATCATGTCGCGTATCGATTAACAGCAAACTTGAACAGATGAGATACAGAAAAGCCCCGTGCGATACCCCTTGCCGGGGTTTAAGCACGGAGCTTTTCGAGAGAATTCACTGCCGTAAAGTCTACATTTCTTCCGCTTTTTTCAAAACAAACAAGGCTCCCTTATAGGACAGAAAAATAAGAATTACCCAGGAAGTCAAATAACCACCCCCAGAGGAGGTGGCTTGTTTGTTGGTCCTAGAAGGTACCCTGTTACAGGTTTATTTGAAAAGAGACATTTGTTTCTTCTCTATCTCTTTTTCCTTTTTTTCCTGGTACTTGGCGTATTCTCTAATCTGTTTCTCATTTAGCCCCACAATGCTAACGCAATAGCCTCGGCTCCACAGATGGCGACCCCAATATCGTTTCCCAATTAGCTCGTAGCGTTGAAATAGCCTTAATGCCAATTTCCCTTTCAGAAATCCCATTAGCGATGAAACAGAATATTTAGGCGGAATCGATATCACAAGATGAATGTGATCTTCTTGAATATTCAGCTCTAAAACCTCGACCAGGTCCTTCTGCCGACACAGAACATACACTTGGCTCCTCGTATATTTCTTTATTTCATCTTTGAAAATCCTGTGCCTATACTTGGGACAAAAAACGATATGATATTTAGGCATCCTTCATCCATAAGTTTACACTTTTCCCGGAAATGGGGTATGTTTTCTGGTTGAAAATCGGACGTCGAATCTGAAAATCGGATGCTGAAACTG
>Ga0208901_1000600_pt1 | contig 14960 bp, 12 predicted proteins | sample AntAceMetag02UKF_FD_184764 | JGI IMG/M metagenome (GOLD analysis project Ga0208901, IMG submission 184764) | Saline lake microbial communities from Ace Lake, Antarctica - Antarctic Ace Lake Metagenome 02UKF (SPAdes) (version 2) | ecosystem: Environmental > Aquatic > Non-marine Saline and...
CCGCTCTTTTTTTTAGAATAAATTTTAACTTCATGATTAGCGAGTTCAATGATGGCAAAACCCAAATGCGAAATTTGTAACGATAAACGCGCCAAAAGAAAATGTTTGGTATTCAACGGTCAATTCATCTGTCCTTCATGCTGTGCTGATTTGCGCAACGAGGCATGCGAAGGATGCCGTCATTACCAGACCGCAGTTAGATTTGAAGCATCCAAAACAGAAGCCAAGGTAAAGAAAAAGTTCATGATAGAAATCAACGAGGAAGTTGAGGATGCCGTTGACGCTGCTATGGTATTGGTTGAAAAAAGAAAATTTAAAAAAGCGCGCAGCATACTGCGTGCCCTTGAGAAACTGCATCCCGGGAATCATATGATCCTGTACGGATTTGGAACAGCATATGCTTTTGAAGGCAGACTTGAAGAAGGGATAGAATATCTTGAAAAGGCCATTGAGATTTTCCCATATTTTGTCCATGCCTATTACAATCTGGGCACTGCCTACGAAAAGAAATACGATTTGCGAAAATCCGTAGATTGCATGCAGAAGGTGATTGAAATCGGAAGTGATGATGAACTGGTTCAGAAAGCACGGGATTCAATTCGCTTTCTTGAAAAAGCCGTCATGGAAAGCTCCAAAATCAGTTTGAGTGAATTTTTGAAAGCCCAGGAGTTGTTTGACGCCGCATTTCTCCTTATGGAGAAAAGCCGATGGGAACTGGCTATTTCAGGATTTCGGCAATGTATTGAAACCAACCTGGAACATGCGCAGAGCTATGGAAATATGGGCATCTGCTATGCCCAATTGGGTGAGAAGTCAAAGGCATTGGCCGCTTTAGACGAGGCATTGAAAATTGATCCGGAATATGAGCCGGCAATTGCTAACAAGATCCATGTGGAAAGAATGCAGAACGGCGAGCCGATGACCATCCGGAAAATGAAATCCATCGAATATTATCGGGAATATCCCCACAAGAAGAAAAGTTATCTCCAATCACTTCTGGATGAAAATACGGAATAATCCAGCCTTGAGTGAATACTCAATGATAGTGACGGAAAGCCGATTTTTTCCTGTTAGGAGATCGTTATGGAAACAAAAATTCTTTCCAACCTCTGGCAGGTCGGTGGTCCGGGATTTACTTCTCCGGACGATGCGGCCGTTTATCTGGTACGCTTCGGGGAAAAATCGGTCGTCATTGATGCTGGATGCGGGACAGGAATTAAGGCGCTAAAAGATAATATCGGCAAATGTTTGCCAGAAAAGTTCAAAGTAAAATATTTGTTTCTTACCCATTGTCATTTTGATCATACGGGCGGTGCGGAGGCAGTTCGAAAGGAATATGGGTCTGAAATCGTATGCCACGCTTTGGATGCCGTTTATCTGGAAGGCGGTGATAGTGAGGTAACGGCTGCCTCATGGTATGGAGCGCGGATGCAACCTCTGCCCATTGATGTGAAAATCGGAGAAGATCAGCAAACGATCCAGGTGGGAGACGGGGAGATTACAGCACATCATTGTCCCGGCCATTCTCCCGGATCAATGGTTTACGCAACGGAAATGGAAGGGCTTAGAATACTATTCGGGCAGGATGTGCATGGTCCTCTTCGCCCATCGCTTCTTTCCGACCCTGTTGCCTATCAGGCATCCCTGCGGAAGCTTCTGGCGCTTGACGCGGATATCCTGTGCGAAGGGCACTTCGGTGTTTACCGTGGAAAAGAAGCGGTTCGAAAGTTCATTCGTTCATTCATTGTTTGATGTCTTTACATCCCATCTTCATTCAAACCTGTTTTCGAAAAACAACGTGTAAATCCTCCTGAAGATACAGATTCTTCTTGACTCATAGAAGTCCGTTGTATTATTGTCAGGCAATCTTACAGACAGGCAATCTTACAATCCAGCGGATATCCGGCGGTGAAATTTTGAAAATAGATGGAGTCATAGATAGCGTTGTCAAATTCCTAAGGGCAAGAATCATTACCGGCGAACTCCCGCCCGGACGGAAATTAAACGAGGTGGAACTGGCCTCTGACCTGGATGTGAGCCGTCCATCACTACGCGAGGCTTTCCGGATATTAGAGCAGAAACATCTCATCGTAAATGTGCCCAGAAAAGGATCTTATGTAGCGGAACTCTCCATCGATGATTTTACCGCTCTTTACCAGGCCCGTGAAATGATCGAATGTTACGCTATCGATCTCCTTGAATTGTCCGGAAAGAAAGAGCTACCCCAAGTCGAGGCTGCCATAGAAATAACCTCCAATTTGAGCTTGCCCCCTGACAACGATCCACAACAGAAATTAGAGCATCTTCAGTCGCTTGTTCTTTTTCATTACCGGCTTGTAGAGGCTTGCGGGAATAAACATATCCTTCGTTTTTACGGTACTATTGCCTCAAACCTCGCCCGCTATCAATTCATCTATTTATACAAGCCGAACATGAATACCGATTCCCATGAGGATCACAGGAAAATACTGGAGTATATTGTAAGGGGTGAGTACTCGGATGCAAAAAGCATACTTAAAAATCATATGAGCCGTTTCTCGGCCTTTTATGCGCTCTTGGAGGATGTAAACGCAAATGAATGAGCAACTCCGGCCATCTGCTAAAAACTGGATCTCCAGATATAGAGTACTGAAGGATTCAATATGAAACAGATTATCAAGACAACGTGCCAGATGTGTTATTTCTACTGTGGCCTCGATGTTACGGTAGAAGATGGACGCATTCTCAAAGTTGCGGGTATGAAAGAAAGCCCTGTGAACCAGGGGCGCCTCTGTGCAAAGGGGCTCGCTTGTGCCCATTTGGTTACGGATCCCAAAAGACTCAAACGTCCCTTGAGGCGTGTGGGTGACCGAGGGTCCGGCCAATGGGATGAGATCTCATGGGATCAGGCATTAGATGAAATTGCTGAAAAACTTCTCCATATCCGTGAGAAGTTCGGCCCTGAATATGTGGGATACTATAGAGGGCACGGTCCCGGATGGGTTACAAACTTTAATTATGTATGGCGATTGATGAATTTGTGGGGTTCTCCCAACCTATTTACCCATTCCCATCTCTGTTTTGTTCCCCGTGCCTTGGCCCATGGCGCCACCTTTGGGCGTTTTCCCGAGCCTGATTATGAACATACAAATTGCATCATGCTGATCGGCTACAACCCGGTTTATACCTCTCCCGTGAACTACGCTCCACGGATTATTTGGGCGAAACAGCGTGGTGCAAAGGTGATTGTGGTTGACCCGCGATTTACCAATACCGCATCCAAAGCCGACCTTTTCTTGCAGAACCGGCCTGGAACGACAGGCGCCCTGGTTCTTGCTATGATCCAGGTGATTATCGAAGAAGGCCTCTTTGATGCGGCGTTTGTAAAGGAATGGACCATTGGATTTGATCGGTTGAAGGATTTTGTCCGGGAATATACCCCTGAAAAGGCCGAGTCCATCACCTGGGTACCTGCTGAGAAAATCAGGGAAGCCGCTCGGATGATTGCCACGATCAAGCCTGCGGTTGTCGTGGATGGGAACGGTCTGGATCAGCATACCAACACGGTCCAGACAGTGCGGACCACGTCTATCCTCCGTTCTATCCTTCGTACCATACAGGAAAAGGGGGGCAGTATTATGCTGCCACCGTTGCCTTTCGTGGATGTCCAGAAACGAAATACGCAGCCTCCGGATTTCTACGACAAATCGGTCTGTCAATATCCCCTTTATGCGGCTGGTGGATTTGGGCTCACAGGGATAGAGATGATCGATTCCATTGCAACGGGGCAGCCCTTTGGAATGAAGGCGATTATTGTACAGGGGGGAGATCCCGTGGCTGTCCTTTCGGACAGCAAAAAGGTTCGGGAGACCATGAAAGAACTGGATCTGTTGGTAGTGCATGATCTCTATCCCATTGCCACATCACAGATTGCCGATTATGTATTGCCGGCCGCCAGTTTTCTTGAGCGGGATCTGGTTTTGAACTATCGCTATCGTCCTGCCGCAGACATCAACCTGATTGCCATGCAGAATCAATGTGTTCCGCCTGTGGGGGAAAGCAGGTGCGATCTTGACGTTATTTTCCCTTTAGCGCGCCGTTTGGGTCTGGGAGAGGATTTCCCGTGGGAAAAGGTCACGGATGCCTTTGACTGGGAACTGGAGCCTAATGGCATCAGTGTTTCGTGGCTTCGAGAGCACCCCGGTGGATACGTCCGGAAATACACACCCGAAGAAATCTATGGAACATATGAAAAGGACGGATTTCCAACAGCGTCAAAGAAGATTCAGCTTTTCGCAGCCGGTTTTGAAGAGAAGGGGCTTGACCCGCTTCCTACATTTATAGAGCCTGCAGTCAGCCCCGTATCGAGACCTGATCTTGCAGAAAAATACCCGCTCATTTGTTCTACCAGTCTTAAATTGGGTATCCATACCCATACTCAGTTTCGAACGCTTCCTGAAATCCGCGAGATTGAACCCGAACCATTTGCTGAGATCCACCCGGAGACGGCTGAAGAATCGGGGATCAAGGATGGAGAATGGATCCTGGTGGAAACCCCCAATGGTACGATGAAAGTACGGGCCCGGCTCAGTTTTGCAGTGCATCGCCGAATGGTGTTCGCCACGCACGGCTACGGAGAACCTTATGCCGGGAATGAAGATCTCCCAAACCTGATTACTTCGGAGAAAGAACGGGACCCGATTGCCGGATGCACATCAAACCGGTCTTTCTTATGTCGGATAAGAAAGGTGGAGGACTGAGGGCCTCGGCAAGAAATACTTACGCATCTTACTTGTCTTTTTGCCCGTCTACTGCGTTACATCCGTAGGCACATATACCTTATATGCACCGGCGGATGTGCCTTATATACGAACCAAAATCCTGCGCAATATTGCGCAATTATTTATTGTCGAGGCCCTAATGAAATGTCAGAACAGATTGGATTGATAGCGAATATAGATCTTTGTATGGGATGTTTTGCCTGCGAAGTGGCGTGCAAACGGGAAAAGGGGTTGCCTGAAGGCAAAAAAGGGATAGAGGTCATTACGTTGGGTCCTTATGAGATTAATGGGGATTTGGCCATGGATTTCCTACCTATGGCTACAGATGTCTGTGACCTTTGCGCCGAGCGCAGGACTACGGGAGATCGACCGTTCTGTGCCGAGATATGTCCCACCAGGGCACTGACTATCCAGAGTGGTGATGAATTATTGAAGATAGTACGCGGCAAGGGGCGATTTCATTTTTGCAAGGTGGATGTGCGGGGGTGAGGTCAAATCGGTTGTTTCATGGAAACCTGGAAAAAGGGATTTGAGAATAGGCTCGCTCTGTCCAGGTGGCAAAAATGGCTCCTGCAAATGGACTGCAGAGCTAAACGAGACGAAGGAGGAAAGATGGAAAAAAAGAAATTTGTTGGATTGTTTTTGGCAGTTTTGGTGTCTGCTGTTTTTCTTATTACCATGTTGCCGAATGCTGGAGAAGCTGGTGATCGAAAAGTCTTCAAATTTCGCGTTGTAGCTGGGCATCCCTACGCAGCGGGCACCTTTTGGATCAGAAGCCTACAGGACTTTTTTTGTAAAGAAGCTGAAAAACGGGTATTGGCGAAAACCGATAAGTATGCGGTTCAGTTCAAAGGCCATTATGGCGGTTCAGTAGCGAAGTTGGGGGAAGTTCTGGAAACCGTTGAAAATGGGTTGGCTGACATAGGTCTGGTTGTTCCGGTTTTTGAAATGTCAAAGCTTGAGATATATAACTTCACCTACTGGATACCTTTTACCACAACTGATATTGCTGTCATGATCAAAGCCAATTCAAAGACCATCAATCAGTTCCCCGTATTTGACGAAAACCTGAAGAGGTTCAAGCAACGTCGTCTCGGTAATGCGTACTGGTCCCAGGCCGCTTATCAGCTTATCACAAAATTCCCAGTGAAGACGCTGGAGGACCTGAAAGGGAAGAAGATGGGACATGGAGGGCCCATGCTGCCATGGCTGGCGGCCCTTGGTGCAACGGCTGTTCAAGCATCATATAATGAAGTTTACACATCCATGGATACCGGGGTCATTGATGGATATTCCATGCCGGCCAATGTAGTTACTGCATTTAAAATCTATGAAGTGGGTAAATACTTCACAAAGCTTGGGCTCGCAGGGGCAAATGTTTGTGGAGTGCTCACTATGAATTTGAAGTCGTGGAACAAGCTTCCCAAGGAAGTCCAAGACATCCTCGTGGAGGTAGGAAATGAATACTCGTGGGATGTGTATAAGCTCGGTATGGAGCAGCTGAAAAAAGCGGCAGCTATCATGAAAAAGGCTGGCGTAAATGTTTATACCATGCCCGAAAGCGAGCGGGCGCGGTGGGATCAGGTGCTTAACGATGCGCGCGTAGCAGCGAAAACCATTGCCGGTTGTGAGAAAAACGGATATCCAGCAGGAGAAATCGCAAATTTTTTCGTAAAAGCCTTAGAAGACGAGGGATACAAGTTTCCCCACCCGCCAAAACTGACGCTTAAATAGATAGACTGTGAGATCGGAAACGCATAGTGAACCAAAAGAGCGGTCCGATTTTTATGGACTGAGAAAAAACTGAATTGAAAATTTTTATTGTCAGAAGGAGGGAAAAATGAAGATTCAAGTAGGACCTGTAGAAAAATTTGCAGAGATTCCCGGGACAGGCTTGATTGAAGGTCCAGCCTGGGTTCCTGATGAAGGGTCTCTCTATTTTGTTGAAATTGAGGCAGGCTGGATTTCCCGAATTGTTCCGGACGGTTCGTACGAACAGTTCTTCGACATTGGTGCTCCGGGTGACCTGATGGGCCCAAACGGGATGATTTACGACGAAAAAAACAAGAAATTGCTTATTGCTCATCGCGATAAAGGGATCGTTTCGCTCGATCCCAAGACCAAAGAACTTACGGTCATTGTCGGAGATTACCAAGGAAAAAAATTTAATGGCCCCAATGACCTGATCATCGACCCTGCGGGCAATATCTATTTTTCTGATCCCTGGGGCACAAGTGTTTCCAACCGTGTTGGAGTGGTTTATCGCATTGACGGCGAGACGGGCGAAATGATCCCCTTTATGGAAAATCTGGCCTTTCCCAACGGCGTGCTCATCTCCCCTGATGGACAATTTATCTATGTGGTTGAATTTGGTACGAACCGATTGCTGAGAGCTATGCTCCTCGATGGCGGAAAATCCCACGTTTTTCTCCATTCCTTCACTTATTTCACCGGTGGTTTCGGTGTGGACAGCATGGGCATGGATGTGGCCGGAAATCTTTATATTGCAAGCTTCGGCAGCGGCAGAGTCTTTGTGGTGGAACCAATCCGGGGGGATACTATCGAGACCATTGAATTTCCCGGACTCGGTACGGATAATGCCCGTTTTGGCGGCCCTGAAAATAAGACTCTTTTTGTTACTGACGGAATAGAAAAGGTGATTTGGAAGGTCGAGGTCGCCATTCCCGGAATGCCGATACCTTCTCCGTCTCCGAAATAGAAACTGTTTTAGAATCTAATCTTGGTGGGTGCAAACGGTGGCCAAATGCCTGGGCCCTTCCTATATGGAGACGGCAGTTCAGATCTATGTGTCTTGAAGAGCCTTAGGCGGTTTGGCCATTTTCGCGGACCCGGCTGGCAACGAAAATAGTGTTTGGAATGCATTGGGCTGCGATTCCCATCTTAAAACTCTTTACATCCAAATCGGGTAGATAGAATCATGGGTAGAATAATAAAAAAAGACCTGGATCAAGCATATATTGTCAAGAGCGTATGCAATATGTGTACGAACCATTGCGGCATCAATGTGTATGTTCAAGATGGCAAGGTTGTCAATGTGGATGGTATGCCGGAGCACCCTCTTCACAGATTATGTGTCAAACCGGCTTCTCTCCCTGAATTTGTCCACCACCGAGACAGACTTACCGATCCTATGAAAAAGGAAAATGGAAAATTTAGGAAAATTTCATGGGATGAGGCTTTTGAGTTTATTGCAGATAAATTGAACGGAATCAAAGAGCAATATGGGCCACAGGCAGTGGATATTCACACCGGGAATCCTTTTGTCGCCACGCAGACGGAAAAGGTGATCAGACGATTTTCCGATGTGTATGGTACACCCAACTATACATCGGGTGGTGGGTACTGCTTTCTGGCCAAAGTAATCGGATCCGGACTAACGGTGGGAGGCCTTATTGCTCCCTATGTGGCCAAAGACACCCATTGTATGTTAATTTGGGGCAAGAACCCGGAAGAAACCTTTGCTTCAGAGATTGATATAATCAATTCCAATTTGTCTAAAGGGGCCAAACTTATTGTCATTGATCCGAAAAGGACCAATCTTGCAAAACGGGCGGATCTTTATGCCCAGGTCAGACCGGGAACCGACTGTGCCCTGGCCCTTGGACTGCTTCATGTGATCATCAAAGAAGGTCTTTACGATAAGGCCTTTGTTGAAAAATGGACCATCGGGTTTGAAAAACTGGTTGAACAAGTCCGTGAATTTACCCCTGAACAGGTGGAAAATATTACCTGGGTTTCAGCTGAAACGGTCAGGGAAATTGCCCGAATGTACGCCACAACAAAGCCTGCCTGTACATCCTTGGGCGTATCTATGGATCATTCCAGCAATGGGGTGCAGGCAATCAGGGCGATCAGTGTTCTGCCGGCGATTACGGGGAATCTGGAGGTGGAAGGGGGGAGCATGCTCTGCAATCCCGGCATAAGGCAGAAAAACCTTCGCCTTGAAAATAAGGTCGTAAATAGGGATCCGGTGGGTGCTTCTTATCCCGTTTTCACGGATTTTTCCATGGAAACCCATGTCATCCCGCTCATAAACGCCATGCTCACGGGCAAGCCATACCCCATAAAGGGATTTTTGTGCGTGGGGTGCAACCCTGTTGTCACGTGGCCGAATGCCAACAAACTCAAAAAAGCTCTGAAGAATCTGGATCTTTTTGTCGTGGTGGATATTTTTCTGACGGCAACGGCCAAATTGGCAGATATTGTGCTACCCGGTACCACTCCCCTTGAAAGAGAAGATATCAGGGATGCCTACCACACACATGAAGCGCTTTCCCTGTTTGTGAAAACAGAAAAGGCGATTGAGCCCATCGGCAACAGCATGACCGACTGGAAAATATGGGCTGAACTGGGCAGGAAAATGGGGTATGAGGACTTCTTTCCGTGGAAGAGCACGCGTGAATTGATCTCTGAGCTGTTGGAGCCTACCCATTTGAGCGTCGAGCAGTTAGAGAGGAATCCCGGCGGGATTGTTTATATGGAAAAGAATTGGCTAGGTTATCTTGAAAATGGTTTCAACACCCCTTCAAAGAAGGTTGAAATCTATTCAGGACAGCTTGAGAAAATGGGTTATGAGGCCGTTCCTACCTTTCATGAACCCCTTGAGAGTCCGGTGAGCAGACCCGATATTGCAGAACAATATCCTTTAATCTTTACGACGGGGGCGAGATCTCGCGCCTATGTTCATTCGCAATGCAGAAATCTTAAAAAGTTGAGGAAATTATGTCCGGATCCTCTTCTTGATATCCACCCCAAGACCGCAGAAAAGCTCAATATATCGAATGGGGAATGGGTTGCGGCAGAGTCTCCAAGGGGTCGAATCAAGATAAAAGCGAACCTGACTGAGGACGTTCATCCACAGGTTGTGAGCATCCAAATGGGATGGACCCAAGGCAATGCCAACGTTCTAACCGACGACGAAAGACAAGACCCTATTTCCGGCTTTCCGGAACTCAGGGCCGGCCTGTGCCGAGTCACAAAAATATGAGCGGAACTTCGGCATTTTTCCGGAAGAACCGGATCTGTCTCAAATGTCTTATCGGAAAGGAAGGGTAGGAGTCTCTCATGTTGAAACTACTAGGCGTCTTGGAAAAGGGTTACAGTGGTCTGTTGATCACTTTAAATCTCATTTCCGTTTTGGTTATTTTCATGATGGCGCTTTGGGTTTTTTGTGATGTAACAGGTCGTTATATTTTCAACCACCCTATCCCAGGAACAACGGAATTAGTAAAATGCTACATTGTGGCCATCGTGTTTCTGGGGATTGCCTATACGATGAATCAAAAACGTCATATTCGGACCACGCTGATCATAGACCGTCTTTCTTCTGTTGGCAGAGCTTGGTGTGAGATCCTGGCCGCTTTGATTGGAATCGCCGTTTTTGCATCTCTTTGCGCATTTTCCTGGGAGGCTGCTTGGGATTCATGGCTCGTGCGCGAATTTGATGGGGTTCAATTAAAGGTCCCTGTTTACCCTGCTCGTTTTATTGTGGTGATCGGGAGCGGTCTCTTGGTGATTCAATGTTTTCTGGACTTTTTGAAAAACCTGGGGGTTCTCATAAAACACCGTAAGAGGAAAGAATTATGAGTGGTGTTTTCATCGCAATTATGATGATCGTATTGGCGTTAGCGCTTATTGTCCTTGGTGTGCATATCGGAGTGACACTTCTGGCTACCAGTGTTTTAGGGATCTGGTTGATTGTAGGGGATTTTTCGATTGCGGCCAGCCTAATGGGGACGGGACCTTTCTACGCCACCTTTGATTATGCCTTGGCCGTCATTCCACTTTTTGTATTAATGGGACTTTTCGCCAATGCGTCCGGGGCAAGTCGGGATCTTTATAATGCAGGGTTTGCCTGGTTTGGGAGACTCCCAGGGGGGTTGGGCATTGTAACTGTAGTGGCTAATGCGGTTTTCGCTGCAGTGACCGGGGTAAGCATTGCGTCCGCTGCGGTGTTCAGCAAAATTGCCGTACCGCAGATGCTTCGCTTCGGATACAGTGCGAGATTCAGCACTGGTTGCGTAGCGGGAAGCTCTGCCCTGGGAATGTTGATTCCCCCGAGCATTATGTTGATTATTTACGGCATTCTCACCAATGAATCTGTGGGTGGGTTGTTTATCGCCGGCATTGTTCCAGGTGTGTTGCTGACCGTCAACTATTCCATCGCCATTATGATAATGGCCTGTTTTTTCCCGAAAATTTTAGGGAGCCCTGAACGTCCTGAAAAAATGGGATGGGGCGAACGTGTGAGGGCATTGGGCCGGGCGTCGTCCGTTGGCGGCCTGGTTGTCCTGGTTCTGGGCGGGATGTATGCCGGGATGTTCACTCCCACCGAGGCCGGCGCCGTTGGATGCGTAGGTGCCTTGGTGATTATGGTCCTGAAAGGCCGATTTAACATAAAAGATTTAAAAACGACATTAATGGATGCCGGTTTTACAACGGCGAGCGTCTTTCTTCTTTTTATCGGCGCCCAGATGTTCGGGCGGATGCTTACTATCAGTGGTGCGGTGGCAGATTTAAGCCAATGGGTGACTACGCTGCAAATCCATCCTACCTTGATCATTGTTGGTATGCTGATCATTATGATGCTTATGGGCACGTTCCTTGATGTCATATCTATTTTGGTCATTTCCATCCCAATCATGTTGCCCATGCTTGAGACACTACAGATCAATCTTATCTGGTTCGGTATACTTGCTACCATTTCCATTGAAACGGGGCTGGTTACTCCCCCTTTCGGGATGTCCGTTTTTGTTGTAAAAGGGTCGTTGGGTGATCTGGTCAGTATTGAAGAAATATTTATAGGTTCTATCCCGTTTCTGCTGGTACTTTTTGTTACGATTGCCATACTGCTGTTTAACCCGTGGCTGGTAACCTGGCTGCCGCACATGATGGGATAAAATTCGGAGGTAAAAAAATGACCGTTTTAAGAATTCCCTATGAAACCATAGAGAAAGCAGGTGATTTCCTTGAAATGGAGGTGCCTGAAAAAAACCTCATGTTCCAGAGTATTCCCAACGAACCGGATCCCCTGTCCGATCCTCAAAAAGCCGTTGAGCAGGCCATGGAAGCCCCCATTGAGAGTAAGAAATTTTCAGAACTCATCAAAGGGGGCAAGAAAGTTGCCTTTGTTACTGAAAACCAGTTCCGTGCGGCACCGGCTAAAGATATTCTTCCCGACCTGGTGAGGAAAGCCCGAGATGCGGGTTGTGAGATTGCCATTGCCATTGGAAGTGGAAAAGTGGGGCTCGTGACTCCCGAAGTGATCCGCGAGAAACTGGGAGATGAGCTGGTGGATGGCGGTATCCCTATTGTTTACAACGAGTTTGATAAGCCCGATAACTATCGATATATGGGGGTGACCTCCTTTGGAACACCTCTCTTTGTCCACAAAGTGGTCGCAGAAGCGGATGTGGTGATTACCATCAGCACCACCCAGGCTACCCTGTGGGGGTACGGTGGATCCGGGATGATCATTCCAGCCGTATCCGGAGATGAAACCATCGAAATCAATCACGTCATGTCTCTGGCGCCGGATTGTATTCCGGGAAATAACGAATGCCGCATGCAGGAGGATAAATATGAGGCCCTCGATATTGTCGGAGTTGATATGGGTATCAACGTCATTGTGGATAACCGGGGGCGAATCACCTATGTGAATGCCGGGGCGCCTGTTCTTTCCCACAAGGTGGCTGTGAAAGAATACGACAGGATCTATCGTTTTTCCGTACCTGAACTCAGTCACAGGAAGGCTGATATTGCCATCACGGGCACCACCACCGTTACCCATAATCTTTACCTTCACAACAGTTGGGCTTCAGTGAACTGTGATCCGGTTGTTAGAGAGGGCGGCGTTATTATTCATGCAACACCGTCTCCGGGCCTTGCCGGAAAATCCGGGTTTGCTATTATGGACATCATGAAAAAATATCTGCCTGCATCGGAAGAGAAGCGGGTCAAAGCGATCAAAGATTTTTATGCGGGAAAAATCCGGGAGGAGCAACTCTGGTTAGGGTGCGTCTGGTACAAGATATACGAAGTGATGTGCAAAAAGGAGGTCTGGCTGGTTACTGCAAAGGAAAACCTGGCCGTGTGCGAAGACATTGGCTTCAGGGCTTTTGAGTCCCTGGATGACGCCTACGCGGAGGCGATGGAAAAATGCGGAAATGATGCCCAGGTCGCTTCCATTCCCTTCGGCAGATACACGGTGATCAGGCCCTGGTAAACAATGCATAAAGTGCATTAACTTAATTTTATCTCCACTTCATCCAATACTTTTTCAGTGTTCTGCCTTTTTTTGTGCCCCGCCAGTCGTTTTCAGTTCCGATAATTTTTTTTGAGTTGTTTTCTGATGATGGCTTTGATAACCTGAAGGTTTATTAGAAAGCCTCGTTAAAGAAAGTGAATTCCGCGCTGAAATTTTTACTCTTTTATAGAGGTCTTCTCATGTATGGGTAACAACCTTTATGGCATTGTCGCTGAATTGTTTTAACACCCTTTCAGAACCTGAATACAGACACCTTCAGTGAATACGGTTAGCAAATGGTTTTATGACTATGGAAGAAAATTCGGCGGATGTTTCCCATGTCAAAACTGCAGGCAGGGAACTGATTGCCTGTCATGAATGCGATTTTATCCATGTGATCAAACCTCTTTCCAAAGGGGGCAAGGCACTCTGCACACGCTGCGGGGCTTTGTTGTATCAATCCACACCCAATAGCATTGAGAAGGCATTAGCCCTGAATCTGGCGGCTTTCATGCTTTTTGTTATGGCCAATGCGTTTCCCTTTTTATCCCTTGAGATCGGTGGCCGTTTCGTTGAGAATTATTTTTTATCCGGTGCCCTGATGCTCTATCGCCTGGGCATGGGGGAGGTGGGACTTTTGGTGCTGATCACCAGTTTCCTCTTCCCTTTGTTCACTATTTCAGGAATGCTCTACATTCTCTTGCCCATTAAATTGGGATACCGGCCCTGGAAGATGTCCTTGGTTTATCGTATGGTGAGGGCGATAAAGCCCTGGAGCCTTGTCTCGGTTTTTATGCTCGGAGTCCTGATCTCTTTTGTCAAGCTACTGGATCTTGCGACCATCATCCCCGGTATTTCCCTGTTTTCCTTTGTAGGACTTATGGTGGTAATGGCGGCAGCCCATGTCAGCCTGGACCCTTTTGCACTCTGGAACCCTACGGAATTTGGGGAACAGACTCGTAAACTTGAAACCTATGAGTCAAAAATGCCTGATTCAGGGGCATCGGTTTCCACTGATCTTGAAACGGCAAACCGTGGGGCAACTGCCCGTGCCCAGGGCTTGATCTGTTGTCATACCTGCGCTCTCCTTGTGCCGGAAATGTCCTCCCAAGGCCATTGCCCCCGGTGTAAAACCCTGGTTCACAGCCGCAAAACCAATAGTATAGAACGGACCTGGGCCCTCATCTTTTCTGCCGTTTTGTTATTCATCCCGGCCAACATCTACCCTGTTATGACTGTAATCCAATTTGGACAGGTGTATCCCAGTACCATTCTAGGGGGGGTGGTTCATTTGATCGATGGCGGGATGTGGGTATTGGGCCTTATCATTTTTTTTGCCAGTATCATTGTACCGGTTTTAAAACTCATTGTATTGTCCTGTTTGCTGATTTCAATCCAAAGAAAGACCCCATGGCGTACACGGGATCGGACCCTTTTGTTTCGGGTTACAGAAGTGATAGGGGCGTGGTCCATGGTTGACATTTACGTGGTGGCCATTCTGGCAGGGCTGGTCAATCTGGGCGCGCTGTCCAGTATCCGGCCCGGTATTGGCGTGGTATTTTTCGGTGGCGTGGTTGTGATTACCATGTTTGCAGCAAGTAGTTTTGACCCCAGGCTGATCTGGGATAACTCTGGAAGGTTGACATGATAGATCCTCAATTAGAACGCAGTTTACCCGAACCTGAAATCAAGGAGAAAAGAGGGATTTCGCTGGTCTGGCTGATTCCCCTGATAACCAGCAATTCCCGGTCATAATGTTTAAGAATCGATTCTTCAGAAAATATTCAAAAACGAGTGGTATCCCTATGGGATGTTGCTGAGAATTATTCGAAATTCAATATTCGGCCAATAAATTTTTCAGGAGCGGTGGCCGAAAACAAGGCATAAAACCAAGCTTATAAGATTTACAGCATAGGCGTCCCTTATAGGCAAAT
>Ga0208901_1000601_pt1 | contig 14942 bp, 12 predicted proteins | sample AntAceMetag02UKF_FD_184764 | JGI IMG/M metagenome (GOLD analysis project Ga0208901, IMG submission 184764) | Saline lake microbial communities from Ace Lake, Antarctica - Antarctic Ace Lake Metagenome 02UKF (SPAdes) (version 2) | ecosystem: Environmental > Aquatic > Non-marine Saline and...
TCTTTGCTCTTGATTTAGGTGTTTGAATTGTTTATTATTGTTATGCATCGCTAATATTATTAATGTTGAAATGGTATTTTACATTATAATGATTAGTGGTGCATTTTGAATTATAATTAATATAGAGAAAGTAATGGTAGTCTTATTGTTTTTAAAAATGGAAAACAAAAAATAATTAATTTTGTAATGACTTGGAGAGGAAAAACCAAAGATTCAGCTACTATGAAAGCTATTTATAATCCAGGGTATACAAAATCTGAATTATTGGAAGATCCTATATGATTAGAATTTGAAGTAGAATCATCAGAAGATGCGGTATTTTTATTAAATCATTTTTATATCATATTGTTTCATTGAGATATAGAAGCAATGAAAGATAAAGGAATACTTAATCCTCAATTAATTGAAGAATTGTCAGAAGAATTAGATATAGATTTTTTAGATTGGTTAAATCAGGCTAATACTCAAAGAAAACCTATATCTAACCAATATTATGAAGATATAAAATACCAAGGTAAAGTAGATATTCCTATAGATATCTCTAGAAAACATTCTTTGAGGAAGCCTCATGGAGTTGAATTTAGGTGTAAACTTGTATGAAATCTTAATAAAAAATGACTTTCAAGCGATTTGATTTACGGTTATTTCAAAATCATCATAGCACTAGCTAGAATTCAATGATATGTAACAGAAAATTATGTGAAACTTGTTATAAATGAATTACTAGAGAAAGAGTGAGATATTGGTCTATCTAAGGAAGAAATTTTTAACTACTATACTAATAAGTTAGTAGAAATAGATAGAGGAAAAAAATGTAGAATTTTTACATCTCAAAATAGATATAATTCTTTGTCAGGTACAGAATTTCATCCTGAGAAGTTTGAGAAGAAGGTAGCGTAGTTGTATATGCAGAAAAAAACATTATTATATAATTTTTCGCTTGTATTTACACTAAAAACAATATTTTTTTATTAAAATTTAGCTAGAGTTTTCTTATATAAGAATTATATCTATTAATATAGAAAACTCCTTGAAAAAGCTATATATTTCCATATAAAATGTGATAGTTTTATTCTATTTTTTCTATTGATGAATTATAAATTGATGTTTGTAAAAATGCGTAGGCTTTTTATATTTATGGTTACAGTAGTATCTTATATACTTTTTGTATTCTATTTTTTTGGAAAAAGTTATTTGATACCTGGTATCTGGTATTTACCTTTATGTTATGTATTCTTACATTATTTTCTTATAGAATTTAAAGATATAGAACATAAGAATATTATATGAATATTACTAATAGCTGCAATATTTGAAATGTTTCTTATAGGTTTTACAGATTTTGGAATAATATTATCTTTGTATCTATTTCATTTATCTCTAATTTTCCTGATAAAAGCTATAAATAGTGAAATAAATAATAGAAAAATCATCTATTCTTTTGGTATATTTACGGCCTGAAATGGGATATTTGTTCTTTGTTTATCTCTTACTTTTTCGGTATGGTTTATATGAAAATATAATGAATTTACTCTTACATGTAATAAATTGTATGAGATGACATATTCTACTATAAATGCAGTTTCAGGGACTTTCAATCTACCAATTGAACTTAAACAATGAGAATTAGAAAAAACTATCTGACTTACACCAAAAGAGGTAATTTTACAAAATAAAAAATACTCTCAATTAGCTGTCTTCTCAGGTTCAGAGGTTATCTTTGGCACAGGGGATAATATAGCTTTTGGTACAGGCTTACTTGCTGCCACAGGTGTAAATTTACAGGAAATAGACATAGATGCAGTACTTTCTTGATTCCAAAAAGATGATTCACTAGAAAAATATAATGATTTCAAAATATCTTATTTGATAGATAAAGAGTTTTGGAAAGCTGGTATATTGAATCAATTAGTAAAAGATAAAAAACTTGTAGATAAAACTTTTTGTCAGATTATGATAGATAATATAAGTGATAAATATGATGATCCAACTTTTAAATTGTCGGTGATTTTATTACTTTTTATTCTTTTCTATCCTTTCTTGAAATTATTATTTTTCTTTATATCTTTTCTTAATTACTTGTTGTTTATGTTACTGAGATTAGCTAGGGTATATAAGTTTCAAAGAATTACGGAGGAGGTAGAGGAAATAATTTAACTTCTTCCGATTTCAATGTAGAATGTACAGTGTAAAATGTAAAATTTAGATGGGTTTAAGGTTGATATTATTTCTGTTTTAGAATAGAGAGAAAAATATTTAGAATTTATAGTTTGTTTTATACTAAATTGTAGATAATTTTACACTTTCAATTTTACCTTTTACATTAATGATGGAAAAAGTTAAATTTATAAAGAAGCCTAAACTTCTACTGCATATATGTTGTGCACCTGATCTTACACGGCCTTTTGTTTATCTTAAGGAATATTTTGAGATTTATCTATATTGGTATAATCCAAATATACATCCAGAAATAGAGCATAAAAAAAGATATGATGAATATATTAAGTTTATGGGATTACAAAAAGGGGAGTATCAAACTATAGATGCAATATATAATCCAAAAGATTTTTTTGATAAAGTACAAGGATTAGAAAAAGAACCTGAAGGGGGTAGTCGTTGTAGTGTGTGTTTTGATATGAGAATGCAGGAGGCTGCTTTTGTGGCAGAAAAACATAATATTGAATATTATACAACAACTTTGCTTATATCCCCAAAAAAAGATATAGAAAAATTGAAAAATACAGGTGAAATTATAGATTCTAAAAGTAAGTTCTTATTTTTTGATTTTAGAAAAAAAGATGGTTATAAAAAAGCTTGTGAACTAACCAAAGAAAACAATATACGAAGACAAAATTATTGCGGTTGTAGTTATTCTATGAAAGAAAAGATATAATCTACGAAACTATAAAAAATATGAAAAACTAATATTTAGATATTAAAAGTAGTATCTAGCTCTTTTTTCTTTTCATATTTGAACATATCTTGTAATACTGTAATCTCTATAATTTCTGTATTATTTACATGTGTTACATCTACTTTTTTGTGACCTCATAATTTCTTGACAAGATTATATATCTTTACTATAGTATCTTTATCTATACCATTTCTATTTCTTAAAAAAACTTCATTTGGACCTACAGAAAAATTGATGCAATCCTTTATTTTTCCTTCTTTAGTAAATAACTTTTCTAGGTAATGCTCAACTTGTTTGCTTTTTTCATTATTAATTTCTTGAATTGTATGAAACTTAATTCACTGTATTTTTACTTCAAGGTTACTCGCGGAATCAATATTATTTGATAAAATCTGTTTAATTTTACTTTTATCTTCAGCTTGTATTTCTCCAAAAAATTTTATTATACTTATGTAATCTCAGCTAAAATCTATAAAACATTGTTTTTCTCAATTCAAAACACTGTATAGCTCTTCTTCTATCTTATTTAATTTAGAAATTTTTCAGCTAATTTCTGAATTTTCTTTTATCTTTACTCTGATTCCTTTACTATCTTCCATAATTTTGTTTATATATATAGATTATACGCTATTCTATTATAGTTTTTATATAGAAATTGTCAAAAAAAGCTATCTTTTGTAGATAACTTAAATTATATGAGAATTATTTCTATAATTGCTATTTGTTATAATAGTTTTTTTTTAAAATTTTACTACTGCTGTAATTTCCCAACAAAGGCACTACCATAACTTTACCTCCATTATTTATTACTTCTTCAGAAGCTACTATATATTTTCTTTCTTTAGATATTTTATTTTCTCATTTTTCTATAAGTTCTTTCATCTCTTTTGTTACATCATATATATTTTCATTTCAATAATTTTTAGGTCCATAATCTCATCCTTTTACTATAATATCCGGTAATATATCTTGTATCGTTTCCAAAGGAGTAATTTCTTGAAAAAATATTACATAATCTATATATTTGATACTATCTAGCATTATAGCTCTATATTCTTCATTATTTATACTTGCTCCATTCTTTAGTTCCCAATAAGGGGATTGGTCTCCATTTACGGCTACTACCAAAACATCTCCAAGTTTTTTAGATTCTTCAAAAACTCTTATATGCCCAGGGTGAATAATATCAAAACATCAACTAGTTAGAACTATTTTTTTTCACTGTTCCTTTAGCTGGTTGGTGATTTTCACTAATTTGGAAAGTTCTTTTATATGCACTTTAGGAAATTATAAATGATAAATGATAAATGATAAATTAAACTGCGGAATTTTTTAGTATGTCTTTTAACTAATAAATTCAATTTATAATTTAATATTTATAATTATAAGCCCTTTGGGCTTATAAATCAAATCAAATAAGTATACTTGCATCATCTTTATCCATATCTGCAAATTTTTCACTAAGATAAGTATGAACGGCCATTCCTGGAGATGAAGAAATAGTGTTTTTTTTCTGTACTTCATGGAAGGATATTGCAGGAAAAATGACTTTATTTCAGTTTTTCATCACAATAGCTGCATCTGGGTCGCGGAAAGTGCTGTCGTGTAATATACATATTACTATATCTCTTTTGATTGTTTCGTATATACCATGATTTCTATCTTCTTCTGTTTTGAAGATATAGTTTATATCCTCTTTGTTTAATACGGTAGCATCAGTTACTCATTTAATTTTCAGCAACTTAATTACTTCATCTTTTATGATACTATCTTTGTTTTGTTTAGATTTAGTTTTAATTTTTCTAACGCCTAATTCTATATCGTTTATACTGGATCTATCTTCTTCTGGAAGACAAAAAATATAATTTATATATTTATATACTTTGCCTATTTGAGGTATGTTAGGGGCAGTAAAGTCTCATTCAGCGCCTGCTGAGGATCTCGCAAACAAAGTCCCACTATTGAACATATAATTGAATATATTATTTTTGGAATAGGCTATATCTTTGATGTTTTTATAATAAATACTCATATGGAATTTAGAAAAAAAGCCATTCCTTACTTTGATTGAAATCTTATGATTAGATATAAGAAAATAAGATTTAGACCGAAAAAAATACTGATAGGCAGAAACTATAGTAATTCCCAAAAGTAGTCCTAAACTAACATATATAGCTGAAAACTCTGTGAATAAACCTATTGTTATTACTATAGGTAAAACTAATATTAGAAAAAATTTAGTAATTTTGACTAGCAATACTACAGGATGTTGGTGACTTTTAAAAAGTATTTTATCTTGAAATTCCATAAAATAATTATAAAAGTATAAAGTATGTTTATATAATTTTGATACTATGATAATAATCTTTTCTTCGTTCTTGTTTTGAGAAGGGATTTCTCCACTATCCCACGGAGACCTCCATGTTTCGGTCGGAATGACGGTTATTCTTATCCTTTTACCATTTTGTCTATCAAATTCCCTATATCATTATTCGAATTTGTATCATCATCTATATCGTCATCATCTAATTCTATAACCTCTATATCATCAGTTTTTTCTATGATTCTTGGTCATTTTTTTACTTTTTTCTTCTCATGTACAATTTGTTCAGGAGCTTTAGATTTATCTACTTTTCTAAATTTCTCTGGATCTATTTCTTTTACAATACCTCTCATTTTATTTACCATTTTTCTTTGGCTGTCTATTTCATCTACATCTATATTATCAGTTTTTTCCAAAAATCCAAAATCAGATTTGAATAATATAGAAAGGATTTGAGTTCTTGAATGACTAAGAAGAGTAATATATTTGTCATAACCTTCTTTTTTGTATTGAATCAATGGATCCATTTGAGCGTATCAGTACATTGATACTTTGTCTCTTAGATAGCTTAAATCATCTATATGTTTTACCCAATATTTATCTATTACAGACAACATAATATCTCTTTCTATTTTTTCAAATTTTTCTTCATCAAATTTTTCTATTTTTTTATTCAATATAGTTTTTAATTCTTCTATTACGTATTTTACAAGAGAAACTCCACTATATTTTTTAAGTTCATTAGTATCTAATTCTATTCCTGTTATTTCTAATATTTCTCTCTTTAGTATATCTGTATCACGTTCGTATGCTTTTATAAGATTCTTGAATATAGGTTCAAAATATTCTAATACAGTATTATGCATATTTTCTCCTAGTAATATTTGGTCTCTCATAGCATATATAGCTTCTCTTTGTTTACTAAGTACGCTGTCGTAATCAAAAAGTTGTTTTCTTGTGCTAAAATGTTGTCATTCTAGTTGTTTTTGAGCACTATTTATTTGTCCTGTTATCATTCTAGTTGATATACTCATTTTTTCTAACTCTTCTTTTGGTAATAATGATTGAGCCATTTTTTGAGTAATAAGTCCTCAAGTTTTTACCATAATATCATCATCCAAAGCCAAGTAGAATTGAGTATTACCAGGGTCTCATTGTCTTCAAGATCTACCTCTCAATTGGTTATCTATTCTTCTAGATTCATGTTTTTCAGTAGCTAATACATAAAGTCCAAAATGTGCATCTACTTCTATTATTTCAGGCTCTTCTTCACTAGTAGCTCTAATATAAATTTCTGCATATGGAAGGTCTTTCTTTCCAGCTTTCCCATTATTAAATTTTACTTTCATAACTATATTATCATTAGTGAAACTTTGTTTTCCAGCTTCAGCTATATCTTCGTCTTTCAAATTAAATTCATCTTTAATTCATTCTGCTAGAGTATCATATTCAAATCTAGAATAACATACAAAACTTATCCCAGCTTTCTTATTTACTTGTTGGCTAGCAAGTTTTGCATAATTTACTGCAATTTTTTGGTTCAGTCATTTATCAAGTTTGATATCTGTACCTCTACCTGCCATATTTGTAGCTACTACAACACTTCATAATTTACCAGCATTTGATATAATATTAGATTCTTGTTCATGAAGTTTTGCATTCAATACATAATGTTGTATAAGTTTTTTTCTCAATACTCCTGATAATATCTCAGATGTTTTTACAGAAGAAGTACCAACTAACATAGGTACTCATACTTTATTATAAAGTTGTATAGTTTCTACTGTATTTCTAAATTTAGTATCTTGGTTGAAAAATATAAGATCTTTTTTATCTACTCTTATGATTTCTTTATTAGTAGGTATAACTAAAACCTCTAATTCATAAATTTTTTCAAATTCTTCTCATTCTGTAGCTGCTGTACCAGTCATTCCTGATAATTTATCATATTGTTTGAAGAAATTCTGGTATGTGATAGTAGCCATAGTGATAGATTCATTTTGGATTCTAACTTTTTCTTTTGCTTCTATAGCTTGATGTAATCATTGACTATATCTTCTTCCTTGCATAGTTCTACCAGTATGTTCATCTATAATAAGTATCTCCCCTTTATCTACCATATATTCTTTATCTCTTCTATAACAAGCCATTGCTCTAAGTGCATTTTCAATATGATGTATTTCCTCATAACCAAAGTCTTTGTATAAATTCTCCACTTGTAGTATTTCTTCTAACTTCTCGATTCCGCTTGATGTAAGCATAGCACTTTTTGATTTCTCATCTATTTCATAATCTCCATTATCTTCCTCCATTTCATCGATACTAATAGATGCAAAAAGAGAACTTTTTTTCTTGACAGTTCTAGGAGGACAAGCTTTTAGAAACTTTACTATTTTTGCATATTCTACATATTTTTCTGTAGGTTCTTGAGCGGATTGAGATATAATAAGAGGAGTTCTAGCTTCATCTATCAATATACTATCTACTTCATCTACAATAGCAAAATTCAAAGGTCTCCAAAGCAACATTCTTTCATCCATAGATTTTACTAAGTTATCTCTTAGATAATCAAAACCTAAATCTGAATTTTCTACATATGTAATATCTTTTGCGTATTCATCTTTTCTTTTTTCTACACTAACATTTTTAGTTACATATCCACATTCTAATCATAACCATCCATATAAGCTTCCCATCCATATAGCATCTCTTTCAGTCAAATAATCATTTACAGTAACTACATGAACTCATTTTCCACTTAGGGCATTCAAATAAGCTGGCAGGGTAGCAACTAGAGTTTTTCATTCTCAAGTTTTCATTTCTGCTATATTCCCTTGATGTAAACATATACCTCATACAAGCTGAACATCATAAGGAACCATATCCCAAGTAAGTTTATTTCATTTTACGTCAAATTGTTGTCCTTGCATTCTTTTACAAGCTTGCTTTACATTAGCAAACGCTTCAGGTAATAGTTCATCCAAAGTTTCACCATCTTGAATTCTTTGTTTGAATTCTTCAGTTTTAGCTTTTATCTCTTCATCAGATAATTTATCCCAACTAGCATCAATTTCATTAATTTTTTCTACTAGAGGATACATAACAGTTATTTGATTCTCATTGTAGTTACCAGCTATCTTTTCTATAATCCATTTAAACATATTGTTCTTATTTTTTCTATATAAAAATTTCACAGACTAAAGTATATTTATTTTTTCTATAAATGCAAACGAAAAATCACCCAAAAAGATAAAAGGTATAATACATTTTGTGCAGTTTATAAGAATTCCTTTTCATAAGTTCTTGAAAATTTATTTATAATGCTTTTTCACTATAAAAAATAGTGAATTTTATGATATAAAAGAGAAAGTTTGATTTATTTAATCTTTCCCTTATATATCAACTGTTTTTTACTTCCTTTTATGTTCATACTAAAAAATACTATTACAAATAGTAAGAATATAATGACTTCAAATATTACAAAGATTTGTCATATAGTAGAGATAGGGTATAGTTCCCCATATCATACAGCAGAAGATGTTACTATACTATAGTATATAGCTTCTGTAGGTCAGCTCAATTCTTTGTTCAAAGGATTCAAGAAACTATAAAAGGTAGCAAAATATAATATTACTTCTATATAATTTATAAATATAAGAAATATAGATCTTTTGTAGGATATTGGTCTGTATTTTACATCCTTTAGAAAAAAATATCCTAATAGATAGCAGACTGTTTCTGCTAAAAGGTACATAGCCAAGATTAAAGTAAATATATTAACGAAACCACAATATAATAGTATTAGAAATAAAATTAATTTTCATATTATGTATATTTCTATCCATATTTTCTCATAGTAGAACCCCTTTTTGCCTACCATTTCTCTAATAAATAGTCCAGGAAAAATATATTGTATTACTATAAGAAACAACCTAAAAATTCTTTCTATACCAAAATCTTGATAGTCTTCATTATTCCATACTTTTTTTAATTTCTCTTTATGTCTTTTATATCAAATATTTTTATGATTGAGTTGTATTTTTTCATTTCCAAATAAAAGTTTTTTTATAAATTTTCACATATATAATATAAAGTACAATAGGGTAAAATAAATTACAATAGAGGAATAGACAATCTCTCTACTATATTATTGTCACATAATATAATTATTATTAACTAAATTTCTAATGATTTTTATATTAAATTCAATATTTTACCACTTAACTATAAATTTGCAATTTTGTCAACATATCTGTTGACTTTGTTGTTAAAATAAATATACACAATATTATAAGAAGAAATATTAAAGAAGTATGTAGTTACTACTCTAGAGATTTCTTATATAATTTAGGAAATTTTATGACAATATTTTAATTAAATTAATAAGAATATATGAATATAACATCTAGCCAAAATTGAATGACTCTACGTTCAGAAAATGGCAAAGTTTATATTAATGATGAAGAAATACCAGTACCAGAATGAATGAATACAGGAAGTCAGAGAATGGTAAATGGTGAAATTTATATTGGTTGATATAAATATATTGAAAGTGAAAAAAGGTTTAGAAAAGCTTGAGTTGTAGGAGTATTAGAAGATGCAGCAAAAAAACTATCTAATTTGTTTTCTAAAAAATAACTTAGATAATACTTAAATAACTATTTCACTCCGTCCCGTAGAAAGGGAGGATGAAACAACCCCAACAGATATTTTTGCCCGAAGGGCTTATTTTAAAACCAAAACATAAAATCAAAAAAATAGTTTTTACTATTAATATTTTTGTTATGGGAGATAAAATCGCTAATGAGATAATAGAGGATGCAACAAGTCCAGACTTATATAAAACTGATAGTTTGAAAAGAAACTTATCAGAAGAAACATTAGGTGTCTTGGAGTCTGTAATTATCAAAACTTACGGTGGCGTAGGTTCTGAAATAAGTAGTTTGACAGGTTCTGCTACATTGATAGAAATTCAAAGACAATGAGAAGAAGTTCAAAATATACTTTTGGACTGTGGATTGGTACAAGGTGATGGAAAGGAGCATTTGAATGAAAACTTGCTATTTTCCCCAAAAAATATAGATGCAGTAATCTTATCTCATCCACATATAGACCATGTTGGGAGAGTTCCTATGCTTATGAAATGACATAATGCTTTTGAAGGGTCTGTATATACCACAGATATTACACATGACCTGATGAGAATAATGTTGATAGATTCTGTGAATATAATGATGAAAAAACTTAGATATTCTACTACCAGAGAGGATATTGCCAGAGATAATATGAAATCTTTTGAGGCTAGATTAGAAAAATTGGAACATCTTAAAAAAAGATGTAGCCCTGATAGAATATCATTACAAGAGATAACAAGTTTTATGAAAACTATAAGTAAACTGAAAGTAATATGAAGTAGTCTTCCTGCTCATCAAAGATGAGAAATTGATATTCTTTTAGAGTTGTTAGAACTATCTCCAGATGATTTTTATGAAACACTAAGAAGTGATAAAAAATATATAACAGCTGTAGTTAAATTATCAAATGTACATAGAGATATATCAAGAAATAATAATAGGTGAAGGAAATGAAATAAAATAAGTAGGTCTTTAGGATCTATAATAAAAAAATTGAATAAATTACAATCAATAAGCTCTGGAATAAAGAAAGATGTAATAAGACATGAAATAAACGAACAAAATACTATTGAAGATTTGGAAGAGTCTATAAGAGCAGTAAGGATAGAGATTGAAATTCAAAAAGAGAAAAATGATTCTGAAGAATGACAGGCATTTCTAGAAATGGAAGAAAAGGTATTATTTACTTTGAAAGATTTGGTAAGTGTAAATAGTATAGTAAAACATATCGCATACAATGATTCTTATAAGATTTTGAAGGGTGTAGATATGGAATTTATAAATGCAGCACATATACTAGGTTCAGCTCAAACTCTTTTGAAAATAGATGATGGGAAATGAGGAACTTATAATATGGGACTTTCAGGAGATTTATGAAGATACGCAAGTAATAATTTATGACAACCTGATTCAAAAAGTTTTCCAGAATTAGATTTCTATCAGATAGAATCTACATACGGATGAGTTTTTCATGTAGATAGAGAAAAAGAAATTCAAGAAATGGCAGCACTTATCAATAAAGTAGTAGAAAGAAAATGAAAAATAGTGATACCAATTTTTATGCTACAAAGAATGCAAGATATAGCTGTAGAATTGGTAAAAATGAAAGAAAAATGATTGATACCAAAAGATTTACCTATATTTTATGATGGTGGAAGTTTAGATAAGATAAATAGTATCTTTATAAGATATTCTGAAGTCCAAACCGGTGGAGATATTTATTCTAAAACTCTATTCCCATGAAATAAACATATTTCTAGAGTAGGTGGAAGATGAAAGAATAACCCATTTATAAAAAGAACTAAACCAGCTATAGTGTTGGCAACATGAGGTATGTTGGAGGGTGGAGCAGTAATGAAATATTTGGAAGATACTCTTCAAAATCCTAGAAATGCACTATTTATAGTAGGTTATCAAGCAGAGGGAACATCTGGAAGACAGTTAGCAGAATGAAATAATTATATAGATATACCTACAGGTAGAGTAGATGTAAATGCAGAGATTAAACAGTTCAAATCTTTTTCTTCACATTTGGATCATAGTGAGGCTTTGAGAATTTTATGAGAATTGAAATTCAAAGAAGGAGCAAAGATTATGGTAAATCATGGAGAAGCAGATACTTCACAGACTATATTAGCTAATGATATAAATGATAAAGGTATAGTAGAAGACAAGGTTGTTTTGGCAGAGGTAGGGGATGATAAAGTTATTTATAAAGGATAGAATGATAAATAATAAGACTAAGGTTGCTTAACCTGTCGTTTCAGAAAAACTTATTTAATTAATTAATTAATTTTAATGGAAAAAAAGAATTTGAGTGAGGTTATACCAGAGAAATCAAAGAAGGAGGAAGTTCAAGAAGCTACGTCTTCTAAAGTTGTATGAGTTTTGAAATCTGTGACGGTTACTCCTATATGATGAGTAGGGGATGAAAAACATACACTTACAGGTTCAGGTACTTTGATAAATATCAAAAGGGTAGGTGATGCTAATAATAAAAGAATATTAGTAGACTTTGGTATTCATCAATGAAAAAATTCTTGAGAATTGAATCAAGAGATGTTATTTAATCCAGCTAATATAGATGCACTAATAGCTACTCATGCCCATATGGATCATATAGGGAGACTTCCTATATTGATAAATGGAGAGAAAATTTTTAAATGAAAGATATTTTCTACTAATATAACTCAAGCTTTAACAGTTCAGATGCTTTTGGATTCCGCAAATGTAATGGAAAAAACATCTCAAACTGTTGTGGATATGTCTACTACAAAAGAAGGTAAATTAAAGGCCTCTATAAAAGAATTAAAGGAATTAAAACAATTACTTAATCCTTCAAAAAAAGATAAAAAAGATAAGTGATATAGAAAAAATAATACTAGACTTCAAAAAATTAGAGCTAGATATGATTCTGATGCAGAAATGAAGGAAAGATTAACGAAAATTCAGAATAAATTGAAATTAGAATGAATAAAAAATATATGAGATTTACATAGAAAATTTAAAGACATCAAAGATTCCGCAAGAGAAAAAGTTTTATATACAAAAGATGATGTAGAATTTTTAACTAAAAAACATCCTAAAACAAAAAAAAACTATTTTGTATGAAGTGATTTTTATAAAAGTCAAATAATAGTAGATTGAGTAAAATTAACTTTTGTAAAAGCTGCACATGTATTAGGTTCTGCACAGGTAATTCTAGAGATAGATGATGGTGAAGGATGAACATATAATATGTGATTTTCTGGAGATTTAGGTAGGTATGATGAATATAGTAACTTAGGAGAGCCAGATTATAAAATAGATGAATTACTGAAAAGGGAAGAATGATCTTTTTCATTTGATTCTTATCAGATAGAATCTACATATGGGTGAAAGCTAGATCATCCTGATAGAGAAGAAGAACTAAAAAGAATGAAATGGAGTATTAAACAAATAATTGAACAAAATTGAAAAATTTTAATACCAGCATTTATGTTACAAAGAAGTCAAGATTTGCTGGGTACGTTATTAGAGTTGAAAAAAGAGTTGAAAAAAGAATTTGAAAAAAAAGATAAAAAATTCCCTAATTTACCTATATATTATGATGGAGTTACAATAGATAAAGTAAATGACATATATCGTACTCATGATATAGAAGGAGGGTTTTATTCTAATATATTCAATTCAAAAAATCCTGTAACTAAATCAGAATATGAAAATGATGGTCCTTTTTTGAGAAAGAATGAAAGTGCTATTATGGTAGTACCATCTGGAATGCTAGCAGGATGAAAAGTTTTGTCTTATATGGAGTATATATGTACAAATAGAAATAATGCAATTTTTTTTGTGGGATATCAGGCAGAATGAACTTTGTGACATAGAATAGCTATAGATAGAGAGAGAGAGATTACTATAGAAGAGCAATCTTTTGAAATGATGTCACAAGTTCATATATTTAAATCTTTTTCTAGTCATGGTGATAAAATGGATTTGCTTACTCATTTGGAAAATTTACCATTTAAGAAAAAAGCTTCTTTGTTCTTGAACCATGGAGATATAAATGATTCACAAAAGGAATTAGAAACAACTATTAGAGATTATGGTGTAATTTCTGATGATATATCTATAAAACAACCTAGGGTTGAAGAAACAGTTAAAATTTTCTAGGATAATTTAGAAAAAAATAAGAAATCTCAAGTTTTTGAGGTTTCTTTTTTTTTGTATTTGCATTTTTATCAAAAATATATATCCTTATTTGTATAAATTAATTTAATTCTTTCTAAGAATAAATAATGGAAGATAGAATAAAGATGAATACAGAAACTTTCCAATCTCTTTTTCCTAAAGAATATCAAAAATTCTTTATTAATAATGATATGGTAGTAAGTTGAAATTTTGCTATGTTGTGGGGAGTAGCTTGAGTTTGACATAGATCACAATATTTGCGTTTGAAATCAAAGGTTCCTTTCAAATGTTATATATGACTAAAAAAGACAAAAACTAAAGATATTAGATTTTGAGACACAATTTTTTTTGATGTTAGTTGAAAAAAATTTGAGATTTTAGATATGAAAAATGTAAATAAAGATATAAATAAGGTAATAGATTTTTTACAAGTTTTTTTAGATTCTAATAATGTTGATTGAGGAGTAGAAATTTCAATATTAGCTGAAACAGCTAGATGACGTGGATTTTGATTTTCCTGAACTTGGTGAGCAATTGCAAGTGTATGATTGTATTTGTGGGTATGAAAGTTAGATATAGATTTATTAAATAATTATGATGATTTTTTAAATTCGGATATCTTTAAAGATATTTTTCTTTTTTCTTGGAAGATAGAGTATTTATCAAAATGTAATAATGCAATATGAGATAATGCTATAAATACATTGCATAATTTTTCTATGCCTTCTTTATTTGTATGTGAACAACTAGATTTTAATAGTACTTTAGAAGATTTAGAGAAAGTAAAATATAAATTTTATGATATTTGGGGTAAAGACAATAAATGTGTGCTAAGTATCTGTGAAAGTATTGTATAATAAAAGGAAATCTGTATTAATATGGTTTTTAGAAGTTAATCAAC
>Ga0208901_1000611_pt1 | contig 14637 bp, 11 predicted proteins | sample AntAceMetag02UKF_FD_184764 | JGI IMG/M metagenome (GOLD analysis project Ga0208901, IMG submission 184764) | Saline lake microbial communities from Ace Lake, Antarctica - Antarctic Ace Lake Metagenome 02UKF (SPAdes) (version 2) | ecosystem: Environmental > Aquatic > Non-marine Saline and...
GTAAGAATGTTTGATTTTGATTATATTCTTTAAACATTGTTTTTTACTGATTAGTAAATGATTGTTTATACTTTACTAAAAAAAACATCTAAATCCATGCGGATTTAGATGTTTTTGGGACAGCCTCCTAAGGTAAACTTTTTTATTTTAATTGAAATCTTTTATTTCTTAAGATTATAATCTATAAAAGCTAATATTCTCAAAAACTTAATTCTTTTTATAGTTTTAAGCTTCCAAGAAGCTGACAATCAGTTCATCACTTCTGCTTTTTTGTCTGCATCTATAACTTCTTCTAATTCTAACCGATTTAATAATATAGTCATGAAATCATAATAATTTAAATTTCTAGTTACAATACCTCATGCTAATTTTTTAAGAAGTCCTTTTTTAGAAAGAACGCTTTTATAATTAATATACCAAGGGTTATAATTTTTTTCATCAAATGTTTCAATGTTAGTAAACCAATCAGGATTTAATCTTGCTATTATTTTTATAGCTTCAGTTAATGCTACATTATTGTAAGGCATAAGGTAATTTTTACCTCCTATCTCTCTTCATTTTATAGTACATCTATTTGTATGGTATTTAACCTCTTTAGCATATTGAGTAGGAATTCAAATTATTTTTATAGTCTCATATCAATCATTAAATTCACAAACTCATCATGTATACATTGGGTTTGTACTTCAACCAGGATTTGTAGTTCAACCAGTTCAAGGTCTTGTATTTTGTTTTGGAGCTGTTCCACATTTCCCATCATATACACTACTTGTATAATCTCAATTAGGACAACTGTCTTGTTGACTTGCACCCCCTCATCCTCAACCACCACTTCATCCAGAAGAACTAGATCATCCCTTATCAGCTGAACAACTTACAGAACTACTACCGCTTTCACATGTCCATGTAGTAGAAGATCATGAAACTGGGAATATTGGACTTGAAGGCGTAGCATAACCTTGAGCACAGAATGTTGTAGTTCCCCAATCTGTATCATCACTGTCAAATGTCTTGAAGGCAGTTCCACATGTAGCTTCTACATAATATCATTCTCCATATGTTCCATAACCATAACCATAACCATAACCGTCTCACCATCCATCATCACCATAACCATATCATAGCAAGAATTGAGAAGTATTTGACACTCCAGCAGAATCTATATTATTTAAAGTTCTCCAAAATCATCCTAGTACATTAGTTACACCAGTGATATATAGAAATCAACCAATAAAGATAAGTACTAAAAACTTTTGTAGTCATTGATTAAAATAATTTTCCTTATTCATTTTATATAATTTGTAAAATATAAAAAAGTTACACGAATTAAGTTTATTATAATAAGATTATTTTAAAATGCAAGTTATTTTAGACTTTTTTATGTAATCTTCCCCTTTACAACATGAGGAAATGTTGTATTTTTCGTCTATTATTTCCCAAAACACGTCAAAAACATCTGTGGAAGTATAGTTTGTATCTGGATTTTCAGCTAGTCACATAAATACAGCCACGGTTTTGCATTGAACAGCAGATTTAGAGTTAAAATTCCTTCAAATCATTTTATAATAGTATGCAGTTTTGAAATAATTATAATTTTCATCAGTATTTAATATATTATCGAAAATTACATTTGATTTATTATCAGATTGTAATTGAAATTTATTAATTATCAAAGGAATTAAATCGTAATAAGTTATATCTTCTCCGGTTAGGAGATTTTCTTCAGTGTTATTTAAAGATTCTTCTATCTCTACAGTATTTTCAATTGTTTCAGTTAGAATCTCTCCTGTTAACTCATTTTCTTTTGTTTCAATAGAGTTTTCTGATAAATCTTCATCAATTTCTTCTTCTTCTTCAAATAAATTTATTAATTGTCATATCATTGCATCTGTTTCATTTGTTGTCTTTATATTTCAAGAAAGATTAGAAGTTTCTTGATTGTCTTCTATATTACCAGAAAGTATAGGATTAGATATATCTATAATTTTTGTAGCTTCTTCTATATTAGTAAAATATTTCTTTTCAGTATTGTATCATAAGAACCATGCTCATGTAGTAGTTTCATGTATATCATAAAGTTTATTATTAGGAGCAGTATATGTTATAAACCTATCTTCTTCATTATTTTCTAAATAATTTTCATTATTATTTAGTAATATATTTTCATTATTTTTTACTAATATAGCTTCATTTTTTTGTATTTCTTCAAGCTTTAACTGTATTTTATTATAAGTAAAAAGACTAGTAGAGCTTATCAATAATACTAAATATATTACAATTATTTTGGATTTAAATAATTTCATAGAAATGTTGCCATATCATAGAGAATATACCATACTTATATAAAATAAAAATCCTCAGAATATACTAAAGAATAATTTATCTACAATAGGAACCTTTTTTATATAAACAAAAAGACTTATGGTAAGTATTCCAGACATAATAAATAAAATATCCTTTGATGAAATTTTTTGATTTCATAGGAAAATATTTCATTCCATTAGATCTTTATGAACAAATGCAAGTGAAATTATAAAAAATAAAATAGAAATAACTAAATTTATGTTGAAAAAATTAAGAACAAAATTATCAAAGAAAGCTAATATCAAAGTTATTAAGGATATTACAAATCCCCAATGTAGGAAGAAATATTTTAGAAATTTAAAAAACTCACTTTCTAAAAATGATTGAAAATTAGTTTCCTTAATTTTTTCTTTTATTATAGAAGTGTTATTTAGGTATTTAGGATCCATAAATAATAACAACATAGCTATAGCAGTAAATACTCCAAATAGTGATATTTCAGGTTTTTTGAAAATAATACCAAATAAGATAATTTCTATAGCCAAGAAGATCAAAATTTTAGTATAAAGGGAATTATTCATTGTGTGTGTTTTTTAGAAATAAATGTAATTCTATCAATATTCCAATTATTAAACTTAAATATCAATAAATTCATATAGAGCTTTCTCATATAATAATAAATTTTCCTATATGATATATAATAATATTGAAACCTATTAGGAAGTATATATCACTATTTATTAGGATATTGAATTTATTTTCTAGCTCAGTATACATACTGTATATTAATATAATATTAATATAGATTACTGTTATTCATAACATATATATATAATCAGGAGAGAATTTTATTTGTTCAGGGTATATTAAGCTTAGTCAATAAAGACTCATAACAAAAAAACAAACTAGACTAACAAAAGCTATGAGAGGTTTATTGAAGAGAAGTTTGTTCATAATAAATTAAAGTATAAAATTATAAAAGAACAATAGATTGTCTTAATCTATAAAATAAAAAAAGATTAATTTTATAGATTATGTAATGATTTGCTTTATAATTTCAAGATATTTATTTAAATAACATTAAACATATGGCAATAATTAATTAGCGACACATTTCCGCACTCATATAAAATTATATTTTTCTCCATCTTTCCAAACTAGATCACAATCTCTTTGTACAGCATTTATTAAGTCACTATTTAATGCTCATTTTAGTGATAAATTGTCTAATACAAAACTATATCATTCAAGATTATATCAACTAAAATATTCTATACCTGTATATTTTTCGTTATTTAAGGTTTCTAGTTTTTTTCTAGTTTTAGGGTGTCATGTAATATTAATTCTTAATCCATATGTACATTGGTATTGCCCCTCTACTAGTTGTTTATATCGTACACACATATGTGGGAATCCTGAGATAATATTAGAATTATTTTCTTCTAAAAAACTGTAAGCTCATTTGAAATTTGGCTGAGGTGAAGTTGAGTCTATATAGTAATTTTTTTTAGGAATAATAGTAAAGTTATATGTTGTAAATATTTTGAAAAGCAAAAACATAGATAAAAATATATACAAAAGTTTCTTTATATTGTTCTTTTCATAAAAAAAAGAATTAATTATAATGTAAAAAAAGTAAGTTCCTACCATTATTATTATAGGATAAAGATGTAACATATATCTAGAATGAAACAAAAATCATTTATAGCTTATAAAATAAAAATTAATTCCAAAAATTAAAGAGAAAAAAAGTCATTTTTGGAAATCTTTAAAAAACATTCGTATTAATCCTCCAAAAAAAAGTATATATATTATTCATAATTTATCTAACAAATGAATATGATAGTTTTTGCTATACTGTATAGATAATTCTCACACATCATTTATAATAGGAACTATTCCTCATCCTGTTCAAAAAAATACAAAAAGTCATTTTTGGAATATTAGTAATCATACAGCTATAAGAATCCATTTAATTTCAGTTTTATATTCACTATATTTTATATCTTCTTTGTAATATTTGATAGAAGTGAATATAATAAATACTAACAATAAAGACCATATAAAAGAATGAAATCATATTCATATAGATAAACTTAAAACCACATATTTGAAATATTTTTTTTCGTTTAATATAAAATACTTATACAAAAAATAACTTATAAGTATAAAAATAAATCAAAGCATACTATAAAATCTAGCTTGACGAGCCCATGTAATTTCCCGACTAGAAAAAAGAAATAATATTATTACTCATAATACTCATATAAGATAATATTCTTTATATTTTACTTTTAGTAAATCTTTACTAAAAAATAATAGAACTATTCATGATCATATATTGAATAAAATAGAAAAAACTCTTCATGCAAAATCATTGACCCCCAAAAATTTATAAGATATACTTTGTAGAAATAAATGTAAATATTGAGATAATTTTATACTACCATCTCATAAAACGGGTAGCATATTATTAGCTAACATAGCTAATGATTTTATACTACTGAATCATTCATCTATCCAAAATGATTGATATCATAGTTCATAAAATCTAATAAAAAAAGCATATATAAATATTAAAACTATCAAAGCATAAATTGTTTTCTTTCACATTACAAACAAATATATTGAAATAAAATACTATTTAGTTATATACTATATATAGTTATTTTTTTGTCAGTAGTAATTTTTAGGCGTTTTAAAATTATATTTTTATAGCCTAATAACTTGCAATTTTATAACTAAAACATAAAACATCTTGGGAATTTACCATGTCAGTATACGTAATTTAATTAATTTTTCAACTATTGATGAAGTCAAATAAATATTTAATCTTTTTATTATTATTTTGTGTCTTATTTTGGATAGTAGTTTTTTTTCCTTTAGAGATATCTATAGAATGAAAAAGTTTTTTTGATAAAGTAGTTTGAACTGATATTTGGCAATATATATTGATATGAGTAGTTATACTTATATTTGGAAAAAAATATGTAGATAGTTTGTAAAATAATGGATAATTGAAAGTGGTTTTTTCTGTTTTATAGTTATTGAATATAATAGGGATATAAATATATTCGAAATTTATTAGTATTTAATTTATATAGATAAGTAAATGAGTTTAATAGAGCCTTATGGTGGGAAGATAGTAAATTTGATTTGAAGTAAAAATAAAGAAACGAACTTTAGTATCGTAGTAGATAAAACAACAGAAACTAATATATATAATTTGTGAGAATGAATATATTCTCCTTTGGATGGGTTTATGAAAGAGGAGGATTTCTTATCTGTTTTATGAAATATGAGATTAGCTAATGCTATGATGTGGCCTATACCAGTAGTTTTTTCTGTTGATGAAAATCAAAAAATAGAAATAGAAAAAAATAAGGTGGAATATATATTACTTAAAAATCAAGAAGGAGAAGAAATTGCAATATTAGAGAATAAGGAAATTTATAGTTATGATAAAGTTTTTTATAAACAGATGGTTTATAGAACTACTGATAATTCTCATCCATGAGTAATGATGGTTAATGTTATGGGAGATTATCTAATATGAGGTAAAATCAAGTTATTGAAAAAGAATCCAATTAGAAAAAATCAAATTTTTGGGAAATATTATTTGACTCCTTCAGAAACTAGAGAAGAATTTGAATCTAGAAATTGGTCTACAGTTGTAGCTTTTCAAACTCGTAATCCTCCTCATAGATCACATGAATATTTACAAAAATGTGCATTGGAGTCTGTAGATGGACTTTTTATCAATCCAGTAATAGGAGAAAAGAAAGAAGGAGATGTAAAAGACAAATATATTATAAAAACATATGAATTGATAACAGAAAATTATTACAATCCAGACAGAACTTGTTTGTGAATACTTCCTCTTACTATGCAGTATGCTGGACCTAGAGAGGCTGTATTACATGCAATTATAAGGCAAAACTTTGGTTGTTCTCATATTATAATATGAAGAGATCATGCTGGAGTAGGAGATTTTTATGGTGCTTGGGATGCACAAAATATATTTGATGAATTTTCTTCAGATGAAATACAAATTAAAATATTCAAATTTGATAATGCAGCTTTTTGTAGAAAATGTGAGACTGTAACATCTAGCAAAACATGTAATCATACAGCAGAAGATAAAATATTTTTATCTTGAACTAAGCTTAGATGAATGCTGAAAAATAAGGAAGATATTCCTAGAGAATTTATGAGAAAGGAAGTTTCAAAATTACTTGAAAATGGAGAGGATATATTTATAAAGTAAGGCAATGTTTTTTTTGATTAAAAATAGATAATTTATTATTTTAATAAGATTTTAGAAAAAATGACAGTAGAAAAAAAGGGATTTGTTCTTTGGTTTAGTGGTCTTTCATGAGCTGGTAAAAGTACGGTATCTGAAGGTGTATTTGAACTTTTGAAAGAAAAATTAGAAAAATTAGAACTTTTGGATGGAGATATAGTAAGAAGTTGGTTAACTAAAGATTTGGGATTTAGTAGAGAAGATAGACAAAAGAATTTGGAAAGAGTAACTTTTGTTGCAAAAATGCTTAGTAGAAATGATGTAGGAGTAATTAGTGCTTTTATTTCTCCATATAAACAAGACAGACATTTTGTAAAAAATAATGTTACAAATTTCATAGAAGTATATGTAAATGCTCCACTAGAAACTTGTGAATCTAGAGATGTAAAATGACTTTATGCAAAAGCAAGAACAGGAGAAATCAAAAATTTTACAGGAGTATCTGATCCATATGAGGCTCCTGAAAATGCTGATATTGAATTAAATACTGATAAGGAAACGCCTGAAGAATCTATAGAGAAGGTAATATCTTACTTGAAGAAGGAAGGGTTTATGTAGGGTTCTATATAGTAGGGTTTTAAACCCTACATAGTAGTTGTTTTATTTTCAAAAAAAATTCTAATGAACATAGATATAAAAAAACTTATAGAGATTTCACAAGATGCTGGAAAGGCTATTATGGAAATTTATAATAGAGATTTTAAAGTAGAATATAAAGACGATAAATCTCCTCTTACAGAGGCTGATTTAAAATCTCATGAAATTATAGTGAAATGATTGAAAGTATTATACCCAGAAATTCCTTTACTTTCAGAAGAAGGAAAAAAGATGGATTATAATGAGAGAAAAGATTGGGATATGTTTTGGCTTATAGACCCTATAGATGGAACTAAAGAATTTATCAAAAGAAACGGTGAATTTACTGTAAATATAGCTTTGATAAAAGGAGGAGAGTCTGTGCTTGGAGTGATATATGCACCCGCTTTGGATGTGTTGTATTACGCAAGTAAGGGAGAGGGAGCTTATAAAATAGATGAAAAATGAGAAACTAAAAAAATAAGCCCAGTAAAACCTACAAAAGAATTATTGAAGGTAGTAGCAAGTAGATCACATAAATGAGAAGTAATGGAAAAATATATAGCAGAATTAGAAAAAGAATATGATAATATAGAATATGTGCCATCTGGAAGCTCATTGAAATTATGCCTTGTAGCAGAAGGAAAAGCACATATATATCCTAGACTTGCTCCTACTATGGAGTGGGATACTGGAGCTGGACAAGCTATAGCAGAAGAAGCTGGTGCAGAAGTTATAAGATATAAAGATGGAGAAAGAGTGATATATAATAAAGAGAATTTGTTAAATCCATTTTTTATTGTAAAATAATATTTTCTTATGCAGAAAATAAGACAGATTATAAATAAGATATTATCAAACTCTCATAAAAAAGAGATATTTCAACAAAGTTTGATAGCTTTTTCTATAAAAATAATAGCTCTTATTTCTGTATATATATTTTTGGTATATGTTTCCAATATTTATGGAAAAGATGGTGCGGGAATACTTACTTTTTCTATGAATTTACTTAGGGTGTTGAGTATGTTTGCAGTTTTAGGATTAAGGACTCTTGTTCTTAGATATATATGAGAGTATAAAGCAAAAAAAGAAGAATATAAAATAGTGGGACTTTATAAAAGTTCCTTTGTTATGGTATTGATTAGTTCTATTTGTTATTTATTAATATTAGTGTTTTTTGCTGATATTATAGCTGCTTTTTTTAAAGATGTGGAACTTGGTTTGGTTTTTAAGGTGGTATGATTATCTGTACCTTTTCTAGCTATATTGACTTTGAATATAAGTTTTATAAGAGGATTCAAGAAAATTAGTTTATCAGAATTTTTTAATATACCATCTATTTATATATTTGGATTGATATTTTTATTTATTAGTGTTTATTATTTACAAATAGATAAATATTTTCCTTTATATGCCTATGTAATAGGAGTGTTTATTTCATTTCTTGTAACTACTTTATATGTAATATATAAAACATTTAAATTAAAAAAATCTAAAGAGTTTATTAAACATACTTTATCAAAAAAAACAATTTTGGCTACTTCTATTCCTATGATGGTAACTAGTTTTACATTTATAGTTATATCTAATATTGATAGTTTTATGATAAAGTATTTTATGACTATATGAGATGTATGAATTTATAATATAGCCTTTAAAATAGCTACTATTACGAGTTTTGTGCTTACTACAATAAGTGCTATAGTAGCGCCAAAAATAGCTGAGCTTTATTGGTGAAATAAAATGTGAGATTTGAAAAAAAGCTTAGAATTTGCTTCTAAATTACTTTTCTTTGGTTCTTTTCCTATATTGTTGATAGTTTTATTGTTTCCTGAATTTTTACTATCTCTTTTTTGAGAAGATTTTATAGAAGGAAAATCTGTATTAATAATATTAGCCTTGGGACAATTTGTTAATGTTATAACAGGAGCAGTAGGCTTTTTTATGAATACAACATGAAATGAAAAAATATATAGAAATATTACATTATTTTGTTTATTTATAAATATAGTATTGAATTTATTGTTAATTCCAGTATATGGTATACTAGGAGCTGCTATTGCTACGATGTTTACTATGATATTAAATAATATGTGGGCAGCATTGTATGTTAGAAAAAAATACAGTATAAATATGTTTTATATACCTTTTTTGATGAAATAAATGAATAAAACTAGAATAAGAAAAATTACATATATGTTGTTTATTTTAAATCTTCTTTTGCTATTATTTTTAGAGTTTTTTGTAAAATGAGAGTTATTTATATCTTCTCCTCAAATAATAGAATTATTTACAAATATACAGTATTGATTAGTAGTTTTTTTCATATTGTTAGCTATAATGTTTCTTTATATCAAAGATGACAAACAAATAAATAATGAAAAAGAAAATAACTATAAAATAAATAATTATAGCTCTAAATTAAAAAAATGATTTTGGATTGTTTTTATAATAGCTGTGATAATTCGCTTGTATTTGGTTTATAATGGAAATATTAATTATGATTCAGGTTTTACATTGTATGATGCGCACAACCTATGAAATGGATTGCTACCACGGATTGACTATCCTTGAAGGGATCCAGGACATCATTTTATTGTTTATTGGTATAGTAAAATAGTTGGAAATAATTTAATAACAGCTAGACTTTTATATGCTTTATTCTGGGCTATTCAGTGATTTATGATATTATATATAGGAAAAAAATTCTTCAAAAAAGATATATGATATATGGCGGCTATGTTGTATTTTGCTTCTCCAGCTGTAATATATGCTTATCAGCCTAGAAATATACCTTTTTTAATTTTTTTCTTAGGATTGACTCTTATATGTTTTTTCCATTATATGGATAGTAAAAAGTTGAAATATTTGATATTTGCAGGATTATTTATATTCTGTTGATATATGATGAGAAAATCTATGTTTTTATGGTTGTGATGATTAGGTTTTTTTATATTTATTTATAATATGTTTCGGGGAGAGGGAACTGATAAAGAGCGTATAATACGTACCTTGAAAGAATGATTTACTTTACTTTTTTCTTTTGCAATACCTCAGATTATATTTTATGCATTTTATGCATATCCTGATGCTTATGGAGTAGTATGAAAACAAATATTTCCATTTCTTCAAACAGCTTATTTTCAAGAAAAAACTCAAGTGGCAGAAAAAAATAGTCTTGGATATGCTGTAATTCAAACTATTATGGAACGATGGTATTTTTTTATTCCTATAATAACATATATTTTTGTAGGAAAAAAATCAGAGATAAAATTAAATATTTCAAAAATATTTAAAGTTATAACCTATCTTTTGTTTATAGTTTTTGCTGTAGTTATAATAACTTTATTATATTCTTTTGATATATGAAAAGATAATATAAATATAAAAACGGTAGTTATTCCATATTTTATATTATCTATATTTACCATACTGTTTTTATTTTCTTTAGCTTTGCTTACTAAGCAGATTATTTCTAGATGAGAGATGGATTTTTGGAAAAATCCTAAAAATTTATTATTGGTATTTTTGTTTATATTAGTACTGATTTTATATTTGAAAAAAGGTAAATTTTTGAGTGGATATGTTTTTGAAGTAACTTTAATCTGATTTCTGTTGGCTGCTAAATGATTTGATAAATTGAAAGATACTAGATGATTTAGACATATATGAATTATATATATATTATTATCTATATTTACAACATTTTATTATCTTATAATAGATACAAAATCAAGAAATCTTACTATGGATTCTTTCCAAGAAGTTTCAGCCTTTGTAGAAGAAAATTTATGAGAAGACGATATATTGTTTTCTTATAATGTTTTATATAATTATGAAACAGGTAAAGAAAATATTTTGAATATATGAAGATGATATTATGGAGTTAATGAAAAATCTCCATATAAGGTACCAAAAAGTTATAATTATAGTTCTAAAGATATAATAAAATTTATAAAAGAAAATAATGTAGAATACTCTATATACGATTGGAGAATGCAAACTAAGTTATTAAGTAGAAATCCTGAAATAGAAGCATTTTATTTTCATTATTTTAATGAGGTAGTTCTTGATATTACTGTTCATAATACTTGGTCAAGTCATGAAATACAAGTTAGAAAACATACAATAAAAGAAGATAAGAAACAGTCTGATGATTCTATAGATACGGTTTTGACTTGAGATATTATAGAGTATTTAGATGAGGACATAAATTAAAAATTTAATGTAATTTTTTTGCTATAAAAACATAGTAAATTTATCTATAAATATTTTTTATTGAAAATTTTGTTAAAATCTTTAGAATTAATTTCATATATATATTTTAATATTAATTATCAATTATAAAAATGATTAAATTAACAAAATTTTTTTTATTAAATTTCTTTTTTATTTTCTTTTCATCAATATTTATTTCATATGCTAATGATAACTCCTTAGTTTTGGAAAAGATAAATAACTTAGGAGGTGTAAATGCAGATGTTTTTTATGATATTCTAGAAGATAGTAGCGGAAAATACGTAGCAGTTTGAGTTTCTTATAGTGATTTATCTACATTTACTTGAGGAGACTCCAATTCAGGAGGATATGATTTTGTAATAGCAAGGTTAGATAAAGATTTAAATGTAGAGAAAGTAACTAATTTTTGAAGCTGACTTCCTGATTATTTTTATGATCTTATAGAAGATAGTAATGGAAATTTTATAGTATCATGAAATACAAAGTCGGATTTGAGTGCTTTTACTTGAGGGACTTCTAATGTTTGAGAATATGATTTTGTGATAGCCAAATTTGATAATGATTTAAATTTGGAAAAAATAAATCACTTTGGGTCTACAGAAGATGATTATTTTAATAATCTTATAGAAGATAGAGATTGAAATTTTATAGCTGTGTGATATAGTGAATGAGATTTGAGTTCATTTACTTGAGGAACAAATAATGTATGATCAAGTGATTTTATAGTGGTAAAATTTGATTCAGATTTAAATTTGGAAAAAATAAATCACTTTGGGTCTATATATAATAATGTTTTCTATAGTATTGTATTAAATAGTGATGGAAAATATGTAGCTGCAGGAAGTACGGTATGAGATATGAGCGAATTTACTTGATGAAGTGTAGCTTGAGTAGGATATGATTTTGTGATAGCTGAGTTTGATACAGATTTAAATTTAGAAAAGCTAAATAATTTGGGGTCTAGTTCTTCAGAGGCTTTAGAATCTATAATACAAGATAATGATGGAGATTATATAACTGTTGGTTATAGTTATGGAAATTTAAGTGCTTTTAATTGAGGAACAACCAATACTTGAGGTAAAGATTTTACAATAGCAAAATTTGATTCAGCTTTAAATTTAGAGAAAATAACAAATTTTGGTTCTTCAGATTGAGATGTTATATTATCTGTAATACAAGATACAGAGGGGAAGTATATAGCTATAGGGCCTACAGAATGAGATATGAGTTCATTTACTTGAGGGAGTTCTAATATTAATAAAAATGACTTTGTGATAATTGAATTTGATGAAGAATTGAATCTGGAAAAACTGAATAACTTTGGTTCTACGGAAAATGATGTTTTTTATTCTACAATACAAGATAATGAAGGCGCTTTTATAGGGGTGTGATATAGTAAGTGAGATTTAAGCTCTTTTACTTGATGAAGAGTTTCTATAAATTTTGATTTTGTGATAGCTAAATTTCAGTGAAAGAAAATGACTAAAATAGCAGCCGGATGATTCCATAGTTGTTATTTATTGACAGATGGAGCCGCTAAATGTTGGGGTAGAAATAAATATAAACAACTTGGTGATAATACTACTTTTAGAAGAACAACGCCTGTAGATGTATCAGGATTAATAGGTGCAGATGAATTAGAGTTAGGAAAGGTACATAGTTGCGCATTAATAGAAGATGGGACGGTAAAATGTTGGGGTAGAAATAATTTGGGGCAATTATGAGATTGAACTATAATTAATGCATGAAGTGCAGTAGATGTAAGTGGATTAAGCAATGTAACACAATTAGCAGCTTGATATCAACATAATTGTGCGTTGATAGATGATGGAACGGTAAAGTGTTGGTGATGGAATAAGTATGGACAAATATGAGATGGAACTTCAGTGAACAGACTTACTCCAGTTGTAGTAACAGGACTTAGTTGAGTGGTAGAATTATCGGCAGGACGAGTACATACATGTGCATTATTAGATGATGATACTGTGAAATGTTGGGGTAGAAATAACTATGGACAATTAGGAGATGGAACTACTGTAAGAAGCAAAACTCCAATAACTGTAAGTGGGTTGACCAATGTTATTAGTATTAGTTTATGATGATATCATAGTTGTGCATTGATGGAAGATGGAACAGCTAAATGTTGGGGTAGAAATAATTATGGACAGTTATGATTGTGATATACTTCTACTATGAAAAAATCTCCAGAAGATGTAGTATGATTGACCAATATAGATGAAATAAATTTATGACATGTAAGTAGTTGTGTATTGAAGGAAGATGCTACCGTATATTGTTGGGGAAAAAATAATTATGGACAATTAGCTGATGGCTCTACAATTAATAGTAGTAGCGCATCAATAGTAACTGGTTTGGATTCTGTAAATCAGATAGAAATGGGATATCAACATACAGGAGTATACACAAGAGACTATACTATAGAATATTGGTGATTCAATAAATATGGACAGATATGAGATGGAACTACAGTAGATAGATTGGTTCCTACGGATGTTGAATAAATTATATAAGAAATTTAAAAAAGATGTTGCACTGAAGTGAACCCTAAAAAGTAGAGTGGAAATAAAAAAACACTCTACTTTTTTATTTATAAAAAATCTAAATATCTGGTATAATGGTAAAAAGTGTGTGGCTGAAAATGATAAATTAAAGATTAAGTAGTGATATATATACTAATATGGCAATAAATATACACGATATTATTTCCAAGAACTTAGGTCTTTATCTAATAATTTTTCTAGATTAGCTATATCTCTTTTGAAAATTTCAGCTAAATATTTTTTTTCTTCTGCAGTAATAGTAGGTACTTTATCAAACTTTTTTCCTTTATGAATAATTTTATTAGATATTTTAGATATTCATATTTTTTTGAAAAAATTTAGTATAAAATTCATTTTACTTCTTATTAAAAATTTCTTTGTATTATAAATACATTTTTTAAGAAATTTATATTTAGGAGCTCCAGTTACATTTATTCTTTCGCTTATATTTTCTGGAATAAATTTACTTACTCATATTATTAATTATAATTCAAAATGCACCACTAATCATTATAATGTAAAATACCATTTCAACATTAATAATATTAGCGATGCATAACAATAATAAACAATTCAAACACCTAAATCAAGAGCAAAGAGTAGAAATTTATGGTTTACTCTGTAAATGACTATCTTATCGTAAGATTGCTAAGG
>Ga0208901_1000612_pt1 | contig 14615 bp, 15 predicted proteins | sample AntAceMetag02UKF_FD_184764 | JGI IMG/M metagenome (GOLD analysis project Ga0208901, IMG submission 184764) | Saline lake microbial communities from Ace Lake, Antarctica - Antarctic Ace Lake Metagenome 02UKF (SPAdes) (version 2) | ecosystem: Environmental > Aquatic > Non-marine Saline and...
GTTTTAAGAGGGGCCGGCGGGATGCAGTTTCGCTCCGCTCCACTGCCTGCCACCAGCCCTCCTCTCATCATCAAAATATAGCTTATTAAAACCTTGTGTTTCACGACATCAATTCACAATCGCGGGGCATTTGTACTTATTATCGTTTATTTTTTCCTCTACAAAGTGGTAAGTCATTTTTAATCTCTCATGAAAAGTTTATTTTTATCTAAACTTAATGCTTTATTATAGTGTGCCCTTACTGCTTGTATTTGAGTGTCGTTTTGGTTAAGTACCATGTTAATTGATGCTAACATTTGATTTTTGAAGAAAATAATTGGTAAGCAATGTGAGTTGTAGGAAGATTTAACGATCATAGTATCATTAAGTTGGCACATACAATTTAACCAGACATCATCTGCATAAAAGCAATGTTTTTTAAAAACATTATCATTCAGTACTTCGTGATGAAGAGAAAAGGGAGGGAAGAGGGTGCCACCACCGCTACCAAAAAAAATATTGAAAGAGGGGCTTACAAATTGCTTTAACGGTTTCCATTCCATAAAAGGAAGGATTTTTCCTCCATTTGTTTTTATCTCTAAAGCTAAATGACAACAAACGGCTTTAGGGTAAATATTATTTAGTTCATTCAATTGTTTAATTAATGTGGTTGGGTAAATGATGTCATCATCTAAAGTTAAAAGAAAGTCGTTGGGATATTCTTTTAATGTATAAAAATATTTTTTATGGGATTTTATATCCCCTTCACAGAAACGAATTTCCAGCCCTTTTTTTTGTTGATTCCTTAATTTTTTTGGTAAAAAATCAATTGAGGGAAACTGTTCCTTTGATAACCATAAAATAATCTTATCAGGTTTGTGTGATTGTCTGAGAATAGACTCAATGACTATCCAAGTTTTATTTATTCTTAAGGGGAAAGTGGTAAGTGATGCAATTAATCTATTTGAAGATTTTTTATTTATATGCAATCTTGCAGTAGTATTGTTATATGTTATGGAATAAAATAATGGAATAATAAAGTTCGCTAATAGTCTAACCGTTAATCGCAAGAAAGAATAAAATCTAATTTTTGATAAAAAAATATTTTTGTCTTCTATGCGGCTGTATATTTGATCAAAGAAATCAACAATTTTGTTCCATTTAACAAGCGTGTGATTTGATATTATCATTCTTTATTTATTTTTGTTTTGTTTAATTTTATAATAGTTATTCTTTCCAATTATTGAAATAATAAATGCTCTTCTAAATTTATAAAATGAATGAACGGCAATTGTAGAAAATAAATAAAAAACTGCAGACATTTTTCCAATTCTAATTTTTCGTATCAAATAATTTTCCTTAAGGAGTACATAGAAATTTTTCCCGGAAATACCTCCTGAACGGAAAGTAGCTAGAATAAAGGGAACATGTATGAAGTTATTTCCCTTTAGAAATAAGTTTAAGAAGAAATCATAGTCTGATGCAATCTTATAATTGCAATTATACATTCCAATATTTCCATATACAGAAAGCTTAACAAATGTAGCAGGATGATAAATAGACATTTGATTCTTCAATAAACTATGATTTGCTATCTCATTTCTAACTATAAAATCATTTTCGCATTCTTCTTTTATTTCAATATCACCATATATGACATCTGCATCGGATTCTTTAAATATTGTGTATACTTTAGATAAAGCTCCTGGTGCATAAATATCGCCACAATGAATTATGCCAACTATGGCATAATTGCAGAGGGCTATACCTTTGTTTATAGCTTGGTATATACCTCCATCTTGCCCTGAAACAATTTTATTGATTACTGTTTTGTATTTTTCAATAATTTCTAATGTGCCATCTGTTGATCCACCATCAATAATTATATATTCCAGTGCGTGAAAATTTTGATTTATAACGCTTTTAATCGTTTCTTCAATTAAACTTTTACCATTTAATACGATTGTAATAATACTTATCCCATCTTTAATTTGTTTATCCATAAAACGTACACAATTATTTTAAAATCGAGTGGATTCCATAAGTTTTAACCATCCCGTAGAAATACATACTAAAGCCAACGAATAAAAAGTTAATTTCTTCATAACCACCACTTATTAATAACGAAATTATCCACGGGAAAAGAGTTGGAAGTATGACTATATTTGCAGTTTGATAATAATTGCCCTTATTTGATTTGATTGAATTAAAGCTTCTTAAATATTTTATAGGGATTTTAATAAATAAAATATAAGATACAAGCAGGAATGGAAGGATTCCCATTTTCATCCAAAAATTCATTATTCCAATATGCATAGTAGGAGTTAATTCTCCATTATAGGTAGGAGAACTAATTCTGCCACCCAATCCTCTTCCGAATATGAGTTGTTGCAAATTACTTTGTGTAAAGAAACTTAGAAATTCGAATGCACGGCTATCACTTGCTAGCGCTTTTGAATCAAATATTGTTAGGAACCTGCCTAAACGATATTCACCTAAATAGAACATAGAATATATGATTGTGAGAAACAAAAGAATTAGGATAAATAATTTATAACCTTGTTTTACTTTTACAATGTTAATTGTCGAATTATTTGTTCTGATTTTTAAGGAAATTGTAAATAACATGAATACTGCAAAACATATTATTGTACTTGATCTGGTACCAGATAGAATGGCTACAAAATAGAAATACAATATTATACTCGTTAGGGGAATTAATTTCTCTGAAAGTTTGGGGGGAGTGATATTAAATAATAAAATTATGGGTAAAAATATCCAGGCACCTAAAATATAAATGTTTGGATGTCCTATCCTCTCATTATCGTTTGTGAGTCCTTGCATATATTCAGAATAGCCTATACTATATATGGAAGATATCACGATCAGTATAGTAGATACAATAACAATGATTTTTAAAATCTGTATAATCCTGTCAGTTTTTATCAAAGCATAAGCAAATGCTATTCCACCATAAAACCATAAAAGTGTTCTAATATCAGAATTGTAGATTGAAAAGTTTGTGGCACCATTAATAATGACACCTTGAAATAGAAAGTAAAAGAATAAGATTCCAAATAATACTAATATTTTTTTATTTATAAATGCAGTTATTTTTTTAATATTGACCATAAATGTAATAAGCATTAGCATTAGAGCATAATCACTTGCAGGCATTCCCAATAGATATACTCTTTGAATATAAATAGGATCAACACCAATTGAAAAAACCGGATCAAGAAGAAGAAGAAAGAATGACACTAATACTAATAATTTGTAACGATTTATTTTCATTTTAAATTTTGCTAATCGTCTTCAATTTTATACTTGTTGATATAGTGTGAAATATTATTTGACTAATTTTGAATAACACAATTTATACAATTCACCTACATTTTTTTCCAAACAATTTGATATTTCAGAATTAATCATTTGGTTTTTTTTACTTTCGATACTTTTAATAAGTGCAATTTCGATATCTTTTACTGAAGGTGATTTACACAACACTGCTCCTTTATAATAAATCTGGTGTGCATACTTTTTATTCATTAAAACCAATGGTTTACCCATTGCTGCAGCTTCAAGTGCACTGATTGGTTGTGTCTCGTCTTTACTTGGTAAGGCAAATAAAGCACATTGAAAATATGCAGCAGCTAGTTCGTCTGAAGCTTTAGGAAGCTCCTTGATCCATCTAATGTTATTATTATTTTTCACAAATGATTCAAGAGCTTTTCCATAAGTTAATTCTCCATCAAGCACATTGCCAATAAGTACAAGCTTTAAATTTAGATTTATACAAGCATGGGCTAAGTTCAACTGGTTTTTTCGTGAAGAAATATTACCCGTACATAATACATAATTGTTAATATCATGTTTTTCTGAAAAATTAAAGCTGGATATTTCGAAATATTTTGCTTCTACAATATTAGGTATTACATCTATTTTTGAAGTTGGAACCTTGTAATATTTACATAATACATCTGACTGTGGATTATTTACAACAACAACTTTATCAATAAGACTATAATAATGAAGTTGCTGCTTATTTGCTACAGAGAATAAGTGTTTGTAATAACTTAGCTTTAACCGGATTGTATCATAATAAGGTAATAATACTGTAGCTACAATTTTCTTTCCTGATTTTTTCGCCCAATCGATTACATGATAGTTATGAGGGCCAACTCCCCAAAGATGAATTACCTCAAAATCATTATCACGGCTCCAAATATCCAATCTACTTGCGTCAATTCCAGCCTTATTAACAACATTCAATGTATTTATCATTTGCATGTCAAAGCCGCCAAATGCAAAACAGTGCGGTTGATATGGAAAATATTTAACTTTCATTTTAAAGTTTTTTAAATATACGGTTATGTCCAACAGAAAGTATTTCTTCAAATATATTTAAATCAATTTCAATTGCAACCTTTGATGGTCCAGGATGTCCTGCAGACGAATAAAATGGAGGTTTGTAATCCGTATAAAGTGAAGCATCATCAAAAACAATTAATCCACCTGTATTCAATTGCTTAGAACAGATAGCAAAATCTTGTTTTACTACTTCATAGTCATGATTCCCATCAATAAATATTAAATCCCAGTCGTTAGCCTTAATTACTTCAATCATAGCCTCATCGGTTGAAAAACCTTTGTGCAGAATTTGTGTTGGAAGGTTAAAAAAAGAGAAATTTTTATTAACGTCTTCATAATAATCAAGTTCTGCCAGATATTTTGAAACAGAATCACCGGCAGGTGAGAAAGGGCTTATTCCATGCACTTCTGTATTTAAATTGAATTTCTGAGACAATAACGAAAAAAGAGAAAGTGTAGAACCTCTATAAACTCCAATTTCAAGAACTTTTTTGGGTTTAAATTCTTTAAAAATAAAATACCACATGGCATGAAATGCGTCTTCACCAAATGCCCTTTGTTTTTTTGAAAAATAGGTTCGATGTTCTTTTAACCATACTGGGGAAAGATTCCAAAAATAATGATGGAAATATTTGTATAAATAATTTCTATTAAATTCACTTTTGTTGATAGACTCTAACTTTATTTCGAAATCATATTTATTTTTTCTATTTTTTGAACGATTAAATATGATTGATAGGAAACGGTATTTCAATTTATTAAATATTTTTTTCATATTTTAAAATTAGTTTTTATTAATTATTAAGGGCAGAATTGGCCCCAGTTGGTATTAAATATTTTTCTGTCATTTGAAGATAAACTAAAAATATTTTTAACATAATTCGTCGAATAATACTAAAATACCTATTTCCCCAAAGCGGACTTACACTTAATTGATTCAATTCGAATTGAATATTGATTTTTGTTTCACTTACACTATTTTTATCAATCAAATTAGATACAAAATCGTTTTTAATAAATGGTAAAGTAATAAAAGACCATTTTTTTATTTTTCGGTTTAGATCTATTTTTATTAAATAAGCATTAATAATTGATTTCACCAGTACATCATTCTTAAAAGTTTCATTATCTTCTATTCTATATATGAAATTTGTATTTAGCAATCTAACACCTTTGTACTGCAATAAATATTGTACATGAAAAATATTATCAGGGCCACCAGGGAATAACTCTTCAGAATAACCACCAAGGGATATGCAATTTTCACGCAGAAAAGTTGTGCCTTGAGTCGGAATAAGGTTAGAAAAAATAAAATAGTAAGGTTTTAGAGCGTAATATTTTTTCTTATTCACTTGAGCAATATTAATTGGTTGGATACCTCTTTTAGTTATTGGCGTTGGGGCATAAAGAGAATAACCCGGTAATACTTTTATTGCTTCAACTAAATCAATTAAGAAATTTTTAATGAAAAGATCATCATCATGTAAAAAAGTTATCCATTTGCCTGAAGCTAGTTCGATACATCTATTCCAGTTACCAACCATTCCAATATTTGTCTCATTTTTAAAATAACTTAAATTTTTACATTTTTTTGCCCGAATCATATTTTCTATTTCAATGTTTGGTTCAGGGTTGTTATCAACAATAATTATTTCAAATTTTGAATTTGAGATACTTTGATTTATTGCACTATCAATAGCTTCTTCTAGTAATTCTAATCTATTATATGTAGGTATCAATATTGAAAATTCTGGGTCAATTCTCTGTCTTTCACCAATAATCAATCTAGACTTTACATTTTTATATTTACCGAAGTTATTTTTAAGTTCAAAAAAGGCTTGTTCTTGCATGCTTAAATTAATTTAATTTATCCAAAATATTTTTTCCGCTCAATAAACTCTGATCGCTCCACAAATAGTCCCATTCACCGAATCGACCGATATATTTTATCCCTTTCTGATTGAGATATTCATGAATTATATTTACGTTCTTTTTTCGCTCAAAGTCAAAGACCACATTGGCATATTTTACTTCACGGTAATCAGTAACCTCAATATCATTGGGAGACCATAACTTCATTTTCTTCCCTTTTTTAATGATATGATCTATTAATTGTCCACCTGAAAGTTTTTTAGGAGAGGCTTTAGAATAGTACGTTTCAAATTGCAGAGAACTTTTTCCTTCGGGAACATTATCCGGTGATTTAATTGATGGAGAATATGCTCTAGCAGGTAATATGTCTTCATCATAAATATAGAACCAAATATCCTTTGGAATATCATCCCTATTAAAACCAACTGATACCAATTGACCAGAGGTACAGAGTAATTTTTCACTTGCATCAATTATCCTATTTGGAACATCTTTTATTATTTTCACTAACTCAGGCAATGGTAATGATGATATTAAATTCTCATAATGGAAATAAGTATCATCACTAAATTCAATTCTTTTACTTTTTGTATCTATTAAAATAGCCTCTTTATTTGTTTGAATATTTACATCCATGGCCATCTTATTCAAAAAACTTTTATACCCTCCTTTTTTAGGATATCTCATTTCGTGGGCATAATAAAAATTTTCGTTTTGTTCTTCAAATGCTCCTTTCAATAATTTATCTAAGGGTGGGATACTGAACCTATTCCCCAGCCAATCAGTCGTTAGTTTTTCTGCATCCAATGTCCAATATTTTTTAGTGTAAATACCAGGGAAGGTATCGGTAAAATATTTTCCAAATTGAGCCAGTAGCCATTCCTTATAATTTTCTGGAGTAATAATTTCTGGTCTGTTAACAAAATCTAAAATGATTTTTGTTTTTTCTTCAGCAGAGAGAGGCGCTAAGTTATTTTGGGCAGGATGCTTCAGCCAAATACCCTTATAATAATTACTTGAAATAGGTTTATGACTAATAAAGTCTGAACTTTGAGCAAACAATTCTTTTACATAATCTGAGTTTGCAAATGAAAGATGAATGAAATAATCAAAACGAAAACCATTACCAATTGTAAAATTATCACAAAGACCTCCCCAAGATCTATTTTTCTCATAAATGGTATTTTCAATACCTTTTAAACCTAAATGATATCCTGCCGAAATACCTGATATTCCTCCTCCTAATATAGAGATCATAATTTTTTTAAACTCTTTAAGAAATTACTTACTCCCATTTCTAAATCAATAGCAGGCTTCCAGTCAGACTTTCCTATTATAAAATCAGGTTCTGCAACGGCATACATAACATCTGTAGGTCTGTAAGGTTTAGCTCCCCAATTTACATTAGTTTTTTGAGAGGACAGTGTCTCAATTATTGTTGCTAATTGTTTAATTGTGTGCCCTTTACCAGTCCCAAGTTGTAAGTTGGATTTAATTGGTAATTGATTGCAATTCTCAATAAGATAAATATAAAAGTCTGAAACATCATTAATATGAATAAAGTCAAGGATTTGCTCCCCTGTCGATAAATCAATTGGTTTTTCAGTATTAATTGAGTCATAAATTAAATCAATGACTTTCTTTTGAGTGTCATTCCCTCCATAAATTGTATATGGCACTACAGTAGTCTGTTTAAATTTATAAACCTTACTATAATAATCTAAAAATGATCGAGAAGCTGTTTTTGTTGCTGAATACAAATAAGCTGGATCAAAAATACCATCTCCTTTAAAATACTCAGCAAAAGTTCCTGTATTGATAAACAACTTCAAATCTGTATGTTTCAAAGCATCTAAAACTCTACAAGAAAAAATCATATTGGACGACAACAACCTTTGAAGTGTTGCATAGTCGTCGTTAGAAGTCAAATATGAGGCTAGATGAATTACTATTTCAGGATTAAATTTTTCAACTGCCTTTTGCAGTGAGGTTTGATCATCAGTAATTTCATGGATTAATGTACTATTACCATAAAGTTCTTTTGATACTTTAGGTTCAATAGTTAATTCCAAGATTTCATGGTCATTCTTGATTAACTTGGGAACTAAGTGTCTTCCGACAAAACCTGTTGAGCCAGTAATTAAAATCTTCATAATTAAAAATAAATATCAGTTTTGGTATAATCAGGAAAATTTAGGTCACGTTCACTTATAATGGGATTTTCAATTTTCCAATCCATTCCAAAAGAGTCATAGGCTATTCCTTTATCACATTTCTCATTATACATTGTTGTTTGCATATATGTGACATTTGTATTGTCTTCGAGTGAAATAAAACCATGAGCACACCCTTTTGGAATAAAAACGTAATGTCCATTTTCCGATGATAGCTCAAAAGTTTCAAATTTCCCAAATGTTATCGATTTTTTTCTAAGATCTAAAATAACATCTATAATTTTACCAGCAGGAACATATACTAATTTGTTGTGTGACTCAGGTAGTATTTGAAAATGCATTCCTCTAATAACATTTTTATTTGATATTGAATAATAACTTTCAACAAAATCAACATTTAATCCGACATCATTAAAGTTTTTTTCATGGTAAACTTTTATAAATTTACCTCTGTTGTCATTAAATATTCGAGGTTTGATGATATACAAACCTTCAATTTTTGTGCTCTCAATTTCCATTATTTACACCACTCTATATTTTGTATTTTCGCATCTGCAATAAAATAATTCAAATCACTTTCCGTATTTATCATCTTATCCTGAGAATATTTTTTATACCAGTTTATTGTTTTGTCAAAAGTTATTTCGGCATTCCAGACGGATTTCCAATTCAATTCGGAATAAGCTTTTGAACAATCCAATTTAAGTAAACTTGCCTCATGTAATTTTATATCAAGATTTAACAATTCGAAATCAATTTCATCCCAATATTTTTTACAATATTCGGCAACTTGCTTTACAGTTATTTCACCGTCTTCACTTGGTCCAAAATTCCAAGCTGAAGCAAATTCTTTTTTTTCTTCAAGCAGTTTTTGTCCTACTAAAAGATACCCGCTTAACGGCTCCAATACATGTTGCCATGGTCTGGTTGAATAAGGGCTTCGTATTTCAACCTTCAGCCCTTTTTCTGTAGCTTTGATAATATCAGGCAATAATCGATCTTCTGCCCAATCGCCACCGCCGATAACATTCCCGGCTCTGCAACTTGCTAGTAATACATTATGAGATTTCTTGTATTCATCTGTGTTAAAAAAAGAATTCCTGTATGCAGAGGTAATCAACTCAGAACAACCTTTTGAGACGGAATACGGATCATATCCTCCCATCTCATCATTTTCTCTGTAGCCCCAAATCCATTCTTTATTTTCATAACATTTATCACTAGTAACATTGATTATTGCTTTTACAGAATCTGTTTTTTTACAAGCTTCGTAGACATTGGCAGTACCGATGATATTTGTTTCCAAAGTTTCAATCGGTTCTTTATATGATAATCTTACGAGAGGTTGAGCCGCGAGATGGAAAACTATTTCAGGTTTATATTTTAGAAAAGTTTCATATAATTTTTTCTTATCTCCGATATCTCCAATAACAGTATCTACATTCAGATCTAATAAATCAAAATGGTTAGGCTCAGTTGGAGGAGTCAGGGAATATCCAACAACATTAGCACCCATTTTGGTCAACCAAAAAGCCAGCCAGGATCCTTTAAATCCCGTGTGACCAGTAATGAGAACTTTTTTGTCTTTATATATCCCATTAAAAAGATTTTTCATATTACTCCCATTCATCTATAAATATGTTTCTTTTATTAACACCTTTTTCAAGTAACATTCCTGTGAATGTATCAATCATATTTTTTGGTCCTGAAATATAAAAGTTTTGCTTCTCGTCTGCCAATTCGGAATAAATCAAATCTAGATCTAAATTACCATACCTGAATTCTTTCGTTTTCTCAAATTCGATAAAAATGTTTTCTTTAAAATCAGGATTATAAGATGAATACTGGGTTATCGTATCTAAGCCAATAAGATGTGATTCTTTTTGAACCCCATAATACAAGACAATATCATTCTTCTTCTCAGTAAATCTTAAAGAATCAATAATGGATAGGAATGGTGAAATCCCTGTACCGCCAGCTATTAAAACTGTTTTTTCTTCAAGATTAAGCGTGAATTCACCATACGGAAATTTTAACCAAACCTGCTTGCCAACTTCACACTCATCAAATATCCTTTGCGTATATCGGCCTTGTTTGGAAACAATTATCGATATTTCTTCATTTCTATTTTCCGGAGCACTGGCAATTGAAAATACTCGTGACTCGGGCCACTCTTTTGTATAGTCATATTCATCCAGTGAAAAATGCAAGAACTGTCCGGCTTTAAAATTTGGAGTCTTTTTCAAAGGATTCATTTTTATAGATATAATTTTGTCATCTATGCGTTTAATTTCTTTAATTAGTGCTGGGACTTTCTTTGGTAAAGCCATTATTTATCCTTTAAGAATTTTCCAAAAGTCTCGTAAATATAATCAATTTTTTCTATTGTCATCCCCGGAAATGTCCCGAGAAAAAATGTATTATTCATAATAAAATCCGTGTTTTTTAAATCGCCTACTATGCGATGTTCAATATCAATAAAAGCTGGCTGTCTTAACAAATTACCTGCAAATAAATTTCTTGTTTCAATTCTATTTTCATTTAAATATTGAACAAATTCATTGCGGGAAAAAACAGCATTTTCCTTCACTGAAAGAATGAAGCAAAACCAGGAGGGTTTACTGTTTTTTGTTGCTTCCGGTAATATAAAGAAATCTTTATATTCTGATAGTTTATTATAAAGGTAATCGAAATTTTCTATTCTCCTTTGTGTAAAATGACCCAGTTTATCCATCTGCGCACAACCGATAGCTGCCTGCATATCAGTCATTTTGAGATTGTAACCAATATGAGAATATACATATTTATGATCATAACCTTTTGGTAAAGTTCCATATTGCTGTGTAAATCTTTTCCCGCAAGTATTGTTCTCCCCGCCTTCACAATAACAATCTCTACCCCAATCTCGATAAGATCGAATAATATTTGCCAACTCGTCATCATCAGTCATTATGCATCCACCTTCTCCAGTGGTAATGTGGTGGGCAGGATAAAATGATCCGGTTGAGATATGGCCGAATGTTCCAGTAAGCTTATTATTATAAAGGCTTCCCATAGCGTCACAATTATCTTCAATTACATAAAGATTGTATTTTTCAGCAACTCTCATTACTTCTTCAAGGTTGAAAGGATTCCCAAGGGTATGAGCAATAAAAATTGCTTTTGTTCTTTCTGAAACTGCAGATTCTAATTCAGAGGTATCAATGTTATATGTTCCTATTTCAACATCAAGAAATACTGGGACTAATTGATTTTGAATAATTGGTGATAATGAAGAGGGAAAACCAGCTGCAACAGTAATAACCTCATCTCCAGGTTTAAGTTTTTTCTCTCCCAGTTTAGGTGATGTTAACGCGGTAACAGCAAGTAAATTTGAAGATGAACCCGAATTAGTAAGCAATACATTTTCCATCCCATAAAATTCTTCTAACCTCTCTGTAAATTCTTCAGTAAATCTTCCTGAAGTTAACCAGAAATCGAGAGAGGAATCCACCAGGTTCTGAATTTCTTTTTCATCAAATATTCGCCCTGCATAATTAATTTTGTCTCTTTGAGGATCAAATTTTTCATTTTGATAAGTCTCTTTATAATATTCTTTTACCAGTTTTTTAATTTTATTTCGAATTTCTGACATTTCATATCCTTTTTTCATTTTCAGTATCATTTTTATGATATTTTTGTATAATCTTTACCATTTTTCCCAAAAGGCTTTATGCTCATTCCACAATTTGTTCAAATGTATTAAATCTCTTTCAGTATCAACACATTCCCACATTCCGCTATGCTTATATACCATGATCTCTTGATTTTTTGCTAATTCTTCAAAAGGACCATACTCTAAATCGCAGTTTTCATCTACGGTTAAGTAATCCAATAAACCCTTATTAAAAACCATATAACCGCCATTGATCAAACCTACAGATGTTTGAGGTTTTTCTTCAAAGGAAATTAACTTGCCATTTTCTTCTATTATTTCTCCAAATCTTGCGGGAGGATACACACCCGTAATGGTTACAAGCTTGCCATGAGAGTTATGAAACTCAACCAATTTATTTATATCTACATCGGCAACTCCGTCACCGTAAGTCAGCATATTTATATCATCAAGATGTTCTTCAATTCTTTTAACTCTTGCACCCTTCAGTGTGTTAACTCCCGTATCAATAAGTGCCACATTCCAATCACTTTCATTATGATCATGCAATTTTTGAATCTCTTTTGATCCGAGATTTATTATGTAATCATTAGAATAAGCATTGTAATTGTAAAAATATTCTTTAATAATTTCCGCCTTATAACCTAAGGATAAAACGAAATCTTTATATCCATAATGTGCATATGTTTTCATGATATGCCATAATATTGGTTTATTCCCAATTTTTACCATCGGTTTTGGAATTGCCTCTGTAATATTACCCAGTCTTGTTCCATAGCCACCTGCTAAAATAATTGTTTTCATAATTATTCTCCTATGAATTGATAGGGTTCTGTAACACAGAACCCTGTTTATTTACATTTAACTTTTTATTTTATATACAATTACAGATCATTGGGTAAATCTCCCCCTAAATCTAGGTCTGAGAACTTAAAAAAAGGAAAGAGAAAACCCAATGAAAATTATTGAAAATATTGCGAATTGATTTGTCATCAACACAAAAACCCTCAAATCCGCACCAAGGTTTACCTATAATAACCTCATCAAAAGGCACATCATTAGTTTTTAACCAATTTATTATTGTTGGTAATGTATGGATATTTATTTTTCCTACATTGCCTTCGTATGTTCTCATATTTCTACTTGAATAAATCACAATTTCAAAACCCTCTTTCTTATATTTTTGTAACTTCTCAATTACTTCCTTATTTGGTTTGGAATGTTCATAATCACCTTTTACGGTAGTACAAATAGTATCATCCAAATCCATTACTAATTTTTTCATATTCATAATATTACTTTTTACAATTCTGTTAACAAGCCCTTATGGCAATTAATTTAAAAAATATTTATATGTCTCAAAAGTATTCTAACTCCAAATGACTCATAATCTAGACTTCTCAGACAACCATATTTGTTTTTTTAATTCAATTGTTTTATATCCCTACAAACCCAAACGTCACCTGCAGTATAAATACCATCACCATCACACCAGTCCTTGATTATCGAATCCCAATAGAAAATATTTAAATTATTGTCTTTAAGAATTTTGAATACTTCTTTTTGAGTCGTTTTTGCCCTTGCCGTGCCTAGTTCAGTGCATTCCATTAGAATAATTATATCCGGACTATTTCTCAAAACTTGTTTAGCACCTTTAAGGATATAATATTCAAAGCCCTCAGTATCCATTTTTAGAAAATCTACTTTTTTAACATTCATTTTACTAAGGCTATTATCCAGTGTGTCAAGAATAATTTCCTCTTCAATATTAACGGCATTGATATTCTCCAATTTAATATCAGGAGCTTCATTCCCGGAGAAAAGATATCTTTCTGCATCTCCATTTCCTATATCCTGGCGTAGTATTAATTTTTCATTTAATTTATCTCCGAGTCCTTTATTCAGTGGTGTTATATTGGACAATTTATTTAATTCTATATTATCTAATAGTCTTTGAAAGGTCTCTTTTGATGGTTCAAATGAAAATACTTTACCTTTTATTCCTATAAGTTTACTTGCAATTAAAGAATATAATCCAATATTTGCTCCGGCATCAACTACAACCATTCCTGGTTTTATTATTTTCTGAAATATTTCTATTTCTATTTTTTCAAATCTATTTGTGAAAATGTTAAATGAAATTTGACCCTTCGGATATAGTTTAATTTTGCTGCCATTGATAAGTTTGAATTTAAAAGGTTTGTTTAGTAGTCTATGTGCAGCGGAAGGTACCCTGCCATCCACAATAAATAATGCTAAACGATATGAAAGTCTATTTGATTTAATTATTTTTTTTAATAAGTTCATTTGTTTTATTTTTTAAATGATTAAAAGCAATTTTGTAGCTTGGAATTATATAGAAAATTGAGTATGCAATAGTTGTTGCCCAAATAATTCCACTTACCCCAAAATTAATCGATAAAACTATTTTTAGGAATACCGAAGTGACTGATGCCAATCCAAGAATTATTAGCTGTTTTTTCACCAATGCTCCCGAATTCAAAAAAGTTGACATAACTCCTCCATAATTAGCAAACAGAATAAAAACATAAAATCCAATGAGC
>Ga0208901_1000617_pt1 | contig 14453 bp, 16 predicted proteins | sample AntAceMetag02UKF_FD_184764 | JGI IMG/M metagenome (GOLD analysis project Ga0208901, IMG submission 184764) | Saline lake microbial communities from Ace Lake, Antarctica - Antarctic Ace Lake Metagenome 02UKF (SPAdes) (version 2) | ecosystem: Environmental > Aquatic > Non-marine Saline and...
TCCGGTTTCTGATTTCAGTTACCAAAAAAATAAGTAGAAAAAGAAAAGACAAAGAAAAAAATAGAAGAAAATCCAGTTGAAGATATTTATGAGGAAGGAAAAAACAAGAAAATGCTATGAAGAATAATGGCTGGTTTTAAAACGATGAAAACGATGGGAAATATTCCGATGATTTTGGCTGGAAAGTAAACCGCTGATTACAAGGTGTCGTACGTTCCGAGTGTCATATTATTCCATGGGTTGAGGCGCCCCTACTCTCATATATCTGTTGTGATGATCATGAACAGGTGTTGGGGGAATGGATTTCATTTCGGGAGATAAAGGGAGGGATCGAATGGCGTGGCCTCTTTCGAAGCCGTTGTGAGATGCCACTGCGACAGCTCGCCGATAACCATCCTGAGCTTCTTACTGATATTGTGGATCTGTTTTTAGGAAAAGAGGTGGCGGGTTTTGATGCTGATATTTCACTTGTCCTTCTGCCGTTTCCACATATCCCTATTCTGATTTGTTACCAGGCAGTCGATGGAGATCTTGAGTCGGAGTTGAATATCTTTTTTGATAAATGTTGCGCGACAAACCTGCACGTAAAATCTCTCTATACCTTGAGTGCCGGTCTTGTGAAAATGTTTGAGCGGATAGCTGCTAATCATTATTGATGGCTAAGGACACCTTAAAGACTTTTACAGACACTTTTTCAGGATAGCTTCGACTTTAGCCTCGTCGTAATTTTTCATTCGCCAGACTTTAGCCAGTGCTATTGCATTTTTTGCAATTTTTGGAATATCTGATTCAGGGATATTGAGTGCTGTGATGGTGGTGGGAGAGTGAACGCTTTGGAACCATGTTTCAAGTGCCTCGATACCTTTCTCTGCTCTTTCCAGAGTGTCACCTTCACAGATATCGAATACCCGGCAGGCAAACTGAGCATATCGGTCCGGTTGCTGTGCTGCATGATAGCGCATCCATCCCGGGATAACAGCAGAGAGTCCTGCACCATGGGGGACGTTATAAAATGCTGATAGTGAATGCTCTATCATATGCATGGGAAAACCGACCTTGCCAAGCCCGGAACCTGTTAAACCATTCAGAGCAAGTGTTGCCGTCCACATAAGATCTGCCCTTGCGTGATAATCATCGAGCTTTTGCAACACTCTGTTGCAACTTTCCATGCTATTCATCACTAGTCCCTCCATAATTCTATCCTGTACCGGGGTGAGGGGGTCCTCCGTGGTGAAATAGAATTCAAGCACATGGGCAATAGCATCCACGGCACCATAGGCTGTGTAATCTGCGGGGACGGAAAAGGTCAGGCTAGGATCAAGAATGGAGGTTTTTGGATAGAGTTGTTTATTGGCAAATCCAAATTTCTGTGTAGTCGAATCGTTTGTGATAACCATCCCGGAGTTCATTTCGGATGCCGATGCGGCGAGTGTGAGAACGGTGGTTAGGGGAAGAGGTGATTTGACGCTTTTTTTACCAGTGAAGAATTTCCATACATCGTGCTGAACCGTGGCCCCTGCACAAATTGCCTTGGCTTCATCAATAACAGAGCCTCCGCCCACCGCACAAACCACATTGCACTTGTTCTCTTTTGCCAATTGAATGCCCGCGTGGACATGGGAAAGAATCGGGTTTGACTGAACGCCGCCATGTTCGGTGATCGTGGCCCCTGCTTTCTGAAGAGATTGGGTAACCCGGTCGTAAAGACCGTTCTTTTTGATCGATCCAGAGCCGAAAACAAGGAGAACGTTGTCTCCAAAGAGAAGGGTTTCATTACCAATGGCGGGGACGGTGTTCTTACCAAAGAGTACCTTGGTAGGGTTATGAAAGACGAAGTTTTGCATGTTCTTCCTTTTAGTTACGCAATAACATGTGGTTGGTTGCTGCTGTTCTGGCCAAGTATGAGATCCTTACGTTTGACACTTTAATTTACATCAGCAACAGCGGTGTATAGGATTCCGGTAATTGTACCTTCTTTCTGAATATAATGTGCATATAAATCCATGGTCATTGTAATGGTTGAATGACCTATTTGATGTTGCACGTCTTTTGGAGGAAGCCTGTTTGTCATCAGCAATGACGCCACAGTATACCTATTTTGGTGAAATATGATCTTAGAGACAAATCGCCTTGTTTTTGCCTCCATGTTTAGCCACATAGAGTGCCTTGTCGGCTCTGTTGATTACATCATCTAATTCTTCTCCTGCAATATGTTGTGTTATTCCAAAACTACAGGTCACTTGGTGTTCGATTGAAAAAGAGTGTCCTTCAATACTCTTTCGAAGTTTATCCGCGACAAAAGTGGCTTCTTTTTTGTCATTTTCGGGAATAAGAATGACAAATTCCTCTCCTCCCCACCTGGCAAGTATATCAGAAGGCCGAATTGTTGTTTGGCACAGGCGCGACAAGTCTTTGAGAATATCATCTCCGGCGAGATGCCCGAAGGTATCGTTTATATGCTTGAAATTATCAATATCAAAGATAATAAGGGAGAGATTCGACTGATAACGCTCGGAACGTGCAATTTCATTTTCACTATGTTTGTTGAAATAGCCCCTATTGTATAATTTAGTTAAAGAATCGGTTGTTGCTTGAATATTTAGGGTCGCATTAGCTTGTGCTAGTTTGTCTTGTTGCCCTTGCTGGATTTTTTTATATCTGGCAAAAATATTATGGATACCTTTGGAAAAAAGGTATCCAATACCCAGAAAAAGTACGCAGGTTATAATGGAAAAATAGACAAGATAACGAACAGTGTCCTTTATCTCCTGCCGTAACCCATCCTGCATTAAACCAACATGTCTGCCCCAGTGGTCAAGATAGGTCCCTTTTGCGACTACCCAGTTCCATTCCGGATAATACTTAAAATAACTAAGTTTAGCCGTCAGTGTTTCTGCACCTGGTTTTTTATACCAATAGGTCACATAGGCTTCTCCCTTGTCACGGATACCTTGAAGCATTTCTTTACGGAACATTTTCCCTTTTGCGTCCGTATAGCTATCGGAGATTTTCTGGCCAATAAGGTCTGGGCGATTGGGGTTTATCAGCATGGAAGCAAAGTCATTACCTCCATTTATGTCATAAATCTTGTAGACAAAGAGGTAATCCGGAGAATCTAAATCAGGAACGACATTATTGAGATAATTGATGAGGCTTTGTCGTAGATTTTCTTCGATATTATCAGGATACTCGCTACTGCCAATGATCCAACCCAACGGCTCAAAACATTTAACAAAGCTAATCTTTTCAAAGAATTCATTTTCTCCACCTCCAGGCTTGGGCCTATGATACTTGATAAAACCCTCTCCATCGCTTTGGGCAATATCAATCATCTTTTGGAAAAGTTCACTTCTGTTCTGGTGTGGGGGCAAGTTGACATTTACCCCTTCCCGCGCAGTGTCAGGTGAATAAAGCACAGAGTTCCCATCTAGGGTTCTGATAAATATAGACCCTCTGCCATTATTAAACCTGATAGGGCGCAAGGCCTCCCTGATGAGAGATTGTATATCCTCAGGACTTTTATTCTTTAGCTGATACAGATTCTGAGCGATTGCATGGGCCTCATTCACCCGGTTTTCAATAGATATTTTGAGGGCTCGTTCAATGTTGTTGCGCCGGACATTGAAACGGCCAATTTGTATGTTCACTTCTGAACGGAGGCGTTCTTTCTGTACATCGGTGAAATTTTTTTCCACCCTGATTAAATTTTCTTCAAAGTGTTTGTATTTGGAATAAATGAAGATGCAACCCAAAGTTGTTGTAAGCAGGACAACAAGAAGTGCTGAGCTGATAAAACTGATTTTGCCGATATTCTCTTCTTTAATGAAAGACATTGGATGGCCTCGAAGTGCTACATTATAATTACTGCTAGAATTGGAGCCCATTATGGAAATATATATATGGACAATGTCCATGATATTACCTTCGATCTAGTAACTTTTGTCGCTTACTCAGATATTAAACCGAAACATATGGAAAAAATAGTTTATTCCTACTCGGCGTCACTAACATAGATATGATGCCATGAGATGTCAGTTGTTCTTAGAATTATATTCGAGTTTATGGTGAGGGGGTAGTATGAAGATCGGTGAAACTTGCAACCTCGGGTTATATGGTATCCAAGAAAGAGATCTAACCATCCAGAACCCGAAAAATGGAGGAACTGGAAGGGTGTTTTATGTCCCAGGAAGAGTACTGGTAGGGGGAACCGATTACGTAAAAGACAATGATATTGCAGTGCTTTTACGGGTAATGGCGTAGAGCACGGGTGGTAAATACTCTCTATCCTTCTTAGCAACAGTAGACATGTACGTGAGTGACAGATGGAAAAATCGACAAGATGCCAGAGGCTATATTAACCACAGGAAAAAAACATCTCAATCAGCTGTTCGTTCAAGTTTGGGAATGACTACAGTTTATATTTCCACCCTGTTTCTACCATTTTCTTTCGCTTTATACAAAGCCTGATCGCTATGCTTGATAAATGCGGAGCGTGTCATTTTGCTGGTGTTGAAATCACAACTGCTAACACCACAACTGATGGTAACAGGAATTGAATGGTCTTCATAATGGATGTTTAACTGCTCGATTCCACGTCGTACTCGCTGGGCTAAAACTTTTGCAGAGGAAGCGCTTGTTTCGGGTAGTATAATAGTAAACTCCTCGCCACCATAACGAGCAACAATATCACAATTTCTCACCAGTTCAGTCATCGTTTGTGCAACTTCATGCAAAACATAGTCACCTGCTGGATGGCCAAATTTGTCATTAACCTTTTTAAAAAAATCAATATCAATCAGTATAAGAGAAAGAGGATGCTTATAACGCCCAGCTCTCTCAAGTTCTGATTCCATAATCTCCTGAAAGTATCTATGATTAAACAAGCCTGTTAGCGCATCACGGTAAGCAAGTTCCCGTAGATTATCATTGGCAAGCTTCAATTTTAATGCCAACTTATCAGAATTCTGTTTTGATTCTTTTAATTCCAGTAGCATTTGAGCATAAGAGAAATTTAACTGGCCAAGCTCGTCATTGGCTTCCTGCATAATGAAAGAAAAAGGTTTGATATCGCCAGGGTCTATTGTAAACAACTCTAGAATTTCCTTACTTTTCTCACCAATTATATCGATAAATTGGTCTATCTGTTCGGTGGTGAGTTGGTATAGGTCCTCCAAACTACGATGGACCTCTATGGATAACATATTACTGTTCATGTCGTGGTATATTGCTGAGACCTTGTCTGCCAGTTGTAGAATCATAGCCGACTCATCATACCTATCGCCCTTCATCTCGGAATGATGGAGTCGAATTGATTGACACATTTTCTCTGGCAATCCCCATATCGAAAGTAAGTGATAGCTGACCTCGGTATGATCAAAACCAAATTGTTGCTGCTCAGCCTCACAGACAGTTTTATTGTTCACTCGTTGCTCATCCTGGACGGCATCGAACGTATCGGGAGCAACAAGGTATAAAATAAGGCCTCCTATATCTTGCAACAACCCAGAAACAAAAAGATCCGGATCTTTTAGGTTAATATATTTAGCTAATGTTTCTGCAGTAATAGCTGTCGTAATTGATCTTTTCCAGAAAAGATTCAGGTCAAAACTACCCTGGGATACATTCTGGAATTCCTGAACGACCACAAAGGATAGGGCAATGTTTTTAAGAATATTGGTACCGATTAAAGCTGTGGCCTGGCTTAGTGATTTGACCGAATTGGGCAATCCGAACAGAGATGAGTTGGCAACTTTTAAAATACGTGCAGTAAGAGCCGGATCAGCCATAATGATTTTGGCTATTTCATCAAAAGAGTTTTCCTCCTGCCGCACAGCTTCAAGAATTTTAAGTGCTACTTCTGGAAGTGAAGGTAGCTTAACAGTCTCATTAAAAAATTCTTGTAGTGCCGTGATCGTCAAATCCATTCCCTCTTGATACTGCAAATATCTAATAATAAGGTCTTATGAGTATCTGTGTTGCTTTTCCAAAAAGCTAAAATACCCTGCTGCAAATTTTTCCGACGATTATCCATGATGATAAATTTAATACCATGAATAATTCTATATTCCATAGGAAGAGCAATACATACAGTATACTTGGTAATTTTTCTTGATAATTATGAGAATCGGGAATTGTTACGTATACGCCCTGAGAACATAAGTAACAACGTGTTGAAAATGTTTGGTACATGAACCCACTATCTTACCGTGGTGTTCATATTATCGTTACTGGTGACGGGATGGATAATAGTGTATGACCTGTAAAGTGCTGTAACGCATCTTGAAAAAAGAGTCTGTTTTGGCCATATTGGTTTCTGATTGCGTATAAAACTCAGCCAACGGAATATGTTTGAGGCGTAATACACTGATAAAACGTAAGAATTACAAGTAACCAGATGTGTTATCCCCGCCTCCACGGGAATGACAGACAAAATGGTTGAGCTTTGTACGTAATCAGATATTGGTTTGAGTTTTACACTAAAAAAACATGTAGTTTTATTGGGTATATGGTCAGAAACGGAGGGCGAAGTTTTGAGTGGGATGTCCCAACTATTGTGTGATGAAGCTGTTGTCGCTGTTATTCGCTGATTGCTTGAGAGAAAGACTCGGTCAGGTCTATAAAATCATCAAGGTGAAGAGTTTCTGCACGTACTTTTGGAGAGATAGCGCTTCTTTCTATGGCATCACCTGTAAGTTGCTTCTCAAGTTGCTTATCATTGTCTGCTCTCTGTCTAAAAAACCTACCGGCAGTAAGGGTGTTTAGAAGGGTTTTTCTTCGTTGGCTGAATGCGGCACGGACAATTTTTGTAAACAGAGCTTTATCGTAGTCTCTGCTGTTGATATCCTCGGGTGAGGAAAAATCAATATAGACAACTACTGAATCGATTTTAGGACGAGGGTGGAATTCGGGAGGTTTTAAGGTCAGGAGTGATTTGACCGTGGCGCAGCTTTTCAGTAGAACAGTTGGAATTCCATACTGTTTGGTCCCAGGTTCTGCGGTGAGACGATCGGCGACCTCTTTTTGAAGCATAATGGTGGCCCATTTCATTTTTTCCTGATGTTCTATTAATTTAAAAAGAAATGGATTGGATATGGAGTAGGGCAGGTTTGCCATAATCTTGATTGGCCCCTTACTCAGTTGTTGTAGGTGATCGAAATCAGCCTTAAGAATGTCTTGATGGAGCAGGGACACATTCTCGGGAAGGTCATTTTTTTCTTTGTGAAAACGGACAATCCCACTGTCAATTTCAAACCCGATAACCTGCAATGCCTGATCAGCTATGGGCTGAGTGAGCGCACCAAGTCCTACTCCCACTTCGATAATAATATCATCGGGAAGGATGGGACCACAGCGTGCCACAGCTTCTGCGGTTGCCTTGTTGACAAGGAAGTTCTGGCCTAACTGTTTTTTTGGTGCCAGGTTTTCTTCCCGGAGTGATTTTCTGGTTGCACCGTATCTAGTCATTGCGTTTCTTTTTTTTGATTTTTTTCTTCTTTTTAGCACGCAGGACATGTCTCTGCATGCGCTTTTCCCTGACTTTGAGAAAGAGACGCAGGGTAAAAATATACCAGATAGTGGCTGTCGGTAGAGCCAGTACTAATCCGCCGCTTATCATAACTACGATAAGTTCGGTCCCTTGATTGGCGAGCATGTAAACAGATTCTTTAAAGCCGTGTCCAGAGATTATGACTTGAAGGATCGTGTGAATCGTTTCCCAACTGATATCATATGGAGTAACGAAGTTACCAATCACCATGCTCAGGTAATAGATAGGAATATAAGTGAATGGGTTACTGATAACCAGGCTTGAGAGCAGCCCTGCCATGGTTGAAGTTCTGGTCATCACACAGACGGCTATAATACCGATGGTATGGAATGGCATCACCGGCATGGTTCCGATCAACGCACCTATACACGCACCCCAGGCAATATCCTTCGGGGCACCTTTTATCCTCACAAACTTGAGGTAATATAATTTTTTAAGTCGTGTAAAGTTCATTTAGTATTCTTGGGAATAATCTCCTACAATCTAACCATTTACTAAAGAATAATACAATACAAGTTGAATGTTAAAGGTGAATCTTATTTGAGTGACCTAATATGGTTCCCAGTTAGGTGAGTATCTGTTTGCTCTTCCGTTTTTGCCGGATTTTGATGAAAAGTCGTAAAGAAAGAAAATATCCGACAATTGTGAATGGCATGGCCAAAATTACTCCTCCGGCGAGCAGAACAACCACAGCCTCGTACCCCAGGCTTGTAAGAGCTTTTATTGATTCCATAATACCCGGTTTAGAAAGCAGAAAGTTAAGCACAACTTGCATGCGTTCCCAGGTGAAATTGTAGGGGGTGACGGCGTTTCCGATAATCGTTGAAAGGTAATATTGGGGGATATAGGTCAGCGGATTGCACACGATAACAGAGGCGAGCAGGGAGGCAATTGTTGAGGTCCTGGTGATAAAAGTGACAATAATATTTAACAGTGTATGGAACGGTATTATTGGGGTAATCCCAAGAAAAATGCCAATACCAAATCCTCTTGCAAGGGACTGTGGATCTCCCTGTAATCGTATAAACTTTAAATAATAGTAGCGAAAGGTACGTTTTGGATTCATAACGTTCAGGCAAGCAGGGAACGGCAATAAACATCGTTGTCGTATGAAAAGGTGGACGTTTTCCTGTGACTGTGTAAGCCTGCGAGCGCTATCATGGCGCCGTTATCGGTACAGTGGACAGGGCGAGGTACATATAGAGTTTTTGTCTCTTCAGCGCAGCGTTGCGCCATGAATTTTCTGAGACGTGGGTTGGAAGAGACACCACCACCAAGCACCACCGTTTGTATCTTTTGCTGGGAGGCAGCAAGAAGTGTTTTCTCCACCAGTATTTCGACCACCGCTTCCTGGAAGGAGGCACAGATATCTGCAATCTGTAAGGGGATATGTTTTTGATTTTCCCGGTTACAGTGATTTAATACAGATGTTTTTAATCCTGAAAAGCTGAAATCTAGAGAATCTTTTTCCAGCCAGGAACGGGGAAATTTAATAGCATCTGCGCAACCTTGCTCTGCATGTTTTGAGACAATTGGACCACCTGGATAAGCAAATCCAAGCAGTTTCGCTACTTTATCAAAAGCCTCTCCGGCGGCATCGTCCCGGGTGCGACCAAGTAGGGTAAATTCGGTGAAGCTGTCTGCTCTGTAGATTGAGCTTGTTCCACCGGAAACAACGAGTGCAATAAAAGGAAAGTCAGGTTTTTCTTCTTCAAGAAAGACAGAAAGAATATGTCCAGCCATATGATCCACCCCTACACAGGGAGTTTTCGTCACATAGGAGAGCGCCTTGGCATAGGAAAAACCTACAAGTAATGATCCTATCAAACCGGGTCCCTGGGTAACAGCAAGAAGGTCAATGTCTTGCAGAGTCACCTGTGCTCGTGTAAGCGCTTCATTGACCACAGGCACTATGGATTCAAGGTGGCGGCGGGAGGCAAGCTCCGGCACAACGCCGCCAAACCTTGTGTGGATAGTATCCTGGCTGGTCAGAACTGAGGAGAGCAGGTTACAGTCATCTTCAAGTACTGCAGCAGCAGTATCATCGCAGGAGCTTTCGATTCCAAGAGTTAGCATGTTTGTTTGTCTATTTGTGTCACTGTTGTTATTGCCTCCAGAGCAAATAACTGCTGGCGGAAAAGGTATAATCAGGGTAAGAGGATGCCAATATATTAGTCCTTCCACTCAAAGTCAATGATGTGTGGGATATAGTATATTATATACGTAAAAATCTAACCACTTCCTTCAATGGTAGAACAATGACAAAAGCAAAACTGAATCTCAATAATAGTGGCGAACTCGTTGATATGTTTGCACGAACCATATCTTACCTTCGTTTGTCTTTAACGGATAGATGTAATCTTCGTTGTGTCTACTGTATGCCGGTGGATAATGATGGAGGGCTTGAGGTCCTTCAGCATGAAGATCTTTTGAGCTATGAAGAATTATTGCGCATAGTGAAACTGGTTGTAGGAATGGGGATGAATAAGATTCGACTCACTGGGGGTGAGCCCCTCGTCCGTAGGGGAGTTATGAGTTTTATTCAATCCTTGGCACAACTTGATGGGCTAGATGAGATTCGCGTGACAACCAACGGCGTGCTGTTACATGAAAAGGCAGCAGGGTTGTATGATGCAGGTATTCGTAAGCTCAACATCTCACTCGATACCATGAAGCCTGAGCGGTTTAAGGAAATAACTGGAGCCGATCTTTTTCATAAAGTATGGCAGGGGATAGAGACCGCAGGGCGTCTTGGATTTGATGTCAAAATCAATGTGGTTGCCATGAACGGGGTTAATGATGATGAATTTGTAGATTTTGCACGGCTTGCCCTGGAAAAACCGTATCAAATTCGCTTTATCGAATTTATGCCCGTGGGGACGCAGTCCACATGGAATGAAGCATCATATATCTCTTCAAATGATCTTAAAAAAAGAATAGAAACTCTTGGCGAACTTGAACCATTACCCGGTTGTAAAATGGATGGTCCTGCCAGAGTCTATTCGTTGACCACCGAGGGTGGTTTGCAGGGAGAGGTTGGCTTTATCAGTCCGATAAGCCACCATTTCTGTGATACCTGTAATCGTTTGCGCCTGACTTCTGCCGGACGCTTACGAGCCTGTCTTCTCCATGATACGGAGGCCGATCTGAAAACTTTATTGAGAAGTGGGGCGACGGACGATGAAATCAGAGGGCTTGTCAAGCAGACTATTCTTGATAAGCCCAAGGGACATACTCTGGCCGAAGATCATGCGAAATGCAGCGGGCAAATGTCACGCATCGGTGGCTGATTCATCCGAGACCGGATAGGAACCGAGCCATTCAAAGTAGGAACAGAGAGCATTCAGCGTTTTACAGCAGTCTTTGACATTCTCATCTTCGATATGGCCCATGAGGTCAAGAAAGAAGAGGTACTTCCACTGCTTTCCTTTGATTGGTCTGGATTCAATTTTGGCGAGGTTGATTCCAGCACGGGCAATTACACTCAAAATTTCATTTAATGCACCCGGACGTTCCATATGACCAAGGAGTAGAGATGTACGATCCGCTCCACTGGGTGAGGGGGATTCTTTGCCTATAACGAGAAATCTGGTCGTGTTGCCACGATAATCTTCAATTCCTTTTACAACCACCTGCAAATCATAGGTCTTAATGGCAAGTGAAGAAGCTATTGCTCCGATATTTGGGTTTTTGGCCGCCATTTGAGCTGCAGCGCCCGTTGAAAAAACCGGGAGAGTGGGACAGGATGGCAAGTGCTTGCGCAGCCATTCCCGACACTGGGCAAGTGGTTGGGTATGGGATGCCACGGTCTGGATATCGTTAATGTCTCCCGATTGACAGACCAGATTGTGGGTGATTTCCATTCGTACTTCGCCGCAAATCTTCGTTCTGTACTTCATAAAGGAGTCAAGAGTTGAAAAAACAGCTCCCTCAATGGAATTTTCAACGGGAACAATTCCGTACTGGGTTCTTCCTTTTTCCACCTCCGAAAATACATCTGAAATTGATTCCATGGGACTGTAGGTCGCAGAGTGGCCAAAATATTTCACACCGGCAAGATGGGTGAAGGTGGCCTCCGGACCAAGGTATGAAACGGTGATTTTCTGCTGAGATAATCTGCAGGTGGTTATGATTTCATGGAAGATAGAGTGTAGTGCTTCGTTTGGAAAAATGCCCTTGTTGAGTTCGGTCAGCCGTTCGTAAATCTGTCGTTCCCGTAACGGATCCCACTTGGCTCGCTTGTTTTCGTTTTTCAGGTGGCCGATGGATTTGGCAAGGGAAAGACGATCTTTTAGAAGATCAAGAATGGTGTTGTCAATTTTGTCGATTCCATCGCGAACCGGGGTAAGATCACTGGCCATTTGTATTCCTTTTTCAGAAAAGGTTTATTTTTATCAAGTTATATTCCATGTTAGGTGGAATGTGATTTTTGAGAACAAAACATTCAAGTCGTATTTCCTGTTTTGTGCTGCAAAACACCTGCATACCGTCAGCAGGATATCTCTTTTTAGTACGGATTCAGAATATTATTAGCGCAATGTAGGAAAAACAAAAAAGTATGTCAAGTTGTAAAAAGGACTGGAATAAGGCGTCCTGCCGAGATATAGTCACTTTTTAAGAATGAATATACGTTTTATAACCCCAATATATAACAGTGTTGAATTGTTTTATAAAAAGAGAAAAGCCAGTCATGAGTGATAAACCAGTACAAAAAACCTACGAAGAAATTAATGCCAGAATTAAAGCGGGAGAGGCTGTTATTGTCACCGCTGAAGAGATGGTTGCTATTGTAAAATCAAAGGGTGCTGAAGAGGCAGCAAGGGAAGTGGATGTTGTTACCACCGGAACCTTTTCTCCCATGTGTTCGTCCGGAGCGTTTTTGAACTTTGGTCAGATGACTCCGACTATTAAAGCATCCAAGGTCTGGATTAATAAGGTTTCTGCCTATGCCGGTCTGGCAGCAGTGGATTGTTACATAGGGGCAACGGAACCCGTTGAAGATGATCCCTTAAATAAATTGTATCCAGGTGAATTTCGTTATGGCGGTGGGCATGTCATTGAAGATTTACTTGCTGGGAAAAAGGTGTTTCTAGAAGCTAAGGCCTACGGGACAGATTGTTACCTTGCTAGAAAGATGAAGAAAGAGTTCACACTTGATGAACTTCCCTATGCTATGCTCTGCAATCCCAGAAATGGTTATCAGAATTATAACTGCGCAGTGAATCTTTCGGATAAAGCTGTGCATACCTATATGGGGACCTTAAAACCCCATTGTAAAAATGCCAACTTTTGCAGTGCCGGTGAACTGAGTCCGTTATTTAATGATCCGCACTATAAGACCATTGGAATTGGTACCAGGATTTTTCTTGGTGGTGGTATTGGCTATGTTACTTCACATGGTAGTCAGCATAACCCCAACGCCCCACGTCATGAGAATGGAACTCCTGTACGTCCGGCAGGAACGATAATGGTTCAGGGTGATATGAAACAGATGTCATCTCGATATATCCGCGGCATATCAATCCTTGGCTATGGAAATACCATGGCAGTTGGCCTTGGAGTACCCATACCGATTTTAAATGCAGAAATGGCCGCTTACACCGGCGTTTCCGACGCAGAACTCTTTACCCAGGTTATAGATTACGGCTATGATTATTCCAATGGTATTAACAGAACCTATGGGGAAGTGAGCTACGCCCAGTTAAAAACCGGATCCATTGAAGTGAATGGTAAAAGTGTACCAACTGCACCGCTTTCAAGTCTTCCGATGGCCCGGGAAATAGCTGAAACCCTGAAATCCTGGATGATGGATGGAAAGTTTCTGCTGAACAAACCTGCAGATCTTCTGCCGGATGCGGATAGGTCCTGAGGACAAAAATCCTGAATAGTCACGATAAATATAAAATTCTTCTTGAATCTATCCGGAAGTATGAAACTGTTGCGGTTGCTTTTTCCGGCGGGGTGGATTCCACACTGCTGTTGCATGCTGCAATAGAGGCCATGGGCCAAGAAAAAGTCACTGTGTTCCATGGAATATCCGAACTAGTCAGCGATCGTGAAAAACAGAGTGCTGCTACTATCCTTGACGAGCTGCAGATAGAACAGAATAAGCGGCAGGAGATAGAGCTCCACCCTCTTATCTGGTCAGAATTTGTTGCAAATACTCAAGATCGCTGCTATTTTTGTAAGAAACGAATGTACCAAAGTTTTCTCCGTACCATTGAAAAACTGGGCTGTCAGGTTCTCTTTGATGGAAGCAACGTTGATGACTTGAAAACAGGGCGACCAGGCTTTCGCGCTATTCATGAACTTGGTGTTCAGACCCCATTGCTTGATGCAGGTTTGAATAAGGTGAACGTTCGATTACTCGCCAGAGAATTCAATTTAAGCAATCATGATAAAGCATCCAACTCCTGTCTTGCGACACGTCTGCCTGAAGGCAGAGGGATAGACAAAGAGGGACTCACTCTTGTTGAAAAATGTGAGGATTTTCTTTTAAAGCGTGGTTTTATTGGGTGTCGGGTAAGGCCTGAAGGAAAGAGTATTGTTCTTGAACTCACCGGAAAAGATGGGGAACGCTTATTAACATCCTCTGTACGAATTGATATTATTCCATTCTTTCAATCAATCGGGTTCTCCAGGATTCTACTTGATCTAACTTCCCGTCGTTAGAGGGATTTGTTTGAGCTGATATGTTTTCCTGATGAGGAGATTGTTCCTTGCTTCTGAATGGATCTTCAGTTAAGGTGTTTGGGAAAATTAGTATGTAAAAGCATGATATGAAGTGGCCCCCAAATCAAGGACAAATATTGTAATATTTAAGGTGTGTAGTTTAGCGTTCTCTTATGCTGCTATCGCAGCTGCTTCTTCGCCCCAATAGACTTCTGCCGGGGTCTTTCCTGAAAAG
>Ga0208901_1000618_pt1 | contig 14392 bp, 13 predicted proteins | sample AntAceMetag02UKF_FD_184764 | JGI IMG/M metagenome (GOLD analysis project Ga0208901, IMG submission 184764) | Saline lake microbial communities from Ace Lake, Antarctica - Antarctic Ace Lake Metagenome 02UKF (SPAdes) (version 2) | ecosystem: Environmental > Aquatic > Non-marine Saline and...
TGCCCGATTCAATGTGATCTACAAAAAATATTTTGGGGATGATTTGCCGGCCAGAACATGTATCCAGGCAGCCTGCCTGCCCTTTGAAACACGGGTTGAGGTCGAGGCAATCGCTCATGTGTAACAGGGTTTCCGAGCGATTCTAAATGAATGCCGGATGTTTTCCTCTGTTGACATCAAAATGCAGATTTGTTAAGAAAATCAAGTTTTTTCCGATAAGAGCATTCGTATTACGAAATCATAAACAAGACCATGTTTGAAAGAAAGGAGTATGTATTAGATGGAAGCATTAACCCCGTTTTATGAAGTAAATGAGGCCCTGGTGGCTATGGGGGCTGAAAAACTGAATCTCTGTATGCAGTGTGGAATGTGCACAGGCTCCTGTCCGTGGCGCATTGTGGACGGGCCTTTTAATATCCGCCGGTTGATAAGAATGGCCCAGTTGGGAGTCGAAGGATATGAATCCGACGATATCCTCTACGGGTGCACCACATGCAACAAGTGCGTGCTGAAATGCCCGAGAGGGGTAACCATTATCGATATCGTCAAGGCCATGAGGGCCATGATTGCCGAGACGGGGGCCATACCGGGAGTTTTGAGAACGGCTACAGGAAGTGTTCACAGCAACGGAAACCCATGGTCGGAACCAAGAGATAAGCGTACAGCCTGGATGAAGGAAATGGAAGTTCCTCTTTTCGAAGAAGGGACCGAATATCTTCTGTATGTATGCTGCACATCTGCTTATGACGCCAGGGGTCAGAAGGTTGCACGAGCCTTGGTCAAAGTGCTGACGGCAGCCGGCGTCAGTTTCGGGATCATTGGTGAAGAAGAAAGCTGCTGTGGCGAGTCTGTTCGAAAAATAGGCGACGAAGAACTCTTCATGAACACAGCGGAAAAAAACATCAAACTGTTCAGCGGAAAAGGGGTCACGAAGATCATTGCGACCTCGCCCCATTGCTATTATACCTTGACCCAGGAATACCCTGAGCTGGGTGGAGAGTTTGAGGTGATTCACTATACCCAGTTGTTAGCCGGGCTGCTGGAAGAAGGAAAATTGTCCCTTTCGAAACCTTTGGACAAGAAGGTCACGTATCATGATCCCTGCTACCTTGGAAGGCACAATGATATTTACGATGAACCCCGTGCGCTGATTTCGGCAGCGACAGGTGGGAACCTTGTAGAAATGGACAGGGTCAGGCATGAAAGCCTCTGCTGCGGCGCCGGAGGCGGCAGATTGTGGATGGAAACAAAACCCGAATGGCGTTTTTCAGACCTTCGAATAGAGGAAGCCTGCAAAACCGAGGCGCCCATTCTGGCTACAGCATGTCCCTACTGCATATCGATGCTCGAGGACAGCAGAAAAACCGTCAACAAGGAAGATGCCATCGAAATCAAGGATGTCGTAGAGCTTATTGCCGAAGCGCTGTAATCCTTTTATTCAGACAGCAGAAGCCTTGCCCAGCCCGCCCGCCATTGCCGGTCCAAACCGTATGTTACGGATAGTACAGGCGAGGCAGGCGGGACAGCAGGGCTTTTTGCGGTCTGGCTGTGGAAACCCATGAAAATTGCTTATTTTGACTGTTTTTCGGGCATCAGCGGCGATATGATTCTCAGCGCCATGCTGGACGCCGGGTTGTCATTTCCTGATCTTGAAGAACGTTTGCGGACCCTCCCCCTGGACGGCTATCATATAGTAAAAGGAAACGCCGACAGGAACCATATCCATGGAACCACCTTTTCCGTCCAGTGCGAAGGGGCACACCATCACAGGAATTTCAAAGATATTCGGGGAATCATCAAGCAGGGGGAATTTTCAGAACAGGTAAAGGAAACAAGTATTCAGATTTTTCGGTCTCTTGCCGAGGTAGAAGGCCGGATCCATAATAGGCCTGCAGATGAAGTTCATTTCCATGAGGTGGGCGCAATCGACTCCATTATTGACATTGTGGGAGCTGTTTATGGAGTCGAGAAGCTGGACATTCAATCCATATACGCCTCAAGAATACCCTTAGGCTCGGGCTTTGTAAAAACGGCCCATGGCAGAATGCCTTTACCGGCGCCTGCCACCATTGCCCTTTTAGGCGATATTCCGGTCTTTGATTCCGGCGTTCAAAAGGAAATGGTAACACCTACGGGCGCCGCTCTTCTCAAAGGACTGGTCTGTGCATTCGGGGAAATGCCGGCCATGAAAGTACAGCAGATCGGGTACGGAGCGGGATCAAGAGACCTGCCGGACAGACCGAATATGCTTCGGATTCTTATGGGGGAGCAGGATGCCGGCACAGGAACGGACACCGTTTTGGTGCTTGAAGCTAACATAGACGACATGAGCCCTGAGCGTTTGGGGTATTTGATGGACCTCCTTTTTGATGCCGGGGCGCTGGACGTGGCCTTTTTTCCCGCCCAGATGAAAAAAAACCGACCGGGGGTACAAGTACAGGTTATAGGGTACCCAGCCCATAGAGACCAGCTCCTGGAAATCTTTTTCAGCGAAAGTTCAACCCTTGGGGTTCGATTCCAATTTACAGAGAGGAAGGTGCTCCAGAGGGAGAAAGCCGAAGTAGAGAGTCCCTGGGGCAAAATACAGGTTAAGAGTATTTCGGGCGGGAACGGGACAAAACGATTTGAGCCCGAGTACGAAGTATGCAGGAATATTGCCCAACATCACCATGTTTCTCTGGAAGAGGTATACCGTTGGGTAAAACAGTTGACAGTTGACAGTTGCGGGTTGCGGGTTGCGGGTTGAAAAAGGCTCATCAGGAAACGAAAGAAGGCAATGTTTTGCTGTCCTTTCTGGAAGACCTGCGGGAGATAAGAAACTGTGAACTGTGAACTCTGAACCGTGAACCGCTCTCTTTCGATTAGGTCCTTGATGTCAAAAATTCAATCTGATAAGTTTTCACCGGTTGACTACTTTCGTAAGACTGGAATAAAGGGAAAAATGGTTCTTGTCCTGTCGTCGTGGTTCGGGTCCGGTTTTGCTCCCGTGGCGCCCGGGACATTTGGCACCCTTGCTGCCATACCGCTTGTCATGGGGTTTGGATTTCTTGGGCCCTGGGCGGCATTTCTCTGCGTCGTGGGGATTTCAGCACTGGCCATCTGGGTTTCCCAAAAGGCCGAAAGCCTGTTCGCAAAAAAAGACCCTTCTCAGGTTGTCATAGACGAAGTAGCGGGACTCAGTGTGACCATGTTCCTGGTCCCTTTATCCTGGTTGTCTATCTGTCTGGGCTTTTTTCTCTTCCGGTTTTTTGATATCCTGAAGCCCTGGCCGGTTAACCGGGCCGAAAAACTCCCGGGAGGGTTCGGAATCGTCTTAGACGATCTTGTGGCCGGGGTCTATGCCCAGCTTTTTCTCAGGGGCATATTGGCCTTAATTGGATGATAGGAAACATTAGCATGCACGGCGAAATCATTACCATAGGAGACGAACTCACAGCCGGCAGGACCGTTGATCTCAACGCCTGGTACGCGGCTGGGAAAATTGCTTCTTCGGGGTTGGAGATTACGAGGGTGACATCGGTAGGCGACAATACCGAAATGGTCTCCGAAGCACTGAAACGCGCCTGCCTCTCATCCCGCTTTGTTATCGTAACGGGGGGCTTAGGCTCTACCCGTGACGACATCACCAGTGAGATCGTTGCAGGGGCATTAAAGAGGCCTCTTTCATCGAATCTTGAAATGCTTGATAAAATCCGGCATTTTGTCAAAAAACGCGGGATAGAGATGACCCCATGTATCGAAAAGATGGCAAATCTTCCCGATGGCGCCACCCTGATTCATCCCGACGGCGCCGTCTGTGGTTATTCCCTTGTGGAAAAAGATGTTCATCTCTATTTTCTGCCGGGCGTACCGAATCAGATGCGTTATCTCCTGGACACTTTTGTTATTCCCGACATCCTGGCCCTTTACGACACCATTCCGGTGATGAAACATCGTGTTCTTAAAGTGTACGGGCTGAATGAACCAATTATTGCCGAAAAGCTGGAAAGCCTGGGGAACGAGACGGGGGAAGCCGTTCTGGGTTTCTACCCACATTTCCCAGAGAACCATATCACGATCACTTTACATGGAGAAGAGGCCTCGACTGTTTCGAAAAAACTGGACTGGATTGAGGCACAAATAATAAAGATTCTGGGAGACTATGTTTTTACTTCAGACAACAAGGACATAGAGGAAGTTGTCGGCGACAAACTGAAGGGAAAAGGATGGTCTATTGGATTGGCCGAATCGTGTACCGGTGGACTGATCAGTGATAGATTAACCGATGTTGCCGGCAGTTCCGGTTATTTCCAGGGGGGAGTTGTTTGCTACAGCAATAGTTCCAAAGAACACCTGCTCGGGGTGCGAAAGGAGACTCTGGTTCAATATGGAGCAGTGAGTTCTGAGACGGCCAGGGAAATGGCCGTGGGCATTCGCACGTGCATGAAGACGGATCTGGGAATAGCGGTTACCGGCATTGCCGGTCCGGATGGGGGCAGTAAGAAAAAACCTGTGGGTACGGTTCATATTGGCCTCAGCTCCGAAAACGATCTTTTTACACAACAATACAGATTCAGAGGCAGTCGCTCACAGGTAAAACTGAACGCAGCCATGATGGCACTGGATTGGGTGAGAAGAACCATTGATGGACATTCGATTATTCCTGGCATTTGAGCTGCCTGAAGAAATTAGAGATGTCGTGGGTCAAGTTTCCAAAGAGGCTGGAAAGCTGCCCCTGAATATTCGATGGGCGAAGGTTAAAAACATTCACCTGACCGTCGTTTTTATCGGCAATGTGGAGGAAAGCATCATTTCCCGGATCGAAGAGGTGGCGCGTCCGGCTTGCGGCAAAAGCCATCCATTTGAACTCTCATTAAATGGTCTTGGCTTTTTCGGGGATATGCGGAATCCACGGGTTCTCTGGGTCGGCTTGAATGCGGATCTGAAAGGAATGTCCCGTTTGAGGGATGACCTTCAGAGAGAACTGGCCCCTCTGGGAATAAAGAGGGAATCGCGCCCGTTCAGGCCCCATTTGACTCTCGGACGATTTAAAAAGGGGGTGGGATCTGTAACGCATCTGAAAAGGTTGCTCGCCCAACACAGAGAACTGACAAGTCCGGCAGGCATCCTGAATAAACTGGTTCTGTTCAAAAGTGACCTGAGAAAGGATGGCGCAGTATATACGAAGATCAACCAGTGGCCACTTGGGGGATGAGGGTGGTTGAGATCCGAGGTCTGAAGTCCCATGTCAGTTTCATATGAGCGGGGCCTCTGACCGGGAAAGATGGTCAGTCTGATCGAGAAAGAAACTTGCGCACAATTCTTTACCGCCCGCTTGTCCCGTAGCCGGGGCTTATCCCGGCGCTCGGGGCTACGCTCAAGACGCAAAGAACGCTAAGATTTTGTTTTTTTACCGAATCGGAACGGACGATTCGATAAAGCAATCAGCCCTTCGGGCATTTCGGGAGAATGGTTAAGTTCACACAAAAAAGAATAATGGCTGTTTTTTCGAATCGTCCGTTCCGATTCGAAAAAGGCTTTGCGGCCGCAGTTTATCCCGTTAAATTCCGAAGGACAGCTCATCATATTCAAACGGGGCGACTTTGCGGTTCACAAACCAATAACCGGATGAAGAGCACGAGTCGGGAAAAATGATGATTAATCCGTTTTCGGTTTTAAAATATTTTATCGAAAAACCAGCAGGGGGAGTACCATGGAGAGAGACAAAGCAGTTGATCAGGCCATTTCACAGATAGAACGTCAGTTTGGCAAAGGTTCCATCATGAAAATGGGAGAAGAAAATATCATCAGGATTCCCGCCATTTCCACAGGTTCCTTAACTCTTGATCTGGCATTAGGGGTTGGTGGTGTTCCAAGAGGTCGGGTGATCGAGGTATATGGGCCTGAATCCTCAGGAAAAACAACCCTGACCCTGCATATTGCGGCGGAAGCCCAGGCAAAAGGGGGCATGGTGGCCTTTATTGATGCAGAACATGCACTTGACATAACGTATGCCAGAAAGCTGGGAGTGGATGTGGACAACCTGCTGGTGTCACAGCCGGATACGGGGGAACAGGGCCTTGACATTGCGGAGATCCTTGTAAGGAGCGGCGCCATAGATGTGCTTATTATCGATTCCGTGGCGGCTCTTGTTCCAAGGGCGGAAATTGAAGGGGACATGGGGGATCACCATGTGGGACTTCAAGCCAGATTGATGTCCCAGGCATTGCGTAAATTGACCGCTACCATAAGCAAGTCAAAAACGAGCGTCATCTTCATCAACCAGATCAGAATGAAAATCGGGGTCATGTTCGGCAACCCCGAGACGACCACCGGCGGAAATGCCTTGAAATTCTATTCAAGCCAGCGCCTCGATATTCGTAGAATAGGGGCCATTAAAGAAGGGGACCAGGTAGTGGGAAATCGAACCCGCGTGAAAGTCGTCAAAAACAAGGTGGCGCCGCCTTTTAAAGAAGCGGAATTCGACATCATTTATGGAGAAGGGATTTCCAAGGAGGGCGATATACTCGACCTGGGCGTTGCCCACGACATTGTTGAAAAAAGCGGTGCATGGTATTCCTTTGGAGAGACTCGGATAGGGCAGGGAAGGCAGAATGTAAAACGTTTTCTTTCTGAAAACACTGACATCAGGGACGAAATTGCAGAAGGAATCATGGAAAAAACAGGATTGAATGCTATCCGGGCTGCCACCTCCCAGAAAGAGGAGCCTGCGGCCGAATAGAAAATATCCAGGTTTTCCCAGATTTGATAAAAAAAACCATGGCAGATGAATAGAAACGGTATCAGCATCTTTTTTTATCCACTGCCGCAGAGAGAGGATATCGCTGCACACCGGCGAAAACAGGAAAAGATGAAGAATTTTAGAGAAATCAGGAATGAATTTCTGGATTATTTCAAGAAACAGGACCACCGAATCGTAGAAAGTTCCTCTCTTGTCCCAAGAGATGATCCAACGCTCCTTTTTACCAATGCCGGTATGGTCCAGTTTAAAGGTGCTTTTCTTGGTGAGGACAATCTCGGATATACGAGAGCGGCGACGTCCCAGAAATGTGTTCGAGCTGGGGGGAAGCACAATGACCTTGAAAATGTTGGCTATACACCCAGACATCACACATTCTTTGAAATGCTTGGAAATTTCTCTTTTGGGGATTATTTCAAAGAGGAAGCAATCCTGTGGAGTTGGGAACTTCTTACGGAAATATACAAACTGCCTGCAGAGAAACTGCATATATCGATCTATAAAGATGATGATGAGGCATACGACATCTGGCGGGATACCATTGGCGTTCCTGCAGAAAGGATTGTCCGCCTGGGAGAAAAAGACAACTTCTGGTCCATGGGCGACACCGGTCCCTGCGGCCCCTGCTCAGAAATCCATATTGACCAGGGAGAAGAAATGGGATGCGGCGAGGCAGAATGTGCTCCCGGTTGCGATTGCAACCGTTTTCTGGAAATATGGAATCTGGTGTTCACGCAATTTGACAGGAGTGCAGACGGCACATTAACTCCGCTGCCCAAACCAAATATAGACACAGGCATGGGGCTGGAAAGAATTACTGCCGTAATTCAGGGGGTAACCTCCAATTACGATACCGATCTTTTCAAAGGAATCATCGGATTTATCGAGGAAATTTCCGGAAAAAAATATGGGGATCAAGCAAAACAAGACGTGGCATTTCGGGTCATTTCCGATCATGCGCGCGCTGTCTCATTCATGATCAGCGACGGAATTATGCCCTCAAATGAAGGAAGGGGCTACGTCTTGAGGCGAATCATTCGCAGGGCCATTCGATTCGGCCAGTCTCTGGAGTTGAAAGGCCTGTTTCTTCGCGGGGTCTGCAATCGCGTGATCGAGGTCATGGGGCCGGATTACGGAGAGCTTGACCGGTCCCAAAGCCTGATTGAAGGCTTGGTGGAAAGTGAAGAAAAACGTTTTGCCGATACCATGACTTACAGCATGAAAGTCCTTGATGATGAAATTCGAACCCTGAAAGCCAAAGGCCGGGAAACCATTCCCGGCGACCTGGCTTTCAGATTGTATGATACCTACGGATTGTCCGTGGATATCGTGGAAGACGTGGCGCGCGATGAAAATATGACGATTGAGATGGCCGGATATGAAACAGCCATGTCTAAGCAGCGACTTCTATCCCAGGAATCCTGGAAAGGAAGCGGAGAAGAAGAAATTCCGGCGGTTTTCAGAGCGCTTCTTGCGAAGGATTTGACACCCCGATTTTTAGGATATGATGGGCTTGATGTAGAAGCAAAAGTAATTTCTCTGATTTCCGACGGAAAGGAAGTTGCTTCGGTGGAACCGGGAATGGCAGCACAGGTTGTGCTGGACCAGACCACCTTTTACGCCGAAGCCGGGGGCCAGGCAGGGGATACAGGCCAACTCGGAAACGGCAGCGCCGTTTTCACGGTAACCAATACTGTGCGCTATGGTCGGGGCCTTATCGTTCACCAGGGAGTTTTGGAAGAGGGTCGTATTTCAACAGATGACAATATCGCAGCACAGGTTGCCTTCGAATCAAGAGCAGCGACTGCCAGGAACCATTCGGCAACCCATCTCCTTCACGCAGCCCTCAGAGAGGTGTTGGGAGATCACGTGAAACAGGCTGGATCACTCGTTACCCCGGAAAGGTTTCGTTTTGATTTCAGCCATTTCACCCAGGTGACCACAGAAAAGATTTTGGAAATTGAGAGGATTGTAAACAAACATATCCGTCAAAACCTGGAAATCAGAACGTCGGTGATGTCCAAAGAAGAGGCCATGAAGACTGGCGCCATGGCCATATTTGAAGAAAAATATGGGGACACGGTACGGGTCGTTCAAATAGGAGACGGGGTAAGCATGGAGCTGTGCGGAGGAACCCATACAGGAAGAACGGGGGATATCGGGCTTTTTCGCATATGCGGGGAGAGTGCGGTTGCAGCCAACATGAGGAGGATTGAAGCCGTCACAGGGGAAACAGCCCTCCTCTACGATCAAGACAAAGAAAATCATCTGAAAAATGCAGCCATGCTTCTGAAGACTTCACCGGAAAAGACGGTGGAGAGGATAGAAAAAATTCTGAAAGAATTGAAGGAAAAGGACAAAGAAATCTTGGTCCTCAAAGCAAAGGTTCTATCCGGAAAATCGGAAGACTTCCTGGAGAATGTGCGTGAGGTGGAAGGGATACAGGTAATTGCAAAAAAGCTCAAGGTTGAATCGCCAAAAGAACTCAGGGAGTGGGGCGATCGCATAAAAGACAGATTAAAATCAGGCATCATTCTTCTCGGCGCTGAAGCCGGGGGACGGGCCATCCTGACCTGTCTTGTTACAAAAGATCTTCAGGGACGCTACCATGCGGGGAATATCATAAAGCGATTATCGGCCATTGTTGGAGGAAAAGGCGGTGGGAAATCGCATATGGCTCAAGGAGGGGGCAACCAGCCAGAAAACCTGGAAAAAGCCATGGAAGAACTGGATGGTATTATCCGGGATGCCATTTTGTAGGGCTCAAAATAATAGGTTTTGGGGGCGCAGATTTCTGCAGGTATGCGCAGATAATTATTTAGAATAAATAATCAGAGATAATCTGCGTCCAAATTCTTTTTGGTATGACGCAGATCAGTAGGTTGGTTCATTATCAAAGAGAAAGATTTTGAAGCTCCTCCACCAGGTTCTGCCCTCTATCTTTTCCTTTTCGGCGAGTGCTTCATCTTCAGCAATTTGGTCTTTGCATTTCTTTATGTTTTCTATGGCTTCATAGTATTGCCCCAAGTCAGGGAAATGATCAATGATGTACAGGTAGCGATCCATAGCGGCCTGATACTTTTCCCCCCGGAAATAGAAGTTCCCCACATAAAGTTCATGCTCTGCCATCTGGACCAGGCTTTCCCTCAGTTTTCTCTTGGCCATGTTGGCGTAAGGGCTTTTTTTATACCGCTTGATGACCCTTTCAAACTCCTCCCTCGCCTGGAGGGTGTGGGACTGGTCCCTGTCTATCGTGCTTGCCTGCCGGTAAAAGCACATCCCCTCCTGATAAATAACGTAAGGGATATCCGGGTTTTTGGGATGAAGCTTTTCAAATTCGGAATATTCTTCATAGGCTTCATCAAACATTTCTCTCTGGTACAAAGCGTCCGCCATTTTCAGCTCAGCTTGTATGGCGTTCTTGCTGTAAGGATATCGATCCTTTATCTTCTGGAATTTTTCGGTAGCGGCTTCAAACTCACCTGAGTTGAAATCCTGCATCCCCTCACTCATCAGTTCTGCGGGGGTCGGCTCTATATCGTCTCCAAAGACCTTTTTCCAAAGTCCACACCCACTCAAAAGCAGAACCATGCAAATTCCCACAAGGAACAGGGAGAGCATTTTATAAAAGCTGGATTTCATCAAGGAGGCTATTTGAATCCCTCTAAATATTTTTCCGCTGCGAAAGTGGCGGTGGCGCCTTCTCCCACGGCAGTCACGATCTGTCGAAGAAGTTTGGACCGGATATCACCCGCAGCAAAGACACCAGGCACGGAAGTTTCCATGTCATTGTCGGTAATAACGTATCCATAAGGGTCCAGGTCCAGCTTTCCTTTTATCAGGTCATTCCCCGGACTGTACCCAACAAAAACGAAAACACCCTCCACCGGTAGTTGAGAAATTTCCTCGGTCTTGACATTTTTCAGTTCAATGCCCTCAACCCCATTTACCCCCAGAATCCGCGTCGGTATGGTATCCCAGATGAAGTGGATCTTCTCATCCGCCATGGCTCTTTCCTGAAGCAATTTGGTGGCCCGCAATTCATCACGCCTGTGTATAACATGTACGTTACTAACGAATCTTGTGAGGAAAAGAGCCTCCTCAATGGCAGTATCACCACCGCCTATGACGGCTACTTCCTGATCCCTGTAAAACGGTCCATCGCAGGTCGCACAATAAGACACCCCTTTCCCGGTCAACAGGGTTTCTCCTTCAATTCCGATTTTCATTGGAGTCGCACCCGTCGTGAGAATCAAGGCTTTGGATTCGTATTTGCCTTTGTCTGTAACAACCACTTTCTTTTCCGGTGTCAGTTCCAGACTGGTAACCTCGGTCAATTCAATTTTGAGGTCAAAGCTTTCAGCCTGTTTTTTCATCCTGTCGATCAGTTCAAAACCTGAGATCCCTTCAGGAAAACCAGGGTAGTTTTCCACTCGATCCGTGGTCATGACCTGTCCACCGGGGGCAAGTCTCTCTAACAAAACAGTTTTGAGCCGCGCGCGTGCGGCGTATAGGCCTGCAGTGAGACCTGCGGGCCCTGCTCCGATAATAATTAATTCTTCCATTTTCAACCTGGTATTTCACACTTGAAGACTATGACGTTTTCCCAAGGTCTCCAGTGCCAACCCCTTCAAAAAAAAGCCCGCAACAGAACAGACAAGAAGCGGGGTATGGTAAAAAAATCTACAGAAGTTTTTTCAATTCCCCGTCAAGATGACTTTTTGGATACGCGCCGACAATGGTCTGCGCCACTTCGCCACCCTTGAAAAGGATAAGTGTGGGAATATTCCGAATACCAAATTTGGCAGGCGTTTCCCTGTTTTCATCCACATTCATTTTGGCTATCTTTATTTTACCCTTATACTCCAGAGCCAGTTCTTCCACCACAGGCCCCACGGTCTTACAGGGTCCGCACCATTCAGCCCAAAAATCAACCATGGCAGGAAGGTCCGACTTTACGATTTGCTCTTCAAAATCAGCGTCCGTCACTTGCAAAACATCACCCATCACAATACTCCTTTATAATTTTCCATCGCGCTTGAACCCGTTTTCAAGCTTTGGTCTTTTTCCTTGATTATGCGGCTGGCGCTTCTACCGGCGTTTCCAATATTTTTTTCAAATTATTTATAATGGTTACGGGAACAGGTCCGGAGTTAAGGTAAAGATCCAGTACCTGACGAGACGTTTTCGTTTTTTGCTCCACCTCTGCCCAGTCCACGCCCTTTTCTTCCACCTGCTTCATCAGTTCACTCAGTTCTTCAGAATCCATAGTATTCCTCCCTATTTCTTTTTCTTGGATGGTGTCAGGTCAGGGGGATAAACAAATTTAGGATCTATATCATAGGTCCATGGTAGCCCCCACCATTGCCACCCGTAATGCCTTTTGTGGTTAAACCCATTAATTTTATTTCTTTTAGCAAGTTGTCTGTAAAATTTTTGTTCGTTGCTGTCTTTAAAAAAGGGAAATTCGGGCCCTTCAAATCCATTTTCCACATCATAGATATTCTTGAAACCGGCGGCCATCAGTTCTTTTGCCGCAAGAGCACTCCTGACCCCGTTTGAGCTGATAATCAGCAGGTTGTCCGTTTTCTTGAAGACTTTGGATATTTGCTCTATAAATTTTTTGTTCTTTTTACTAAAGGCGTACCTGTGCTCATCATTGATTTTTTCGAGATCCTGCGTCAAGAATCTATAGGGAAAAAGATAAGCATTAATGGGGTGCCCCACAAATTGGTACTCAGCTCTCGTTCTTACATCGATAAGGTAGGTCTCCGGCACCGTATTCAACATATCGTAGGCTTCAAGACTCAATATCTGTTTTGGGTCCTGAGCAAAAGAGTGTCCGAAAAAAACAAGCAGGATCACCAGAATCATGGGATATGTCAGGAATTTGATTTTTCTCATAATCTCTCTTCTTCAAACAAGAAATTGTGGACTTAAAGCGACATTGCAAAGCATCTTTCCGTTGCAAAAAAAGGCAAAAGAACGACTAAAAGGAAACTTTGACCCCGAACCAACCTAAAAAGCAATATCAGGAAAATCTTGAGTGTAAAGAAATAATCAAGTACCATGGTTTTGTCAATGAAAAATGAGCATCTCCAATTGCAAAGACTGCAGCTTTGAGGACTGTTTCACCGATGAACCGGATCGAAAGTCCGGCAAACACAACTTTATTAGAACATAGGAGACTTTGCATGACCACGGCCAAAGTGTATTTCTCGGATTTGAGGACTTCTTTCAAAGAGAACCTGCCTGCCAAAATAGTCCGGCTTGCTGAGAGTGCCGGGATAAATAAAATCATTTCTGACCGAAACCTGGTTGCCGTCAAACTGCATTTCGGAGAAAAAGGAAATACAGCTTTTATTCGCCCTGTACTTGTCAAACCTGTCATCGGAAAGATAAGGGAATTGAAAGGCTCCCCTTTTCTCACGGATTCAAATACTCTTTATGCCGGGACGAGGAGTGACAGCGTTTCCCATCTGTTGACGGCAGCGGAAAACGGTTTTAGCTACCCTGTCATCGATGCACCGATCATCATTGCAGATGGCCTTCGGGGCGCCGGGTCTTCGAAAATAAAGATCGACCAGGAGACGATACAGTTTGCTTACATCGGCAAGGATATTGTTGAAAGCGACGCTCTCATAAGCCTGGCGCATTTCAAAGGACACGAGCTTTCCGGTTTCGGGGGCACCATCAAGAACCTTGGGATGGGCTGCGCTTCCAGAAAGGGTAAGATGGATCAACATTCGGATTTGTCCCCCAAAGTCAAGTCTAAAAAATGCGTTGGCTGTGGCGATTGCGTGGCACATTGTTCTCAAAAAGCATTGTCTATCAAAGAGAAAAAAGCCTCCATAGATACAAAAAAATGTATCGGATGCGGAGAATGCATACTGATCTGTCCAAACGGGGCCATAGACGTTCGATGGAACGCCGATATTCCTCTTTTTCAGAAAAAAATGGCAGAATATACAGTTGCGGTACTAAAGGGGAAAAAAGGGAAATGCCTTTTTTTCAATTATCTGATAGATATTTCTCCCGCCTGTGACTGTTACGGGCACAGCGATTCACCCATCGTCAACGATATCGGTGTGCTTGCATCAACGGATCCTGTAGCCATTGATCAGGCTTCCGTTGATCTGGTAAATCAGCAGCAGGGCGCGCCGGGTTCCTGCCTCAAAAATTGCCTGTCCACGGGAGACGACAAATTCAAAGGGGTCTATCCCAAGGTAGACTGGAATATCCAGCTCGAACATGCCGATAAAATTGGATTGGGTAGTCGAAAATACGAATTGATTCCGATTTGAGTCAGCGAACCCGCGTATGCTGCTTGCATTTGGATCTTCCCTGTGATAAGGGAGATAGCATAATTTTTGAATAATGAAGGAGTAAGATTATGGAAATCAAGGTGACAGAAGCAGAACAGGAACGATTGAAAACCAAACCTGAGGATGAGTCCGCTCTTGGGTTCGGAGAAATTACTACCGATCACATGTTTTCAATCGATTATCGATCTGAAAGTGGTTGGGGAAATCCAAGAGTTGAACCATACGGGGATTTGCACATTGATCCCGCCGCCATGGCTCTTCACTACGGCCAGGAAATTTTCGAGGGTCTCAAAGCCTACTGGGGAGCAGATAACAGCATTTACCTTTT
>Ga0208901_1000621_pt1 | contig 14341 bp, 8 predicted proteins | sample AntAceMetag02UKF_FD_184764 | JGI IMG/M metagenome (GOLD analysis project Ga0208901, IMG submission 184764) | Saline lake microbial communities from Ace Lake, Antarctica - Antarctic Ace Lake Metagenome 02UKF (SPAdes) (version 2) | ecosystem: Environmental > Aquatic > Non-marine Saline and Alkaline...
CTCATTTTAATTTATTTATATTGTTCTATATAATAATTTTAAAATTCAGATAGACTAAATTTAATTTAAGACTTCTTTTTCAAACTGTTGCATAACGTTAAGTATATGAAAAGTAAGCGATTTCGAAGCATAAATCTTTCAATTTACAGAAAGCTCAAACGGGCTACAAACCTTGATGCTACTACCATCTCGCTTATTTTTTATATACATTGTTGGCGTTTCGTACTTTTCTAATTCAATTTCATTTCAGTATTCTTCTTTATTTCCTTAGCAATGTCCGGTCGTTTTAATTTTATTATTTCATCAAATATCTCTTGTGTAAATGGAGCAACCCAATATTGAGAATTTTCTTCTGGTGTCAATCCCAAGTCAAGAGAATCAGTATAATCACTTGACATAAAATAATGGTCGTTCAAATAGAAAATGTATGCAAAATGCTGAATAAACAAAGATTCAATGTCGAACGAAAATGCATCCAGATATTTAATTCTTTGCGGATTATGAATTTCATTATCATTCAGCAATAAATTATGATAAAAATTGTAATGGGTATTATCATTACATCTATTTCTAATTTTTTTATATCTATCGTCTTTTTTTAACAATTCACTGATTTGCTTTAGTTTTGAAGATTCTTTTATGTATTGTGAAATAACTCTGAATTCAGGAATTGATTCAGTTCCTTTTCGCCAATTATCAATTTTCTCAACAATAAAATTATCAATACTGAAATTGTCTTGTAAGTAGATATTTGAATAAATATTTATAAAAGTTGAGTCAAAATATTTTCTCAATAAAGCATATGCATCATTAATTCGTCCTTTACTTAAAATCTCCTTTATCGAATCAATTGTCCCTTTAATTGAAGAATAAGTATACGTGTCGAGATTTAAAATTGCTTTAGTCCCCATTGAAGTCCAATTCATAATTGAAAAAGACAAAGAATCATAAAAATCAGAATATTTTTTAAGTTCTTCAAATATCTTATGTTCTGTAAATTCTTTTCCTAATCTCTCTTCGATTGAATAATTTTGCAACATTGACCTATTTAATATAAATTTTTAATATTCCTCGAATGGCCTTATTCTTATCTCTATCTCTTAATTCAATAAGGGTTTCTTTTAATTCTGATTTAAGTTTATCACTTTGAAATACCAACTGTAATGTTTCGTATCTCAGAAATGAACTTTTATCTTTTAATGATTTCGTAATAAATAACTTAACAGTTTGGTTGTCTGCTGGGTCAACCTTTTGTTTATATAATATCTGTTCCAAAGAAATTGCTGCGGCAATTTTATGTCCTGTTTCTTTAGAATTCATAAGGGATTCAATATCATCAACTCTTAAACCAATACTATATTCTTGAATTCTACTCTCAATAATTCTTCGTTGGTCATAACTTGAGTTTATATATTCTTCCCCAAGGTTTTTGATTCCGTCAATTTGCAATGCAATAGTTGAACTAATTAGAGAATCAGTATCAGAATCACTTACATCTTCGCCCTTTGCTTTGGATTCTCTGATTTTCTCAACTTCTCTGAATTGCACTTTCAAAAATCCGCCAAAATCTAGATTATCACTTTCATTAGTAATCCTTTTAATTAAAATAATAATTTGTTTCTTGAAAGCAAAGAAAACAATCAAACCAACTATTGGCCAAATTAAACTATCAACGTATTTTTGTATTATTTCCCAATCTATTTCACACATATGTTAATTCTTTTAGTGTACTGTTTAGTATGAACGCCAACGTATGGCGCTATGCTGCGTTGCGCATTTAATAGTACAAATTTTTCTGCTTACAAATATATTAACTTAATACACATAAACTGCATATTTACAACGAATTGCGCTATGCAGTATGAGCGCGTGTTGGCAGCTGGCTTTTTATATTTCAGTGTTTCTTGTGCGTTGGCAAGACATACTCTTTTGCAATTTTTGGTTTGTGTGTCAGCCCGTGGGAATTGCAAATGGGTATGGCTTTTGTGTCGGCTATTTTTTGTCTTTTAGTTTTTTTGCAGTATTGCTAATCTGTTTAATAAAATCCTTTTCTACTTTTGATATTTCACTTTGTCTTAATTCTTTATATTTTTTATATTCCGAATGTGCTTTTTGCAAAGCTTGCTTGTGACTAATGGTTCCAGCGTGATTCAAAATATTCTTTTTTGTCATTTTCAGAAAAATGTCAAGTTGCTCAATCCAGTCTTTCATATACATTGCTGTTTGATCGAGTGCTTGTATTTCAGCAATTTCGAGAAATGCTGTAACAATTCTATTCAATATATTCAGTTCTGGTTTTGTCAGATAGTTTTTCGCTATTTCGGTTTCTTTTTTTGTTGGTTTAGTCCCTTTATAATTACTAAGCCCAAGGTTGGATTTTGTTGAATCTACTCTTTGATAAATTACTTCGGCAGCTGTTTGTCCGTGTGCTGCCCAATGCATCTTGTTTTGTACAGTCTTGAAAAATATAACAGACATTTCCAGTGATGAGTCATAATCTATACTTGTTGCATAAATATCTAATATCTTACGCCAAAAAACCTTTTCAGATGAACGAATATCTCTTATTCGAGCTAATAACTCATCGAAATAATTACCACCACCTGCCTGTTTTAGTAGTTCGTCGTTCATTGTAAAACCCTTCACTATGTATTCTTTAAGGCGTGAAGTTGCCCACTGGCGAAATTTTGTTCCTTGATGACTTTTAACCCTGTACCCAACGGATATTATTACATCTAAACTATAAAATTTGACAGGACGGTCCGAACCACTAATGTGCAAAATTTGCACATTGCTTTTTTCTATTAGTTCCCCTTCCTTAAATATATTGTTTATATGTTTCGTAATTACTGAGCGTTCTTTTTGAAAAAGTTCACTCATTTGTACTTGTGAAAGCCAAACAGTTTCTTCTTCTAAACGGACGTCAATCTTTGTTTGTCCATCTTCGGTTTGGTATAAAATTATATTGCTGTTCATTTTCTATGATGTAGTTCCAAAGAAATATTTAAAAATGATCTTACTTGTTTTCTCATCTTCAATCCATTTTATTAACTCTTTTAGCCATAAATATTTCGACTGAATATGTTCATTATTCTGATACAACTCTATGTTTTTGTCAATAAACTCATTGATTACTGGTAGAATTATGTCTTCTTGCGGTAAATTTTGCTTAAATAGACCAAATGCTAAACCTTGTATTTGGTCTATTAGTTTATCTAAATTATCTGTTTTATCTAAATCGCTCTTGGCATCGTTATTTGATTGTTCAATTTGAGCTAAAGTGCTAATACTTATATTTATAGGGTTTAGAAAATACTTGTTCTCCCAATCAATAATTAGAGTCTTAAATAAACCATTTCTTTTTAAACTTTCAATACTAATGTTTTGGATTCGCACTACAATATTCTTGTCAATTATGACTCTTGGATAAATAGCTTTTTTGCTCTCTAATTGATATGCATTAACTAATCCTTTAGAAAATATCATGTTGTCATCAGCAAAATAAGAGCCTGTTGAAATTCCACCTCGCAAAAAGAATCCTTTAGTCATCATAATTTCCTGAAACCCTCTAACAAAACTTACGATAATATTAAAATTATGAAGAAAATCTCTTTCATTGTTAAAAAAAGGAACTGAAATACAAACATTATCTGAAAATGTTTGATATTCGAGATACTTCATCGTATCAGTATCAGACAAAGATTTATTGTTTAAGAGTGTTTCTATTGTTAGAACAAATGATTCTTGTAAATCTTGAAGAGATGTTGAAAAGTAACTTGTATCGTAATCTTCAATGATATTACTAAATCCTAAAATATCCAAAAAACAAACTATTCGAGGCTCAGTATCTACTAATTCCTTTTTAAAATAGTCTTTAGGATTTTTAGATAATTCTATTTTAATCCCTCCGTTTTCATTGTCCCCTATACAAATGTTAAATATTTTAGAAAAATGATTAATCTTATCTGTTAATAATGTTATGTCAAACGTACCATTATCAATAGTTTTATTTTCTAAATCATAAACTTCATCAATAATTTCATAAAGAACTTCCCGACACTCTTCTTCCTCTTTTAGCGAATACTCTTTTTTGTCTGTATCATTTTGAATAATTGACTTAATTAAATCTTCCAATATATCCGAATAGTCTTTTACAAAAAGGTTATGTCTTTCATTATCGTTGATACTATCAGTATTATAACCAAATAGTAGTCGTTTTAGGGATTTCTTAAAGTTTGTTAGTATAAGATTATGGTCTTGGATTTTCCTTTTTTCTTCAAAAATATCGCTTAGAATATTTTGAATATATACTTCTTTTACCCAAACTATTGCAGAATTAGTTATTAATCGTTTTACTGATAATGTTTGTTGGGTATATTGTAATTTTAATAATTCTTTTGGAATAATATTTTTTGAGGAAACACTTAAAATAAAATCAAAAATATACCGTAATCTAGAAGTATTATCAGTTTTTTTATTCCAAAAGTTAGACTGAAAAAATATGTAATGCTCTGGATTATCAACATTATAATTAAATAGTACTTTACAAACTGTATATTGGTTATTAACTTTATCATTAGTTTTCCAATTATCAACTTGTATAGAAACATCACGAATTATATTGTCAGTAATAATAATTTTAGTGATTGAATCATCCCAAATTTCAAGTTCTATAGCTTTCTCAATTATTGGAGTAAAGTAGTTTAATAAAGTTTCTCTGTATTGTTCTCCGTTGTCGATTCTAATGTCCAAAAGTTTCTTCATATAGAATCCTCCACAAGTTTAATCTCCTTCTCACTCAACCCATACAACTCATAAACCATTTGGTCAATTTCAATATCAGTTGTATTTATTTCGGTTTGTAATTGATTTATTTCATTTTTGTAGGCATTAAAATATTCTTCCCACTCGTCTTGTTGAACAAGTGAAAGTTTTGTTTTTTGCTTTTTAAGTTCTGAGACAAAGGTTTTGAAATCGTAGTTGTAAAATATTTCTAATTTCTTACTGATTTTATTTATTTCAAAATTGTCATTTATTCGATTTAGAAATTTGTTTTTCTTGACTTGAAGCAATTTGGTAAATTCTAATATTCCATCGACCTTCTCAATAAAGGGGCGTTGCTGCTCATTTGATATATTTACAATAGGAAGTTGCTTACAGTTTGCAATTAGAATTTTTTGAAATAAATCTTTTTCAATATCTAGAAATTTATATTTATGATAATAAGTAATTAATTTAGAATTCATTAAAGATAAAATGAATTTCACGCTTTCTTTGTTTTTTGGAATAACTGAAAATCCAATTTGTGTAAAATAAAGGGATTCATCAGTAAATCCAGCATAAATTCTTGGAGGTTTACCAGACACGATTTGTCTTACGATAATTCGAGGTTCCGTAAAATACTTTTCTTCTCGCATTGCACCTAACCAATCCCCATACTTTATATATTCCCGAATCTGATTTGTAACATTAAATCTTAGTATGTTCTCACCTGCAATTAAAGGCTGATATGAAGTATCTAATTTTTTATTAGAATGGAAAGCCCTTGTTTTAATTGTCTCTTGTGAGTGCCCTTGATATTTGTCATATGGTGTTATTCCCAATGAGAAATCTGAAATATCACCTAATTCGTCAGTTGAAATTTGTATAATCTTATCCAAAAGGGATATATCGGAAAGGGAAAGAAATATGTTATAGTTCAAGTTCTTGTCCTTCTTCCAAACAGATTTATCTATGATATTTATACGTGAATTATCAATAAAGTTTATTTTTTCTGATTTTGGATAAACAATAATATTAACAGTTTCTCTGCTATTGTCTTTTCTGAACTCAAAAATTATTGTTTCAACCTTTGCATCAATAAATACATCGTCTGGTAGTTTGACAATTTTTGTTATTTCATCAATTAAAAGTTTTCTAATTCTTTGATAAGATGAATTTACAAGTATTGAATTAGGATTTATGAAAGAAACGTATCCCTTACTTTTCACAAGTTCATATGCTTTTTCAATAAAAATAGAATATAGATTAATTCTGTTTTCTGTAGTTTTGTAATATTTGAACAAGCCTTTAATTAAATCTGTATCAAGAGCTTTAATGTCAACATAAGGCGGATTCCCAATAACAACATCAAAACCACCATTTTGCATTATTTCTTTAAATTCCACATTCCAATCAAACGCTTTTACACCTGCAATTTCCGGGTCATCAATAAGCGAGTTCCCACATTTAATATTATCATTTAAACTGGATAGTTTCCTGCCCTTTTGTGCGGTCCGTAACCAAAGTGATAGTTTGGCGATTTCAACACTTTCCTCATTGATGTCAACACCGTAAAGATTGTTTTCAAGAATGGCTTTGTCAGTGTCAAATAATCTTAATGCCGTGTTTGTAAGTTCAGCAATAATGTCATCTATATTTTTATGTTCTTCAATTAAAAAATTTAATGCCTGATTTAAAAAAGCACCACTACCACAAGCAGGGTCAACAATTTTTAAAGAAAGTAGCCAATCCTTGTAGTCGTTAAGTTTTTGATATAGTTTTTTGCCTTTTGTCAAAAGTTTACCATCTTTTGCACGGTAGGAACCATCAAACTCAATTTCTTCAATTTCTAATTCTTTCCGTTTTTCGTTGCAAAGTGTTCCAATTGTATTTTCAACAATGTATTGAGTAATGTATTTTGGTGTATAAAAAACTCCGTCTTTTTTTCGCTTGCTTTTGGTTTTGTCAGTAGTTGTGCCTTCAATCTCAGCTGTAATTTCTTCAATTTCCGAAAGTGAATGTTCAAAAATATGTCCGAGAATATTTACATCAACTTCGGTATTAAAATCGTATTCTGAAAGTTTAAGCAAATCATCAATTAAGATTTTATCGTCAATTTTCAGATTGTCCAATAATTCATCATTGTAAAAAAGTCCGCCGTTGTACGCAGGAATATCATCGGTAGCTGTTTTTCCTTTTCTGCCTGTGTTTAAAAAACCAAAATACTGTTTATAAATGTCGTAAATTGGTTTCTCCTGATATAACTCCTCAAGTTTATGGTATGTATCAATTATTCTCGAAATAGAATTTGGTGGTAAAAGTCCGCTATCTTCAGCAAATAGGATAAATAGAAAACGGTCTAATAGTTTTTGTGATTTATTAAATAATGTTAGTTTGTCGCTATCCGGATTATTCTTGATTAGGTTTTCAAAAAGTTTATTTTTAAAGACTGAATAGTCTTTGTAAAGTTTATCGGAAACTTGCTGTTCATGAAATTTGGTTTCCTCTTTTAGTTTCAGTGGCAAATTCGAAAAAATACTATCTGCATTAAGCAATAAATAGAACAATTCAAAGTCTTCTTTTTGAAGATTGAATAAATCAAATTCTTCATATTCATGTGCATAATCAATATAAAATCGTAATTTCTGAAAGTTTGAGGTAATTACATATTTACATTCTGGCTGATTGTTTTTATAGTTAAATGCTTGGTCAGTAATACTTTTTAAGTCTTTTGTTTTTGTGGATTTAAGTTCTATTACAGCAACTGCTTTTTCATTTTTCAATATTGCACCATCTGCCTTTTTTCCATCTCCTTGATTCTTAAATTCCCTTGCCAGGTTATAATTGGAATCGGGTTTTAGTATGTACCCAAAAACATCAACAAATAAGTCTCTTAAAAAACCGTCTTGATATTCTTCTTCTTTTAGTTTTTTTATTTCTTCAATCTTAGCTGGACTATAATTCGTTCTGAATATTTGATATACTTTCTCAACCTGCTCTTTGTCAAGGTTGTCTAGATGTCTATTTATTACAGATTTTTGAAATATTGTCATTTACTAAATCTATATTTTATTGATGTTCAAAATTACAACTATTCTGGTGCGCAGGAAAGAAATAGCTCTTTTGGTTTTTAGCGTTGATATGTGTGTCGGCAAAAACCAAATGTGCTATGGTGCGGTGGGTTTTATATTTGTTCTTTTTAGTAGTATTGTGATTTTTTCTTAGCTTGCTGCCAACGGCTCTGCTATGCGCCGTTGCCGTTGTACTTTATTTTTTTTTGATTTGAAAATTTCATTTCAAATTTACTAATTCTTTTCTAACTGAAGCCAGAGCTGCGGCTATGGCGTATAAGCTATTGTTAGCTGCTGTGGTTTTTATATTAAGCTATTGTCTTGCAATATTCACTGACCTGTTACTTGAGTCATCTAGTAATTACGGATCCTCGCTATCAGGCATCAATAAAATTCATTAGATAAACAACCATGCTTTTGCTGAAAATAAAATATAACTATCCACTTGCCCAATGATATTCAATTATTATTTTTTCTTGGCATTCTAATATGGCGACAATAAAAAGCGAGTCGAACTAAAATTAATATTTTGCCAGTCTATATCGTAGTACTAACATTGGTGAAGAAAAAATGCCTTAGCCTATCCTATGAAAGTATCTCAAAATGATATCCGGCATTTTATTTCTTGTAACTTTTTTCTTGATAAAAAAGTAACCAAAAAATCAAGAAATAACGATGCTATCCCCACGCAAAGGCCTGCCCACGCCCGCCGTTTTTTCGAGCCTGCGCGCTTTTAGAATGTTGATAATTATCAAATCTATTTTCCATTAAAAAAAACTTGACTTTGTCGTTGATATTTAGTACATTGTAAAATAATTTCTGATTAGAATATAATCATTCTAATCTTCAAAGTTTTACAATGTCAGTCCTGTCATACTTAGCACCCCCTAATTTCCTGTGAATCAGTCTAGATGGTATGAATAATCCTCCATTGCAGCTAACGTTTGAATATGATGCGTGCCGCATCTTTATTCAATAAGTGTCTTTGGTTTACGTATTTTCAAATTTACTAAATCATTTTCTGTGAAAATGAAATTGCGGCATGAATTATATTTTTTGTTAGCAACCGTATTTAGTTAACAAATGATTCTATTGATATTAATCTATGTTTAAAATATGCCCAATAAATATTTTGTTTATCAAATGTTTCAATTACACCTAATTGGTCATAATGGTTTAATATACCTATGTCTACTTTATCTGATTCAACGATTATGTAATCAAAAGATTCAATCCAGCCACCCCAATATGTCATTGTAATAATTCCATCATTCTGTTTTTCAAATGATAAGCAATTAATATCTTCAAGATGCCTTTGTAGGGTGTCTAATTGTCCAGATGTCCATTGAAAATATTTTAAAATGTTCTCAAAGTCTTTTTCTTTTCTATTTCCTTTATAATCATAAGTCCAATTAATTTCAGTCCAACTGGTGTCTAAAAGAGTCTGGAAATTAAAATTTTGGTTTTCCTTTAAAAAAGACTCTTCAATTTCTGTTGTTGGTTCACCTGAATAGGATATTTTATTCTTATTTGAATTTGAAAAGTATATGAAAAACTCAGATTTGTCATTTCCAACGTGAGTTGTGTTTATTTTTACAATGTCGTTTTCATAAAAATATATCATGTCTATTGGCTTAACTTTCTTTCCGAAATCTAGAATAGTAGGAAAATCCTGGTAATTTCTATCAAAGTTATCTTGTAAACTGTAAACGATTTTGAAAAAGTTCTTTCTCCAAAAGATTTCTTTCAAATAGAACTCATTTACTACATATCCAGCAATTAACAAGAATATCATTCCAAAGAGAATCCAAATATATTTCAGTCTTATTTTCATTTATATGGTTGCTAACGGTTTGAATATGGTGCGTTTGGCATTTTGGAACGCTTCATTTTCAAGTTACGACTAAATTAGTTTATTACTAATGTCTTCATATTTAGCACTATCTGCCAAATGCACTATATTTGTTGTTAGCGTTTCGTGCTTTATTATTTATCTGTCTGTCAGCGTTGGCAAAGACATACTTATTGACAAGTTTTGGCTTGGGCGGTGGAGCGACTTGGCAATGTGTATGGCTTTTAGCGTTGGCATTAATATAATGTTTTACAAATCTTATCAACTCCTTTTATTAAATCTTCAATGTCTTGTTTTGAAGGTTCTATTTCTTTTTTGTGGTCGCATAAATTTCTTAAATCACCTAAATGTTGAATAAATCTCCAATCCTTTACTTCAATTATTTCATTGTCTTTAAGTAATTGATTGAAGTCATTAATTGTTGGATTTTTCTTTCGACTTGAAATATTATGATTTTTGCAAACTTGTGATAAATGCCCTTCCAATACAACACCAGCAATTGCACCTGCTCCCCTAACAAAACCTTTTTTGTTCAATTCTGCTGCTGTATCAAGTTCGTTATCAAACAAGTCAGCCTGTAAAAGTTGTTTAATTTCAAATAAAGAACTTTCCAATCTCCTTTGAACTGATTTTAAAATAGTTAACTGGTTGTCAAATAAAGTAATTGCGATTTCTCTGTTTGTTGGCGGTTTTGTATAACTGCTAATTTCAAAATCCCAGTCCGTACCTTTAATAAATTTACCAGGAGTATGATTGATGACATTTCTTAAGCAATCACCTTTATTAGTATTGTAATAAAGAACAAAATCATCTTTACGTTTGGGTAAAACAATGCTTACAAGTGCAATGCTTTCACTGTACCAAACTTCATAGTCTTTCTTAAAATACTTTAATCCATCTTCTTTATTAAGATGTTTCAACAAAGTATTGCCTTCACCAATTAAAACGTTTAAATCTTTTTTAAATCTGTCAAGATTTGAATTCATATCTTTTCTATTATTTCAATTTCTTCTTCTGTCAATTCGTAGAGTTTGTAAACCATTTGGTCAATTTCCTTGTCCGTTGCATTTACTTCATCTTGCAATAGATTTATTTCATTTTTGTAAGCATTAAAATATTCTTCCCACTCATCCTGTTGAACAAGAGTAAGTTTAACTTTTTGTTTTTTAAGTTCTGTAACAAAAGTTTTGAAATCAAGGTCGTAAAAATTGGTTAATTTTTTATTGACTTTAACTAAATCGAAATTATCAGTTACTCGATTCAAGAACTTAGTACACAGTACTTGAATTTGGTTGCTTTGGTCTAAAATTTTATCAACATTTAATATAAATGGTTGTTGCTGCTCATCTGAAATATTTATAATAGGTAGTTGCTTGCAGTTTGCAATAAGAATTTTTTGGAATAAATCTTTTTCAATGTCAAGAAATTTATATTTATGAAAATAAGTAATCAATTTAGAATTCATCAATGATAAAATGAATTTCACACTTTGTCTGTTATTTGGAATAATCGAAAAACCTATTTGAGTGAAATATAGTACTTCGTCACTAAATCCTGCATAAATTCTCGGTGGTTTGCCTGAAATAATTTGCCTTACAATAATACGAGGTTGAGTAAAAAATCTTTCTTCGCGCATCGCACCCAACCATTCACCGTATTTAATGTATTCCTTTATTTGATTTGTAACACTGAACCTTATTATGTTTTCTCCTGCAATTAGTGGTTTATACGTTGTATCTAACTTTACTTTAGAATGGAACGCTCTTGTTTTTATTATTTCTTGAGAATGACCTTGATATTTGTCGTAAGGCGTAATTCCTAAGGAAAAATCTGCAATATCACCTAATTCATCAGTTGAAATTTGTTTAATCTTGTCTAAAAGATTTATATCTGATAAAGAGAGGAAAATATTGTAATTCAAATTTTTATCACGTTTCCAAACTGATTTATCAATAATGTTGATTCGCGAATTATCAACAAAGTTTATTTTTTCTGCTTTTGGATAAACAATTACACCAACAGTTTCACCGATATTATCTTTTCTAAACTCAAAAATTATTGTCTCAACTTTTGCGTCAATGAAAACGTCATCAGGCAATTTGATAATTTTAGTAATATCATTAATTAATAGTTTCCTAATTTTATAATATGATGAATTAACAAGAATGGAATTGGGATTTATGAAAGAAACAAATCCTTTTGTTTTTATAAGTTCATAGGCTTTTTCAATGAAAATTGAATATAGGTTAATTCTGTTCTCTGTAGTTTTATAATACTTGAATAGACCTTTAACTAAATTAGAATCAAGTGCTTTTATATCAACATAGGGTGGATTTCCAATAACAATATCAAAACCACCACTTTGCATAATTTCCGGAAATTCTTTTCTCCATACAAATGCTTTATCTCCTGCAATTTCTGGGTCATCAATCAGCGAATTTCCGCACTTAATATTATTGTTTAAGTTAGATAATTTCCTGTCCTTGTGTGCCGTGTGCAACCAAAGTGAAAGTTTTGCAATTTCAACACTTTCTTCGTTTATGTCAACACCATAAAGATTATTTTCAAGGATTGATTTTTCGGTATCAAATAGTCTTAATGCACTATTTGTCAATTCGGCAATTATGTCGTCAATATCTTTATGCTCTTGAATTAGAAAATTTAAGGCTTGATTTAAAAATGCACCACTGCCGCAGGCAGGGTCAATAATTTTTAGTGAAAGCAACCATTCTTTATAGTCATTGAGTTTTTTAAAAAGTTTTTTCCCTTTTGCGGAAAGGTTACCGTCTTTGGTTCGGTAAGTTCCGTCAAATTCAATTTCTTTAATTTCTAATTCTTCCCGCTTTTCGTAGCAAAGCGTTCCAATGGTATTTTCAACAATGTATTGCGTGATGTATTTCGGGGTGTAAAAAACTCCGTCTTTTTTTCTTTTGCTTTTTGATTTATCAGTAATTGTTCCTTCAATTTCGGCTGTAATTTCTTCAATTTCTGTTAATGAGTATTCGAAAATATGTCCGAGAATATTTACGTCAACATCTGTATTAAAATCGTATTCTGATAATTTTAGCAAATCTTTAATCAGAATTTCATCGTCAATCTTTAAATTGTCTAATAAATCATCGTCATAAAATAGTCCGCCATTGTATGCAGGAATATCATCAACATTGGTTTTTCCTTTTCTACCGATATTCAAATATCCAAAATACTGCTTGTAAATATCATAAATTGGCTTGTAAGCATCTAACTCTTCTAACTTATGGTAAGTGTCAATTATTCTCGAAATAGAGTTTGGTGGCAAAAGTCCACTATCTTCTGCAAATAGGATAAATAGGAAACGGTCTAATAGTTTCTGTGATTTTTTGAATAAAATTAACTTATCATTTCCCGGATTATTCTTGATTAGGTTTTCATAAAGTTTGTTTTTGAAATCTGAATAGTCTTTGTAAAGTTTATCAGAAATTTCTTGGTCGTGAAACTTTGTTTCTTCTTTTAATTTTTGAGGTAAATTTGAAAAAACGCTGTTAATATTGAGAATCAAATAAAGTAATTCAAATTCTTCTTTTTGCAGATAAAACAAGTCGAATTCTTCAAATTCGTTTGCGTAGTCAATATAGAATCGAAGTTTTTGAAAATTAGAAGTTATTACATATTTGCATTCTGGTTGATTGTTTTTGTAGTTGAAGGCTTGTTCAGTTATGCTTTTTAAGTCTTTTGTTTTTGTTGATTTCAATTCAATTACAGCAACTGCTTTTTCATTCTTTAGAATTGCACCATCAGCCTTTTTTCCGTCTCCCTGATTTTTAAATTCTCTTGCTAAATTGTAATTGTCATCAGGTTTCAATGTGTAGCCAAAAACATCAACAAATAAATCTCTTAAAAATCCGTCCTGGTATTCTTCTTCTTTTAGTTTTTTGATTTTTTCAATCTTGGATGGACTGTAATTATTTCTGAATTTTTGATATGCTTCTTCAACTTGGTTTTGGTCAAGGTTTTTTAAATGCTTGTTTATTACTGATTTTTGAAATATTGACATATTAAAATTCTATCTTTCGTTACTAAAATTCAAAAATAGAACTAATCCTGTGGGCAGGCAAGAAATAACTCTTTTGGTTTTTTCGGGTCGGCTTTTTGCGTGTTGGCAAAAACCAAATGTGTTATTTGTGCGGTGGCTTTTATTTCGATTCATTTTCATTACTGTTTTTGGTTTTTTTGCATGAACGCTAACGTTTTGGCTATGGGCAGTAGCGAATTTTGGTCAAAAGATCTGTCTGAAAGACAGATTGTTGATTTAAATCAGCACTGTCCATGAAACAGAACCCCCGCTATTGCCTATGAGCCGTTGTTATGCATCGTTTTTAATTCTAGTTTTCGATTTCTTTCATTAATTTTTGTACATCATCCTCAATGTCACTTGAAAGTGGATGAATAGTATCTGGCATTAATTTGTTCATTTTTTCTATCACTTGTACGGATCTTTCTGGTTCACCTTTTTCATACAGATAATAGGCATAGTCAACAATTCTTCTCCTACTTAAATTGCCGTAAGTATATGAAACGCGTGGCTGATTGTTAACAGCAATATCTTTATAGTCAATATAATTTTTAGGGTTGAGCATTAGTAGTTCAAACTTGGTAGTATATTCAAGGTTAGTTCCTT